>JGI24021J15306_10013835_pt1 | contig 10035 bp, 5 predicted proteins | sample Ectturendosymbi1_FD_15306 | JGI IMG/M metagenome (IMG submission 15306) | reverse complement strand
CATCCAAAGTATCAAAAGACTCGGATTGTAGCCTAGTTTCCAATAAAAACTTCAGCGAAATACTGCCATCTAACGGTTTGAGCCCAGGGCTAGGTGAAGTGGGCCAAGGTGGCCTAAAAGCCCTCTACTTATGACGTCACTCACAAAAAATCTACACCCCCCACCCAAAAAAATTTTTTTTTGAGTGCAAGCTACAAGACTTGCCACGTCTTTTGAGCCTTTAACCGGGTCGGTAGCGCTTACCGGTCCAGAGAAATTCCTTTGCAAAGTCATGTGCGTTTCGGTGTTTTTTTCTCAAAAATCCCCGAAAGTGGCCCGACGCCAAAGTGTTAAACACTGTTGAATAAACTAAATAAAGCAAGTGGCATTCATTTCATTCAATTTCATGCCGTTTTTGCTCTAGGGAGGGGCGCAGGGGTGACGGCCCTAGGAGGACATGGAGTACCTCATGATCAACAACAATTTCAGATAGTTCTGCTGGCTCTACACCAAGATGGGACTAAGCAAGGTCACAGATGTAGTCACTCCACTTTGGCCGTTGGTGACTTCTAGGCCGCTTTCCTGTGGGTTTAACCAACAGGATGCGAAGCAGGACTTTTCTGTCTGGCCGTTTCAGTCACGGGACTTTTTAGTCTTGGTTGTTTCAGTCTCGAGACATTTCGGTCAGACTGAAATCTTGCAGAATACTTGCATGTTCACTTTTTAATGCAAACTTACTTGAATTAACGAAAGGTTTTATTTAAAAAAACTACAAACATGATCTAAGATCCAACAGTTAATCAGCATCAACATATGATTTTCATTTTCATCAGCAAGCAAATTTGATCATTATCGACATTTTGCAATTAAGTACAAATACTTCAAACTCATAAGCACAATTCAGATTTAATCGGAATCATGACTCCTCAAAAGGGAGTTAGTACAACACCAGCTAGCGTGACATTTCACCTGCCTTTATAATCATTTCAATAAACAAAGGTAATCAGTTGTTTATGTGCAGAAATGTCGTGACCAAAATGTCCCCACACCGAAACGGCCAGACTGAAATGTCCCGTGACCGAAACGGCTCAGACCAAAACGGCCAGACCGAAAAGTCGCCTACCCACAGGATGTGCCTCGCCAGCTTTGTGGGGCATTCTGGACACATGGCCGAACCAACATAGCTGTGATCTCACAATTCAGATAAATAGTTAGATATTCAGGGCTCTGCGACTTTCACAGCTGCACACTTTGTCGAGAAGTGTCACACCAGGGATTTAGCGAGGGGGCAAGGTAAGCACATTGCCCCAGGTGCCGAAAAGCCCCAACAATATCACAAGTTTTGGGGGCACCAAACTTGTTTCTTACCCCATGGGCCATCTCACCTTGGTATACCCCTGTGTCGCACCGTTGACTCTTCACAAAAATCCCATTTCTGCCGCTTGCACCAGAGATAATATCCTTTCGGTCATTACCCAAGATTCATGACCATAGGTAAGGATCGGAACAAAGACTGATTTGAAAACTGACAGCTTTGCAGTGTTTGAAACCTCCCATTTTGTGAACACAGAACGATAAAGCTCACGCAGAACTGTGTTGGCTTCACCAATCCGTGTATCAATCTCCCCACTCTACCTTGAATCACTTGTAAATACCACCCCTAGGTACTTTAACATCTCCACCTGCTGCAGTGCATTTCCGCTCATTTGCAGCATACACTCTGCCTTGGGTTTGTAGAGAGACATAATACCTCAGTGTTTTTAGTGCTGATTTTAGTTCTGGCGCGGTTGCATGCAGCGGAAAAGCAATCGAGTGCATGCTGAAAAGCCTGTTGAGAAGATGCTAGTGGTACCACATCGTCTGAAAAAAGTAAATGGTTGACCCTTCAGCTCCCAACTGTGGCACACTCGGTAACTGGCTGTGACTATCTATAGCTGTGGTTCTTAACTGGGGGTTGTGCCCCCCAGGGGTGTGGCAATAAATATCCAAGGGGGCGCGAGCCCTTATGCGTCCAAAACATGGAAAGTTTGATCGTTAAGTTTACGAATAAATACACTTGTTTTTGCAGCTTGTTTAAAGTCTGGAGGCTTGAAACAAAGGACAAATATTTAGGGGAGGTGTGGTAGAAAAAATATCAAGAACCACTGTCTATAAACTATGAAAAGAAGTGGTGACAGCACACAACTTTGTTGGAGTTCAATACCAATGGTGAATGGTCGTGGGTTAACTCTCCCGTCATGGAAACAAACTTCTGAGTAGGAATACAGTGACTTCACGGCCATTAACAGAAGGCAATCAACACCTTACGCCCGCAAAACTCCCCAAAGCTATTCACGAGGAAGCCAGTCGTACGCTTTCTAGAGGTCGATAGAGCATGTCTAGAATTCCTTGGCATATTCCCAAGAATCCTCCAAAATAGGCTGGGGAGTGAAAATTTGGTCTGTAATGCTACAGCAGGAACAAAAACTGCACTGGGTATCATTCAGGTTTGGTTGAATTATTTCGCAGCATCTTTTTCCAAGGCATTCGGCAACCTAAATGTGAATTTTTTGAAATTTCCCAAAAAGCATCGCTGGCTGCACAAAAGGTCCTCGCAGGCCACATGCAGTCCGCGGGCCACGTTTTTGAGACCTCTGGTTTAGGACAAGTAAAGTTTGTCATTATTTTTTTAAAACAACATGCCATTTCAACTGTTTTGTTCTCTCAGTAGCATTTGCAAATATAACATTGATGGTTAAATTCATTTTTGATGAAACATATTGCTGGCTGCAAAACTAGGCCATAAAAATGGTTTGCAAATTGTAAATGCAACAGGGATATCATCACTGAGTTCACTGTCATACTTAATGTAACTGTTAAGATCAATGCTGAAGACCAATCAGCTAATTACAGCTAGCACCACTGCTATGCGCTGTGCATGCAAAATGTTTTGAAAGATCAAATTTAGTCCTGTTCAGAATAAATTTCTCTGTTGTTGTTCTCATGAAGCTTAGTGTTTAAGTTTGCATTTAAAACATTAATACTCTTACTTTGTTGTGCTCTGCCATTGACTGTATCAATGAGGTAACATACGTAACTGATGAAGTATTGTCGTGAAAACTTTTCAATCTTCAGGTTGGATTACTTTATAATCGCTTGACTAGTGTGTTTGAAACTTGCCAGAAGTACGTTTATTGGGGCATTTACTAAAATGGTTGCTAGCAATATGTCTTAATTGCAGACAGATTTCTATGATAGGGTAAAAGACATCTTGGTGATACAGTATTGGTAATTTTTTGAAATGTTTCTAATTTTGTTAAGCTCAGATTACCACTTGTGGAATTTTTTGTACTGAGATCTGGAAGGATTTGTGCAAAAGAAGAGCTCTACATTTTCTAATAAATTGGAAAACAAAAGCAACCCCAATATCAAAATTAATGGCAAGTGTATGTGATGTGCATCATGAAGATGTGAAGTGCACCATAAATAAATTAATTAATGCAGTGGAAAGGCGAAATGAATCAGATGACAAGAATGCCAGAACTGTTTTGGATATTGACTTTGTAGAGTCTGATAAAAAGACAGATTTGAATAATACCTGCAACAGCAAACAAAATATTAAGTCTTGCTTTGCCGAAACAAATTTACCAGATGCTGAGAATCTTTCATCAGTGCAGATGATGGATATCCCAAGTTTTTTAAATGGGACAGTTAACTGTGATGATCATAACCTTCAACAGCAACCAAATATTTTCCCAGATAAGAGCAATGAAGATGGTGATGACTCCACAGACAGTTCATCCGATTCATCTAGTGATACAGATGACTCATCTGATTCGGACTCTTCTGTTTCAGTACCAGTGCAAGTTCCTGAGGTCAGAAAGGTTGCATCAAATGAATCAATTGTCTCAAATATTTTTGAAAAGATGCTACACGAAAATGGTGCAAATATAGATAATGCTAGTGTTGTACTACCTGTTGAAGAAAGGTTGCAGACTATTGGCAAAGTAAGTGGAGTAGTTACTGAACATGTGATTGTAGTTAAAGCATACACAGATCGACCTGCTTTGGACTTGGGAACTGCTTTTTTCTCCTCAGGCAAGACTTTCATTGGAAAAATTTATGAAACTTTTGGTCCAGTTTTATCACCGTATTATGTGGTTAATGTCAAAGACAAGGTATCTACTGAACCTCTTGAGTTAGATGTTGAAGTTTTCTATGCACCAGAGAATACATATTTTACTACGTTTGTGTTGGTATCCCAGTTGTCACAAGCAAAGGGTTCAGATGCATCCTGGTTAGAAGACAAAGAACCGCCAGAGGACTGTGTCGATTATTCTGATGATGAGCAAGAAAGAAATGCCAAAGGCAAGTTGAAATCTAAGCGAAAAAGTGGGTTGTCACGCTCAGAAAAATCATCTTGTGCCACTAAAACGGAGACGCACACATTCTGTCAAAGAAAAGGCAATGAAGTGTTTCATGAACAGAATTCCAGGTCCATTTATCATAATCATTCAACCATACACCAAAACAATGCTGCTTTGCAACATTCTATTGTCCCTCAATTACAGCATAATATCAATTCAGCATTGTTTCAATATTCACCATCAGTGTGTTCATCTTTTCCTCCCGCAATGCCTGCCAACAATAGGTTTGGCATGCCACATCAACCAATGTACCCCCCATACTTGCCACCAATTGTACCCCATCCTGGTGCTCCACCACCTGGAATATGTAGATTGCCACCATCTTTTTCGCCTCCACAGCCCATTTCAAGCTTGTTTGCTCGACCTGCATGGCAAAATAGATAGTGTACTTTGGCTTTTTCGTGAGCTTCTTTTGTAAAATCAATCAACTGCAAACATGTTTTTATGCACGTTTTGATGTGAAAAGAAAACAGTCACTGGATTTGCCTAAAACAAAGCAATATGCTGTGCAAAACGGTGTGTTTGCCATAGCAATCGTTGTTCTTCAATCAGGTTGACAATCATTGTAATTATATTACACACTGCAGCTACTCTTAGACACAGTGGACAACAGAAATAAGCAATCTTTCATACTTAATGTCGAATGCAACATTGCAGCCTATATGCTTCCTTCATCAGAAACCGTTCCTTGTCGCTGAAGCTTAGCGATACGATTGCAACGGCTCATTTTTATTGGTTGTAGTTTTGCGAGGAGCATAAGTTGCGAAACGAAATCTAATCTACCTAACTAAGCAAATATTGGTCGATTTATGTGACATGTAACATTTTGCGCTAAGCTGCATGTTTCTTAATATTTTAGGGTGATTGTTTGGACTATGCGTTGGCCTGATCCGAAAAGACTTATGCTACTCGAAACGCTTGCCAGATAATGCCTGGCTCAAAATACCATTTAACTGCTTTTTATCGTATAGGTGTCGCAAAAAACAGGGTATTGCTCTGCTATTTTTCCATGAGGCGTTGTTCTTCGTCTTTATTTTTCCGTGAGACATTCCTGATTGGTCCGTTTTTCTTATGCGAGATATTTCTCGTTCATCGGTATGCTTTATGAACATCTAGTTGTTAAAACGGTGTGAAAATAAAGCAAATCACGACGCAGATAATGGTAACCCAATGACCAGTTTGATGTTAGTTTAGTTTATGCGAAATCAAGCCCAGTGAAACGTGTGTTGCAGCTGTTCGGCTCTCATATAAAGCATGATCAATGCTTAACTGTTGTGCTTTTATGAAATTGTTAGTACAGTGTAGTATTTTGAGTGCATGGAAAGTGCTGATCAGGAATGCCATTCTCGCTGGAACAGGGAGAACTCACCTTGGTGAACCACCGGTTATATACAGCATTGCTTCATAAAACTGCGATAAGTGTTCATGGCGGTGTGACAACCGTTGCTAGTTATGCGTTGAAGCAAGAACTGTTCGCTCTTAAAAACCCATACATCGCGGACCCTTCTCAAGCACTGCAACAGACTGAGAAGCCATCTCAAGTGGTAGGGACCAGAAAAAAAAAGAAAAAATCCAAGCGGAAATTTCCTTACGACTCTGGGGAACTAGAGGTTGTTGACAAGCTGTGGTCTGTGAGCGAAAAGCTTCAAAATATTGTTACTGGCGTGGGGCAGTCGATAATCAAGAACTTTTTCGCTGTCAAGCAAGAACCTTCCCATGTACCCGAAATCTCGAAAGAAGACTTAGATGGAGCGAACGATTTATCGTTATTTCGTTATTTTCAAAGCGATTCGCCGCCACCTGCTATCGTAGAAAATCGTCGCTCGTTGACGGTTGTAGTGCTGTACGAGAGATCGTCGTTGTTAATTCCACCATTTGCGAGGTTTTTAAAATCTGACGTCAGTCGTTTAAGACTGCTCACTGACGACTGCTCTGTAAGAGGAAAATACAATTGCGTTTTGCTTGACCCACCGTGGGAAAATAAGTCGGTGAAAAGGGGTAGAAAGTACGATTACCTGTCATTCAACCAAATCAGGCAACTTCCAGTGGCGAGTTTAGCGCAGGATGGTTGCCTCATAGCGGTGTGGGTCACTAATAAAAAGAGGATCTTGGATTTTGTTATTGATGAACTATTTCCTTGGTGGCATGTGAAGTATTTTGGAAAATGGTTTTGGGTGAAAGTAACTTGCGACGGTGTACCCATATACCCGTTCAGTAGCTTGCACAAGAAGCCGTTTGAAGCTTTAGTTCTCGGTCGTTTCGTTTCCTCGCCGAGTGCCTGCTACGATGTGGGCATTGCAAGTGAAAAAGTTTTCTGCAGTGTGCCTTGTCGGGTGCACTCGCATAAACCTCCCGTATACGACATGCTGGAACAACTGTCAACATCGCTTGGCGCTGCGCATCCCAGGTGCTTGGAAATGTTTGCGCGAAATCTCGTACCTCGCTGGACTTCCTGGGGAAACGAAGTGTGGATGATGCAGGACATGGACTATTACGAAAAGTTGAAATCGTAATCTGTAAGCGTCAGCATTCGCGAAGGTTCGGCAACAAATTCTATCAATCGTTTGGTGCCTTTGTTCTAGCACAGTGGTTCCCAACCTGGGGTGCATGTACCCCTAGCGGTACATTTAAGGTTAGCAATAGATGAGAAACATATATTTACTGTACATATCTTTCATTTCCAAAAATGTATACATATGTCAGTGAACGTGATTTTATAAAGCCGTTATGTGCTTATTTGTAAATGTATCTGTGATTAATCACAAAATATTTTGTCTTAATAAATTTTAGGGGTACATGTTCATCTGTCGAAATACTGAAGGGGTACATGCTTATCTTTCAAAATGCAGAAGGGGTACATGCTCATCTGTGAGAATGCTGAAGGGGTAGATGGTCAGAGAAAGGTTGGGAACCCCTGTTCTAGAACATGACTGAAGTAGGCTAACAAATCTTGAAGGTGGCAATCAATTGCGTCTCGATGGCTAACGTAGGTGTTGATTGTAAACCTGTTGTCGTTAATTTTTCAAAAGAAAGGACCGTGAAAATACTCTATTAAGGCCAATTCGGGTCCAAAACACCAGCAGTGTCTATCAGCACTTGGACGTTTTGTAAATTACCATCTAAATGCTGCTTACTTGGAATTACTCTTACGTATCGGCTGCAGAGCATGTAGTTTGTGACTGCTACAAACAAAAATCCGGTTATTGTTGGGAATAGTTTCGTTTGCTGATCACGCGCCACGGCGCGTTTGAGTCCATAGTCGAATGAAATGCAATGTCGCCTGCGAGGAATCAGCGCAGCGTTCAGAAATAGCGGAAAGCGTCTTTTTGACATTAATTTTGTGTATTACTTTTGAGTATTTTCGTACTCTGTTTTGCCAGTTCTGTGTTCAACTAAACGTCGTCCGAATTACCGCGCTTAATATCATGGCGGCTTCTTGAAAAGAGTAAAATCCTTAACGCGTAGCCACGTTTTAAGGTTTGAGGGGGTAAAACATTTTTAGAAGGGCGAAATTTTTTCCTATTTTATTTTTAATAAAAAATTTTCCGAGCTCAAAAAATTGGGGATATGCCCCCAAGTGGCGATACTAGAATTTAAATCGTGGGGAGGCAACTGGTGGGCCAAGGAAAAAGTAGGGGGCCAACAAATTTCTGTCCTGCATGGTGATTTTCCGTTGTTTTGAAGATTAATAATCCTATCAAACCCAACATGGGCTGGTGAATATCGTTGAATACGACGTAGCGTTATTATTGACTGGAGACACCGACACGCCACTAGACGCAATCACATACTTGCATTGCTATGTCGAATATTCTGCGCTGACCATGCAACTTCCACAGCACTGCATATGTAAAACGAAACATTTCCCTACACAATTGTGCCGGTCCCACATGAACGAAAACAGCTGCAGGAAACTGAAAACAATGGAAGTGAAATTGTTCCAACCACGAATTCCATCCTGATGCATACAAGTAGACTAGTGATAGCCAACTAGTCTTGTCGAAATATTTGTACTGCAAAGCAAAATAAAAAACAAACCATCTGTTAAAAGATTAGTGACAACTGACTAATCCGTTATTGTGGAAGGTTGCGGACACTTTGTAATGGTNGCGCAATAATAATAATGTCATGCAACCAGTGGCGTGCAGAGGGGGGGGCGAACGGATCGACGGCCCCGGGCATCCAAGGAGTGAAATTACAAAAATTAAAATGCTGGAGCTAGATGATTTTTCCTGTTGTAAGACTACTAACGCGTGCTGCATGTATTTAATTATTCGAAACTTGTTTTGTTGTCAACACTATTTTTGCGTATTCAAATGCCAGTAATTCTCAGCTTCTTCAATACCAGGGACCTATACTCTAGGTGTGCGGCGCACGCCAAATCAAATTGATAGTGGCGTGACTTGTTCCAGATCATCCGATCAAAGGAAAATCACAACAAGATTGAAAGATAATTAGGGTTGAGAAAGAAATTTTTTTTTTTAAATACCCACCTGGGTTTTTTGTTTTTTTAATCCGTTTTTTGGGCTTTTTCAAAAGAAACAAGTCTTTGTTATTATAAAAAAATGCAAAAACCCCATTCTGTATTGTTTACATTGCATCATGTAATATCACCATTTTCAGAATTACACAATAATAACTTGTAGGCCGACCTATATGGCATTTAAAAGTGGGGGTAAGGAAATGTACCCCACCTTTGTTTTCGCAGTGTTTTTGGTCAATGGTAAGGCTTCAAAGTGGTAAGGCTTGACAAGCATACGCATAGCAAACAGAAAAATCCACTCGCACACAAACTCTGCATTTTCACGCCAGGTTTGTGCACGTGACCTGCAATAGTTCAGCATCTATATAGTACATTTTTAAAACATCGTTTGATATGGCCCAACTACAGGAAGAGCTTGTATGCAGAGAAGGCAGAAAAATTGCTTAAAATATGGCGATTTACAGAGCTGAAGTTACCACTAGAATTTACTCAAACTGTTCGAATTATTCTTCTCTTTTTTGCAATTCCTTCAAATTTCGTTGCTGTTCGTTTGTTTCATTAACGAAAAAATTACAGTTACTGGTAATTGTACAAGTGTGCTGCTTATTTTACTTTTTATTTCATGGTACATTATTAAAAGGAAAAGAAATTAGAAGGATTTTTGGTGGGTTTTATTGCTTTTTTTAAGTGGGGCTTTTTAAAAAACACAAGTGTTTTTTTTTGGTGAGGTGCAATTACGTGAACCCTGAAAATAATTATGGACGTTTAATTGATTTTCTGAGCCAAATTTCAAAACTTTCCTATTTCAATGTGCTTGATTTAGCTAATTTTATGATGCATCACTAGTTTCCCGTTTCGTTTTTTTGCGCTAATACAGTCACATACCCAGGGGCGGCTCGTCTGGACGGGCTGCAGCCCTCCCTGAAAAATGTAAGGCAAAAGATTCCGCCAAACTTGCCTTAAGTTTGGATTTAGTTACGAAAATTTCACAACACAATCATTTTCGGTACATCCGACACCATTTCGGCTCAACGTTTCCTAGGAATCCAACAAAACCATCGTTTCGCTTTTTTTCCAACGACGCCGCTTATGCGATGACGTTTTCAGCACACTTGCCGATGAATTTGGCGATTTCGGGGCTGTCATCCGCACAGCCCTAAAGGAAAG
>JGI24021J15306_10013832_pt1 | contig 10036 bp, 7 predicted proteins | sample Ectturendosymbi1_FD_15306 | JGI IMG/M metagenome (IMG submission 15306) | reverse complement strand
TACAAAGCCTTTTATGAAACCTACCATGGATGGTGCTCCAACGGTACATATTCCTGCGCAAGAATCCTAAGATAAGCCATGCTTTTTGAGGTATGTTATAAGAATTTCAAAGACATCTTGACCTTTTGTACTGTATTAGAGGGTGAATTTTTGCAGCAAAGAAATTGGTTAACTATCACACTTTCATCGATGAAACGTGAAAATGCAATTAATTGTGCATAGTTGCTGATGTCAGATTCATAGATTTGTAAAGCGAACTGATAAGCTTGGCCTTTACATTTTGCNCAATGTTGTCTGAAAGGTCAATAATTCTTCTCTGAATAGTATAGTTTGAAAGAGGAATTTTGCTAATTTCTTGTTCGACTTTATCACCGAGCGTAACTTTTGACCATTTTTGGCATGCTGGCAGGATCACTGATTCAGCAGGCTCATGTGACTCTGATTTAAGTGCAATAATTTCTGCGACCTCATATGAAGCTGATTGAACTCTTTTGTGACACAGTCATTGCTTTCTGAAATATTTACTTTGCCTTGAATTAGCTTGCCACAATCTTTGAAAATAAACGATCGTTTTAGTTTGAAGGTTAGAATGATTGGTAATGCAGTGTCTTTTCAACTTACTTGGTACCATTGCTTCAATGGACAACTTCTGACCGCAAACAACACATAGCGGGGCTATAGGCATTTGTTCACCTCCAGTGAAATCCAAATTTTATACAATGGTCACAGTCAAACCGGCGAAAATTTGATTTTTTTCCAACTGATCGATTCAGATCTTGATAGTTGTTTATTTTCGGAAGACTCACTTTTGTCACTACCAAATTTTATCTTAAGAAACATAACCATTAACTCAGCGGCGTGCACGTGTGTGTCCGTAGATCGTTGTTCAGACTCGAGGCGACACTCGCGCTCAACTTACGTTGAAAAAACAACCAGTCTTACCTAATGAGCTAGCAGAATACAGTCAATACGAAACGAAATTCACAGACGAGAAACTAGAGGTCAGCAAGTACAAGCACCAGGTGGGCTAACAGTCGCTTTACCCTTAGGAAACCTTGTGCTTGTTCGAACACCAACAATCAATATTCGCTTTATATTTACTGCCGTGCAGCACTGTTGCTTCGCGGCACGGTAGAGGAGTCCTCGCGGCACGGCGCTTGGGAATCACTGCTTTAGATTATCTAAAATCATGCGAAATTGAAATGGATATTGTGGATATCCTGTTGCTGCTGATTAGCTCTGTCGATTTTGGTCAGATATCTTGCAACTTGGATGCAGGAAGTTAATGAAAATATTTGAGAAATGCTCAGTTATTGAGCTTATACTTAGCTGAAGAACCATTGTCTTCCGGAGAAATTCAATCGGTGCAATTGGTTTGCACTCTGCTTCCGGAATAACATTCCGTTTTCGAAAAAAAGAAATCCTCTAGGAGCGACGTTGCTTTAGTCAGCGTTTTTTAAGGTGTTTTAGGAACCCGATTCGGGTCCCTAGAATTGATGCTCGGGTCCCTAAAATCAAAGAAAATTATCATCGGGTCCTTAGAATCAGAAATCAGGTTCCCACAGGTCGATACCGGGTACCTAACATTTTCCTTGAAAAAAAACTGCTTTAGTGCATGCGTTTCTCAAAATAAGGTCCGCGAATGTTATGCAAGGAGCCCAAGAGTTATAGTTTTCTCTTACGTGGTAACACCGGTCAATAGCAGTTTAGTACCGGGTAAGGCAGCAAATGCACAATAACGGTGATATTAGTTCTTTGCTACCGAACCTGAAATTGCTACAGAACCTGAAATCAGAATTTTTAGTCACGTCAGGTTTTCAAAATATCGTTTTTCTTGAACTACACGGTTTGCGGCTGTTTTTATCTGCAAGAAGTGTAGATGAAAAGAAGAGAGTAGTTTTATCTGCAAGATGACTTTTTGTCTGCAACTCTCACTCAGGGCCCCAAAGAAAATAAACGTTGAGAGTCAATGCGTAGCGCAACATATGCTGCAGTGTTGCCGTACAATGAAATTATGAGTTTATTGTTTCTTGACAGTGATAATAACTGTTGCGATGTGAAGGTATCATGCGTTGTGTACGAGGACCGAGGAGCAATGATCTTTTTACAGAAAAATACTTGGGTAACCACGTTACGAATGAAAATATATGTCCAAATAGGGTTAGTGCAATTGCAAATTTCAATCAAAAGGCGGGAATGCAGCGTATTTTCATGTGAGGTTTGATGTGCGCCCAAATTTTAGCTACTCTTGTTTTTTTACGACCGCTAAATTTGAACTATATAAGCTTTGTACGATTTTGCACACCGAACCAAAGTAAAACGTGGATCGGCAATTTCTGTAAACAAAGCTCGTGTTCTTCCTTTTAACTCTGAAGTAAATACCTGAAATAGCTTAATCTTGATCTGCAAATGTAAACATTTTGTTAAATAGATTTTTTTCATCAGGTCTCAACTGATGACGGAATCAACTGGGAGCGACGAAAGGGTAAAGCACCGCATTCTGACATCACTGGACCACTTCAGGACCACTCTTTACAGACAGATGAAGGGTTTTATTACTTTGCTCCATTGTACGACGCGAATATAGGGGATAGGACAAGAAGCACCACTCAAAATCACCCAGGAACGGTTTCATCGCAATGCTTGACCTTCTGGTTAGCAACAGTTGCTTTGACTACTGAAGTTTCGCATGCGGTTCTATTTTGTTTTTTTGCGTGCCAGTTTATGTCTTGTGGGCCTTACTGCTGAAATAAATACGCTAAATATCCAGAGGTGTAGTGGGGCGGGAACGCGTGGGAACTGCGTTCCCGCACCTTTTTCATGTTTTGCTTTAAAATGAGTTCGAAGCTGTTTCAAAATGGCTGTTTTTTTGGAGCGTTCCCACACCTTTTTTGTTAACACTACATCCCTGTAAATAACACTTAGTAATGCAAATAATATCAGATTCAGAGGCATTTAATATTCTTCCTTGTGACATTTCATTATGCACTGAGAATATGCGATTGGCAACTTCAAGGTCACTCGAGGCGTGGAAACGTTTATTTTGGATAAGGCACATCGAAACCATGCTGCTTAGCTTCACAAAAATCCGAGGTTTAGGTTTGAAAGCGTTCGTTTTTGTTGCAAATCATGGCCAAAACTTCTGTCTTCTTAGCAGCATTGGCTATGGTTTCTTTTGTGAAACTGGCGTCACCAGTTACACGATTTTTCTGGAAGAAGCCCATAAAGCAGACGAATCACGTCTTCCAAATCGTGTTTAGCGTACATGGTGTTGAAACGATCCGAATGACCAACTGGTGTTTTGTTCGTAGTATTCGGGTTTCAACCCACAATGAAACTAAATATAAATATCAAAATTTTGCAATTCGTAGTGTGTCAAAACACACGGCCTTATTTAAAAGGTCTCTGAGCGACTTTAATCTTGACACGTTTCCAGGTATTTCATGTACGGGGAAGGAATGGGTTCATTGAACGTATACACTCAACCCTGGAATAACTTTCCAAGCGCCAATCTGCTCTGGTCTATAGGAGGAAATCAAGGCCCAGTCTGGAGGTCGGCCAGAGTCTCCTTACCTCCATCCAGCCAAAATTTCCAGGTGAGCAAAGAACGGAATATGGCAGAAAATGCGCAGACGCATATCGTTAACAACTCCGTGCATCATGCTGCTAAGAATTTCGCAGTGACTTTGTACCTGAATTGGTTTCAGTACAATGCAAGTAGATCAGTATTGGACGCGAGCTGTTTCGACCAATTTCCCCAGAAGCTTTTTTTTATTTCTAAACTTTCTTTGGTCATTGACGGTTTGAAATAAATTTTGTTGATATTACAAAGTACATCCTCATACCACGGATGCGGTTCGTGTGTCCAAACCTGCAAAGATTCGAAAAAAATGAAGATGAGAATTGAGTAAAAACAAAACAATTACCATAGGCTAGGCTCATCTTCGTTGATGTCGAAGTATGTTTGATTGCTTAGCTATTGTCCAGAGAACCTCTTGTCGAGAAGAGTTGGCCGTTGCCTTTTGTAAGAGTGGTTAAGTTTATGCACGCAACCCATGTGTAAGCAGGTTCTTTAAACCTCTGGTGGAGGAACTTTTGCGAAACAACTACGTTTTCTTAAGAATCGTTTGCCATTCTCAGGTTGTTGTGTCGATCAACCTCCAAATATGTCGATTGATTTTTGCCTCACGTAATCATTATTGGTGAAGCATTGCCCTTCACACAGGTTGCACATCGTATTCAAAGTTTTTCGGTTCTTTTGTTACGTTGATTAGAAAAATGGACAAATTGATGAGATGTGTTGATATAATGTTCGGATTCAACTTTACGTGTTCACTATGTGTTCCATTCGCAGGTCGTGTTTGAGGCTGTCCGCGGAAACTTGCCCAGCAGCGATATCGCCATTGACGATCTCAAGATATACGATGGAGAATGCCCGCCGCCTGGTAATTTCACCATATTGCGGGGTCTCTTAAAATTTTGCAAAAGTTAGGTTTGCCGAACGTAACTCCTGAATAATCGGGTCACACCTGTTTGGCATCTTCCCGCGACTGCAGATGTTACTGGCGACCTGCCTTAGGACTAATGACAACGACCTTCTTGCTATATTCATTTCGTGCGTTGGTCGCACTGCACAAGTTTCCTGAAAGTTCAATCAACACTTCCAACAACTTGCCTGTAGTTGACTGTTTTTAAGTTCTCTTTCTTAACTCCGATTCTTTTCACCAAATATCAAAACTGTACAAGATTTCATTTCACGTCAGGATTAAGCTCTGACGCTTGAGCCCAAAAAACACAGACACACGAAATGTATTTGCGACATTATGTTATCAAGGAGGGACACACACTTAAAGTAGCACATCGTTTGTATACACCAGAACGAGAGTGTGTAGTGTGCACGCATCCCCAATTCGCACACATTTCCAATAAGGCATACGTTTTGCATGAACTCCTTCTTGAATTTGCCTTAAAACGCATTTCGTGTCGACGACCAAGTAAGGCCATTTCGAAAAGCAGGTGAATTTGTTCGGCGTAACTAACATTCCGGCAACCTGTCAAATGTACATGGACGCAGGGGTGATCTTATGAAGTCGTAATAATGCGTGAAACCATCATTCTTCACAGTGAAATAACCCCATGAAGTGATTAAAGTGGGAAGAAAAGCTTCAATGAAAGCATTTGTCGTAGTGATACCACGCAAGATGGCAACACTCAACTTTAACCACGATCTCTACCACTACATGCAATTTGCCACCACGACATCTCTTGCCTATCATTGCTCTCCCCATTGACATTTGTTACCGCGAGAAGTTTCTTACCGCGATATGTCTCATCGCAACTCCTTTCACCCCATTTCTATTCCTGCAACGATATCTCGCAACAAAGCAAATATCATATCGACAATCCGGACAATAGGTAATGCAAGAAGTTGCCATTCAAATTTCGTTCATCAATCAACAATACGACCTTTTTAATCCAGCGTTTCGTTGTGATGTGCTGAGCGCTAGAGAAAAAAAATATTTTTGGACTTGCTGAGAAAATTCCTTGAGTAACTGCTGCACTCCGAGTATCTGCCCGACTACCACTGGTACGATGAGAGTGACACACGAAATATGTTTGGTTGACGTAAAATTCCAGTTATTCTGAAAGAACAGCCATTACAAATCATGCTTCATCTGCGTTTTAAACTTTCAACTTTTTAATCTTTGTTGAAATCCGGTGGAAGGTTTGAGTGTTTTACCCCTTATAGAATTTACTAGCCTTCGGACGTTCTCCAATTCGTAAAAATCAAACTGTTGTTTTTGAATGGGAAACAGAATTAAATGACAAAACTGTAAAGCCACTTTCACCTTGCCTCACGTGGTGTTCAGGCATTTATTTGTGAGAAAATAGTTCTTTCGTCATGAAGATATCCCGACGTGCCTTTTTCATATTTTTCATTGTACTAGTTTTGACGACATGGCTTCATTGGGAAATGTTTTGCAGCTTGCACAAAAGTCAGTGAAATTATACAAAAAAGCCAAATGTTAAGGCTGAACACGTGTTTTTTTTCGAAACTGCTGAAAACCCATTTTCAGCATTTCACTTTATTTCCAAAATTGTCGTAAACGAAAAAAAATCACCCAGATATGAAACAGATACAAAAGAAATTCTCGTAAGGATTGTATTTTTCCTGGTGCACCATCATAATTGTATTTTGTTTCTCTCACGAGCAAACTCCAAGCTCTCTCTAATTTCCCGTTAAGTCCTATAACACCCTACCGGACATAGGTTTAAGCAGTATAAATAACTATGTTTAATCAATTAATTGCATTAATAGTTGTTTTTGGTCTGGGAGCGACATTGCTCATCTACATGATGGACTGACGCATCCTTCGATATCCATTGCAGGTACCTGTGATTTCGAAACGGACTTGTGCGGTTGGTCCAACTACGTCGGCCCTGATGACGGGATAGACTGGATATGGTCGTCAGGCTCCACTCCGAGTAGATACACGGGACCATCGCAGGACCACACATTGGAAACAGCGTATGGTCAGTGCTGAGCGCCGTCGACACTACTGCATTTTATAAATGATGTTATGAAAAGCCGTGTCGTTTTGCTGTTACGTTAAGTTGCACCATGATATTTTTTGTGTGCGTGGTGTTGGTAAAGCTTGTATTGAACAAAACACAGAACGCATCATCGAGTGCTCCATCAGAACTAAAGTTATAGCGTAAATCGCCGTATTTGCTTTCTCATGCGTTTGTGTTTTTGATCTACAGCTGACTCATTCGCCTTTGCAGTTTTGCAGTTGGGATTATCACAGAAGCTGTTCATGCAAATTTTTCACACTCATATTCTCGGCCGGTCGTCTAACATTTTCCGGTTAATATTCGTGTGATCGAAGTGCCACATCTTCGACTTTGTTGCGCAAGAAATGCCGCTAGGGTTGCCTTTCTTCAGCAGAGCGTTTGACTGTCTCTGCCAAACCACAAAAATTGTCGCTGAAACATGTAGTGTTTTCGAAACTCTCATAAACTGTGGCTTAACGTAACCCGCACAAACTCATGCGACCTGTTTCTCTGTTTATAGCTGACTGCACATTTTACTTGTAAGGCGGCCACTAAAAGTCAAGCTGTTTTCCGTGACTTTTTTAGGCCCCTTTTCCCTTCTCTGCTCCTTCATAAAACACGTTTTTTGGCAATTTCGACGTTGCGATTACCAGTTAAGTGTTTTACCTGACTTCTGGAATGTTTTTCTTAAATTCTGCTTCACTGCGTTGCCATTTAAATGGAAAGTTAGCCTTATAAATCACTTGTGTTTCCCGGGAAATCATTGACTACGATACTAGCTTGTGTTGGAAACATGATGTACAGAGTTGATGCTACGTGCATTTCAAAGATCCTCCTACTACTTCACGAGTCAAGCTAGTTATTGCGGGAGAGCCGATCAGTCTCCCAACTGAGCAACCTGACGTCTTGAGGTTGCCAAACCGAAGCAAGGCAGCATAAATATCTCAACATAGTTTCCGTTAGTAAATCTCCAAAGGCACACCAACATGAATGGCTTTCCGTGATTATGTTCAAATATGGAACAAACTCACCAATACACGTGAACGTGAACGGTTCAATATAGAATAATGTTGAATAAAATGGTTTAACGTTCACAGAAGCGAAGAGAAACATTGTACAATAACCGGGTGTCATGTCAATTGGAAAGCTGTTTACAAACACATAAGTTACATTAAATCACGAAATGAAAATGCCTGAAACTACGCTAAAGAAAGCACAAAACACTCATACAAGCATGCAAAAGCTACATTTGTAACATGCTCAGTGGACATGCTACAATTTACTAGCATTGCAATCAAACATTTATTGCTTCCATACTGAATTGTGGTCTGCGAACGTACTATCCACGTTTCTAGCTAGACCAGCGCTGAACAAGGGTTAATCAAAACAAAAAATGTTTTTTACTTAAATAAAGCTTTTTTGTTTCTGGCTGTCAAAAGTGCAACTACCAAGCCAGTGATGGGTCTTATTGTCATGAGACTCCGCCTTCCACTAAAGCTGCAAAATACATGTCGACATACTGTTTGTTTAAGTGTTGGCTACCGCATCTACAGTGGTTACATTAAAACTTAGTAGCAAAAATTGTGAGCGTGGTAGTACATTCACAAGTAAATTTTTGTTGCTGTAGCGACAGCTTTTGGCATGTCGGCATATTGAACGCTGTCTATTTAATGCAGTGGTTTTCAGCCTATTATAGCAACCAACTATAGCCCAACGACCCCAATCTAAAAGTCGAGTAAAGCAAATGTAATGCAGCTGTGCGCATAAAATATCCACTTGCAACCCCTACAAAAATGGTTCACGACCCCTATGGGTGTGGCGACCCCCAGGTTGAAAACCACTGATTTAATGAAATCGGCAGAATAAACTGTGGCGACTAAAGCAGCAAAACTATGAAAAAGAGCGATATGGTCAATGACCGCGACAACCCAAGCTGTCGTCAATTATGGCGACAGGTTCAGTTACGCATTTTTGTGCGACGAAAGATAAGACAAACACACGCCGCATTGGAGATTTTCCTTCAGTAAAAGGCTTTGACAGCACTTTTCTCCGTTTGATCTCGGCTTGTAACTGAACCTTATTATTTTCAGGTCATTACTTGTACATTGAGACGACAAGCTTAGCTGGTGAGGCTTCTGCTTGGTTGACTGGTGAACTGCATCCACCTGTCGGAGCAGCGTGTTTCCGGTTTTGGTACCACATGAACGGAGATACAGTCGGAACTTTATCGCTTTATCGCCTGGTGAGTGTGCCTGTAATAGTTTTAAATCAACCTATGGACTATGTCATATTTGGCGTAAGAAAACTATTGCGAAACTTTTTGTGGTATTTAAAAAGACAAAATAGAAAACTATAAAATAATAAAGTTCACATAGGCCACAAATTTATATTGTCCGACGCTGCGACTTCGCTAAAGATCGAAGTCCGGTTTCAAATACACGTGGTAGTTTGCTTACTTTGCGATTTTGATTGCATTGCTTAAGGTTTACTTGACGCATGGCAAGTTAATTCTGTATTGTATCTAAATGTTTCAAAAGAAGTAAGGGTATCAACGCTATTCAACACCGTTCTGGTCAAACATGCGTTTGAATAAACCTTGGTTGGCGAAGGACTGGTGGTAAAATGCCCCCTTCTGAATCTAGAGGTTGGGTGGTCATGACTGAGTGGTTTACCGTAGCGCTCCGTGGGAAGATCGCTCAACTCAACCGCTCCGGCAAGAAGCAAATGTCAGGCTTCGGCCTACCGCCAACTGCTGTCACCCAAAATCAAATTAGTAAACTTGATGTACAACCCCAATGCAAATAAAAGGTTTTCAGCACAACAAACAACACCTGTGCAGTTCATGACATTTGATGTGTTTTTTTTTGTTTTCTTTTTTGAAAAAACATTAAACGTACCTTTGCTGCCATAACTTAAGTTATGTGTATGCTACCACTTGCATGCTGTCATGTATACGTGGTGCTGTTGAGAGTTGGGACAGCTGTATAGTGCAGCAAACGTATTTTCTGCAACATTTTTTAGCTTCATTTTGCTGTTATTCAAAGAGCATTCTTTGCCAAGCACCTAATTTTCACTTTTTGTCTGGATAAAAGTTTTTTTTCGTCAGTAAGTCAATTACGCCACTCATGTGTTTTGTGACTTTCATCATGGCGATGACATCAGATTCCGCGTGGTGAGCATTCTCTTGCTTTTGATGTGGAAAGCACCTGTCGTAAAGGTTCATCAACCCGTTTGGTTCTTTTTTACCGTTCTTCTTGGATAACTTTCGGAAAGCTAGTAAGGTATCAGCACATGTACACGTTAGTAAAGGGGATGTTACATTCACGTTCTCTTGCGTCTGAGAGCGCAGGATAGGAAAGTCGAAAGCCGATCCATTGTGAGCTAAAAGACAAATCTGTTGGCTCTGTCTGCTCAGGAAACTAGATATTGCTTGAATTGCTCCCTGATTAAAAGTCAGTTTCTCGCTTCTGTTAATGGTCTG
>JGI24021J15306_10013830_pt1 | contig 10037 bp, 4 predicted proteins | sample Ectturendosymbi1_FD_15306 | JGI IMG/M metagenome (IMG submission 15306) | reverse complement strand
GCCTTTTAAATTATATCAATTTTTTGATGAAATAAATCAATAAATTTGCAGCAGCAAAGGCAAGAAAACCTTGTCTTTGAACTTGGATAATTACTGGCAAAGCATTACAAACTGACGTGTTTCAGCTAAATTGTTGTTAGTCGGGGTGATGAAGCAGCAAAACACTATGTCAGCTTTCTGAACTTTGCAGCAGAACTTTGAATTTGTTGTTGTGCTTTCTCTTTACGTTTTTGTGGACCAGAATTCACATTTAATCCTACTTCGTATATTATTGTTGCACATATTTGTATTTCGTTGTTAAAACTGCAATCTGTACTGCATAATTAACATTACAAAGATCACTAAGTAAAGAAATGGGATAAACACCAACATTTTTGATTGATAACGTTAGCGTCAAATTGCCATATAGAACGTTTGCCATACTCAGAAAAAGTTGAGAAATGATAGTGAATGCGGATGTGGATGGTTATCAGACGATTTCTGATGATGTTTGCATACTGCTTTAACCAGCGGTTCCAAAACTTTTTCGAGCGTGACTGAAATCTGAATTGGTGAACACCATGCGACCCAAGTCTCAAACAGCGTATGTTAATATGACAAAAATGTTGATTATATGGATGATTTTTGGCAGTAGGTTGATAAGTTTGTTTTCAGTGTCAGCAGTTTACTCTTTGCTCAAGTACCTACGCTACACTACAAACAGAGAAGCGAACAAGAATTACAAATCAGGTTTAGGTTTTGATCGCCTCGGCGCGACCTCGTTTCCGATCCTCTGCGAAATCGCAACCTTTGTTTGGGTCGCGGCCCATACTATGGGAACCACTGGCTTCAACGTTTAAACCTTTAAACCTGTTTTAATTTGTAGATGTGTATCACTTCATCGCATACTTCAAGGTCTAAAATGCGCTTCGCAGACGATAACTGCCGTACCCGCTGCTGGGATGGCCAGAAAACAAAGTTACCACCTCCAGCCGAGATGCTGAAATGAACACCGCTGGTTCAACTTCAGCGGTGAATTTCAAACAGCATTGTTAAACTGGTTTTGCAAAGCAAGAAAAGAAGTTGTAGTGTCGCTACCCAACTTTCTCGGTATTCTAATCTCAAGGTCTCTGTCTAATCTCAAGTTAAAGTACACGACAGTTTTCAAACATAAACGTATTCACAACTGCATCACACAATCCAAAGTAAGCAGAAATATAATGGCCGCAGATGAGGGCAACGTTCCACAACTACGGGCGTTTATTGCATCACACACAGTATGCAGTATGCACGTTCAAGATGATGTGCTGCGTACCGCACGCCGTTGCAATAACTTCGATTTAGGATTCATTTGATGACTGTTAGTATGCTAAACACTGCACTATTGTAATATTTGAAACGTCAAGACCAACGGATTTCCAAAACTTGTAAAGCACTTTCATATTCTGCAGTTCATGAAATCTCTGAGAGAGGTCCCATTTTTGCATTTAGCGGCATGCACCCCTGTCCCCCCGTCAGTTACGCCACTGCCCACAGTCGAAAAGTGCTGCCCCTCAAGCCACGGGTTAAAGCAAAGTCGAGCCTTTCAGGACGGAATTATTTCGAAACAATGCATCATCAGGCTAGAGTTAATTTTGAAAATTTCACTGAAGTGAAAATCCGGGACATTTTGCCAACCGGGATGGGACACCGGGACAGTCCCGGCCAGACGTATGGTAGGTCCAACCTTAACCAAAATCTAAAGCCTAAATCTAACTTCAGGTTCATTCGTGAAAGACCATTTGCTATTCCTTCTTTTCACCAAAAGTGCCGTCCCCCCGAAAAGTCCCGCCCCGGAGGATTGTCCCCCCGCCCCCCCTAGTCGGGGCCCTGTGTTTAACAATGGCTTTGTGGACGCTAGACATATGATATGCACATGATATTGTATACTTCGTATTAATAGTTTCGCCGGAATTCCATGGAGTGCTATTGGAAAGTAACAAGTTGCCATAGGGTGGGACAGAAAAAAGCACCCCTAAACAAACCTGGGATTTTGACATGAATATTCATTAAAAGTAAGCAATAGAACAAAGATGCATAAAGAAATCTGCTTTACCTATCAAATAGATTCAATCTAATAAAAGCCGTTTGTAGCACCCAGGAGAAGATCCTGGTTTCTACTAAGATAAAGTTCGATATAAGCCTGGTACTTAAAAAGTCCTGTCTCCGAAAACTTGCGACCAGTCCCAAAAAGCTGTTATATTACCTTGCAGCGATACGTTCACAGATAGATGCCGATAAAGCACGGCTTGTCAATATACAAGTCACAGATTCAAGAAAAACAAGCTTTTAGAAAAATGTCCGTACCAGGACCAAGCAGTTACGAATAAATTCCTGGCGAAAACAAATTCGATGAGAAACAACGGAATTTTACAAGCCAAAAGAACTTCGACTGTACGACAACGGGCGTCACATTTCAAAAGCAAAGACTACGCGGCGATCTGCTACCAACAGTTTTCTTCGGCTCGCGGGCGCTGCACTAATCAACGCGTGAGGAATGCGCAAAACTCGACCGGAGGAATTGCTTGGACATAACACCATTTTCATTTATAAATCACTTTGACATACAATCATAAAATCTGGTGCTAATGCGTCATGCAGACCTGCAATTATCAAAAATATGCATTGCCTTTGACACACAGATTTCCTATTTGCGTATTTAGATTTGGCTGAATGTATAAATCCCAGGTTTTATCGATCAGTCATCAATATCGAAATTATTGCCTCATGACCCTTGTTACACATCCATCAATATTAGGGTTGCCAGATGCGTTTTGTAAAAATACCGACCATTTTGCCTACAGGGCCAGATGTAACCTGTGTCGTATTTCGTAAGAGGCACAAGGAAATCAGAGAGACAATGAGTATTGTTAAGCCACAATTAATTTTTCCCGGACTTTGGCTAGCTCATTTCATTACATTTCGGTATGTGTGCGACGTGGCAATCGCACCAAGGATTGCATCAACAGCAGCAAATAAGCTTCTCTGAAGGAATTGTCCTGACAAGATTCACTACTAGAGTCATTATAATTTGAGAAATTCGCCATTTGTTCTTTTCAAAGTTGCGACAAGTTCTTTCTTTTTAAAATACCGGTTCCGGGCACTGATTTTCAAAATACCGGCCTTTTACCGCCTTCTGCTAAATTAGCAGTAAAATACCGGCCATCTGGCAACCCTAATCAATATCTCAATATCTTTCAAAAGTTTATTTGAAGCTTGCTACACATCGTTAGTTTTGCGTTTCTTCGGTTAGTCAACACGTCTTTGCCACTGTTGATGTGTCCTTGCCTTTGCACATTATAGCATTTTACTTGCTACACCTCACCTCTCATAGTTCTGTTTCTGAAACAGATTATCAATGAACTATAATAAAACAGCTTATATGATATTAACTGCCACACGTTCTCAAAACTGTAACTTTTCAAATTTCTATGAATGGTGTGAGAATACAGCAAACTGACAGTATTAAGTATCTTGGTGTTATAATTGATAATAAACTTTTGTGGAAACCGCAAATCAATAGTCTCTGTGAGAAGTTTTCTCAAGGTTGTGGCGTAGTGTGAAATTAGACATTTTGCTGATATGAAAATTTTTCGTTTGATCTATTTCAGTCTCTTCCATTCACATTTGCAATACTGCATAAGTGATTGGGGACGAGAGTACAAAACTGTTATCCGACCAGTGTAAGTGCTACAAAATCGAATTTTGAAATACATGACTTTTAGCAAGAGAACATCAAGTGCAAACAATATTTTTAAATTACTTAAATTCTCAAAGTTTCTGATTTATACCAACTTAATATGGAAAAGTTTATTTATAAGTATAATGCCGATATCCTGCTGTTTTCTTTTGATAACTTTTCTTCAAAACTACACTGCATACATCAGGGATTCGGGAACCTATGGCTCGCGAGCCAGATGTGGCTCTTTTGATGACGGCATCTGGCTCGCTTGATATTTCCTTAACACGATTGTTACGGATGAAACGTTTTCTGCAATTTTCCTACAAAGCCATCAGCAACACCATGCAGCACAAGAAGTCGCATTAACAGTAAGAAGCATGTTATTGAAGAGAAAATTCAGACATTTCCTATTGCTTAAAATTTTTATTTTGCTTAAAATGCTCACGTTAGTTAAGTAAGTTAGTTGCATTAAGTGTTGAAAAATTTTATATGGCTCTCACGGAAATACAATTAAAAATATGTAGGTTTCATGGCTCTCTTAGCCGAAAAGGTTCCCGACCCCTGGCATACATGATCATGGCACAAGACAACATGTTTCAGGAAATTATCATCATAAACGTGTTAGAACTGATTATGGTAAAAAATACTCCAATATGTAGGCCCTGTTGCCTGGGGTCGCATTTCTAATAATTTTAAAATGTTACCATCACATATGTTTTCCTATCGAGTGAAACCACGACTGCTTGCTGGGTATTGACTTTTTCGTGATACATACGCTGTGTGATTTGTAAGATGTTTGTCAGCGTTGACATTAATCTGAGCACACTTTTGGTTTCTTTGTTTTGTTTTTATTTCGTTTTGAACTCAAGTTTTGTGCTTCACCTGTACTGTTGAATTTGACAATCATCAAATGTAGGTTGCGCTCGATTAAGTGACTGCTTTGGCCGTCTTTCACCTAACCTGTGCTGTTTGTTTTAAGCTTTGTCGATTGAAATGTGTTTTATTGCTGTGTACTTACAGCGCAAACATGACTTGACTTGACTTCTGAAATGACGGTCAGTTCACTTTGTGCATGTGCATAAACGTTTTCCCAAAAATTCAGGAAGGATGACCAATCGTTGTTTGAAATAAACAAATAATTTTTAACCTGCAAAACGCAAGCTGAAGTGTAAATCAAATCTGTATTGCTCCGTTCGTTATCGTTCACGCCACACACAAAGACTATGCACTGGGGATGTATCAAAATCACGATACGTTTTTAATATAGAAATGCTAAAAGAGAGTAAAAGCTCTACTTTTTTGTAGACAAGCTGAAGATCTTATCTAGCACGATAGTTAAATTCTCTAATTTTCTATAAGCTTTCGAAGAATCATCCGACTGGGTTCTGCTTTACCACATTGTGGAGAGTACTTTTTAGCGCTCTAGATTCAAGTTGCCAAACGTAGTAAAATATATTTTTCAAATTCAGGCCATTGAAACAATGTTTCTTCAATTTGCGTAAAATCAACAGAATATTTGGAACGAAACGAATCCTCTTTAATTATTATGTTTCTGGTGAATTTTATGTTGTAGGCATTAGGCAATAGTAATTTTTATTCCATTGTAGGAAAAAAAGTTGAAATAAAAGGAAATTGCCTACCAGTGATCCAACATGTAGAGCTTACTATTTCTCAGTGAAGCTCGGAGAACCTAAAAGTCAATATCTGTTTCCTCATGTTAAAAAATAACGACATTTTTCAAGCATACTTCAAACTTTTATTAGCCTTTCTGCAGAAAATACCACAGATGACACTCCCCAGAATGCAAAATATCGATTCTATTTTTTTCAATCTGGAGAACTCTAAAACCATTTGTGAAGGGTTCAGACTTGACGAGCCTTTGACGATTCCCGGTCAGAAAACATCGGGATCAACTCAACCCCCTTAAAACAATTCTCGATCGGTCGATGCTGTAATCATCCGTCGGCTTCATGGCCAGTAGTTCAGCTAACCTGGGCCCTGAACAGCCTTCCAAAGAGGAAAAAAGCACTGTTTCATGATTGATTCATTGATGATTGATTGACCGTTCAATGATTGGTTGATTTTGAATTGCTCTAGCATCGACTTTCTATGGAGTTCTTTTATATTTGCAGACGTTGACAACTGTAGGGGAGAACCTACTTTACAGTCGTTTTTCCTACCGTGTACCAGGGGGGCACGTAGGTTCGGTGGAAAAGTTCGCGTCACACATATACGTGAAAGGCAGTTTTTTAACTTCAAAAAGTTTCTGTTGTGGTTCCAACGAATCCAGATGGTTCAAAACAACATCTCGAAATCAATGCTGCGCGGATTGATTTCTATACTTACATTTTTTCAAGAATAATGGTTTCACAAACTTCAAAAAATTCATTACATTCTTTGTGCAAGCAGCATGCTGCTGTGGTGAATGCAGCAGCTTTTTCTGGTGGGCATTTAATGCGCTACAGGTTAGAAAAATCTCCAAAACTGTTTTCTATAACTCTGCGAGCTTTGGACAATCCCTAATTAACTATAGTGTCATCGACAAGAAGGCTTCCTGTGTACGATCTCATCAGATTTTCTTAAAGGCGAAGGGGCGTTGGCTGCCACACTGTACGGATACACTTCGAAAAGCACATTACCATGAAAGTCATTGTAATACTCCTGGTACGGCAAGTTTCCTTTTAATTTCAAATTACTCTGGCTTTCTCGGTGCTTGACTTGATTTCTATCCTTCGTTTGTGTTCTGGCCGCCTGTGGCGGTCATTCAGCAAGTGAATGGCTTCTTATGCAAGCGTGAATATTTCGATTTAACCGACGACGACGAAGTGATTAAGATTTTGCCATTCGTGGGGGTGCAGCCTGTCTCTGGTTGACATGGGAGTAGACCTGAGAAAAATAAGCTATTCTTAACAATGCACGTCAGCAAAAGGTTGGAGTTTAAATGAAACGCTGGCTCCACTAGCGACTTTTTGCCTACATTTTCTAAGTGGGAGGTCCACGTTAGTTTAGAGTCAATAAGGATCCCCAAGTATTTAACAGAATCTACTTGGGAGATACCGTATAACCTCCATTTCACCGCCGTGGCGCTCTATTTTTCAACCCTTCCCCCATAGTGGTGTTCTAATAGAGGTGACGTTCAATTAGAGGGTGGCGCTCTATTTTTCGACTAGCTGGTCAGAATTTTGAGATAAAATTTATTAATGAAAAGATAAAACATCTAACAGATTTACATCTGACACATTTACAAATCGTGGCGTGATCCTCGCGTAACTTTAGGTCATTGCACTTTCGCGCTACAGACTAAATCTTTTTTAAAGGTAGGGCTTATATTAAAATCATTCTGGAAATTCAGGCTAGGTCTTATTTTTAGGGTAGGTCTTATTTTTTGAGAAACACGGTAGAAAGGAGATTTCAGCTGTAACTATTTCCAAAACAGAAGAATTCATCAAAGTGGCGTTCAATTAGAGGGCGGCGCTCTATTTTTCAACCCTTCCTTCATAGTGGCGTTCTATTAGGGGTGACGTTCAAACAGAGGTGGCGCTCAAATAGAGGTTTACAGTAGTATGTTGAGAACAGAATATATTCATACTGTGTCTTTGGCATTTATCACCAAAGAGATTGAAATTGGTCTTTTTAATTGATTGTTAGTTTGCTTGATTGCATCCAAGCTACGATACTAGTTGAATCACTGTTGGCAGATTTCTCAAGTTCATGTACACTCCCATTTGATAAAGGTAATGTCATAAGCAAATAAAAACGTACTGAATTTAGTTACAGAGGTAGGTCGTTTATGTAAAGTTAATAAAGGAAAGGACCAAGCATAGAACCTTGGGGAACCCCGCCGGTAACGTACCTTGTATTTGATTTAATATCATTAGCGCATACAAATTGTTGTCTTTCGGAAAAATAATTTTCAAAGAATTTGTTGATAGTTCCTCTCAATCCACATTGGCTTAGCTTTCCTAGTAATATTTGGTGGTCAACAGTATCAAAGGTTTTCTTAAGATCCAGAAATATAGCACATGTAAAAAATTTTACAATTTTGCTCAAGGATATGATCTTGGAGTTTTAGTAGTGCTAGAGACGTTGAAAGTCCTTGGCGAAAACCAAACTGTTGTGGACAGATAATGTTATTTTGCGCTAAGAACGATAGTAAATTAGTAGAGACAAATTTCTCAAATATCTTTGAAAAGTGAGACGGCAATGATATAGATTTATAGTTACTTGGTTGCGTTTTGTCTCCATATTAATAGACAGGTATTACTTTTTCGAGCTTTAATTTTGTTGGAAAAACGCTATCGGTAATGCAGAGGTTGTACAGGTCACCTAAGTAGGGTGCAATTACATGTTTACTAATTTTGAAACAAAAGTTCAGCTCCAACTAATGTTACTTGCTGTAACAAACTCTCATAGAGGACTGGTGAATTAATGAACATGTGTTTCCGATCTAGGGCACCAATGGAAGTCCCACATAGCATGGCGTCTGCTGCTGTTTTCGTCGATCGTTGCCTGTGGGTATGACATTGTCACTAAAAGTCTCACTTTCAGTGTCATTTGGTTGCTTGCACACCCAAATCATCAAGCTCGTTTGATGCTTATTTGTCAGCAATTTGCAGTAAGGACTGATGTGGCGTCACATTTGCAGATAATTCTCTGAAGCAGTGGCTCCTAACCCCTGTCCGTAATGTTTCTTGCCGGTTGTCAAGAAATCTCTGAGTCAATAAACACACCTGTTTTACTCACTCAGCAGTATACGTCGTAGCCGGAAATTTCATCGCAGTTATCGCATACTTTTGCGAAGTGTGCACTTTTGCTTCTGCCTCCCACGTCAACGAAATTTTCCGCATAATATTTACTGGTCCGCGAAACGTTGCACCATCTGCTGCCTTACTTCTGTGAGAGTAAGGGGCTGGAAAACCATCGCTGTAACAACTTGATCTAAACAAGGTAAAGACAGGAATGATCCAGGAGGGAACAGAACGATTTTTATTGTGTGATCCGGGAGTGGATCTACGCGTACTTTACCTGCATCATGCTTGGTTGATTGCGTGACGTCAGCAGTGATCATGTAACTTTGAAAAGTTGGAAAGACCTTTTTTGCTGAATTTTTAATGCAATGAAGCAAACATGCTGTAGAAAATCTCAATTTTCGTAAACAAGCTTGACACTAATGTAACCAAATAATGTCCGTATTGCAAACCAAACAGCAACTGCAAAAAATTTCTTGTTCTATGCGTTTGTGAGACTTTTTATCCTCATTCTCTGGGCAGAAAATTCTTGTGCAAACCACAAGTATTTGCAGCTATGTTACATTTTCAAGGTTCATTGCGCACACGACCATCCCGAGTTTCCTCACTGCCAACAGACGGTTCATTGATTTATCACAGAGGTATTTGCATCAGAATAACCTTACTCAGCAATACTGTGAATGTAATGTATTAAATGAAACAGTGAAAATTCAGTAAAACAGTAGAGGAACCTTTCGAAAACAGTGGATGAGTTCGGACCGGTCGAGTCGTTACCACAGCTGAATTTATCGAGTGCAGTGGTTTTCAACCCATTTTTGGAGAGGTCGCGAGTAGATTTAATTTATCTGCGCAGCTGTATAATATTTGATTTGCACCAATTTTATCTGGAGGTCGTTGGGTTATAGTGAATTTCTATAATGGGTCGCGGTACAAAAAAGGATGAAAACCACTGATCTAGTGTATCGATCATGCACAATATACTTTATTGAACGTATGGATGGCGATTCATAACAAACTGCTGTTTGAGAATTATTTTTGAATGAATAGATCACGTGTAAAACACAGAACCTCAATCCAAATTTTCTGACTTCCAGCTTTGCAGCAATGCCGATATGAAAGCAAATTAGTTTCACAACAACAACCAAACACAATCAAATCAATGCGTTTATTGCAGAAAAAGATCAAAAGGATTTCCAAATGTCTACATGATAAACGAGATCGCCTCTTGATACCAGTTAACACAATGATGGAAATAGGTCTCTCTAAAGGTGCTATTTCAGCAGGTGTCCAGAGGTATTTTAAAGCAATGTGCTTTAGCGAACACAAGCGTTCGGCATTGCTGCGCCACAAGCCTGACATTTCAGCATGATTTAGTTGAATGTTTAATTCTACACAGCTTGCATTTTCTGTTTTCGTCGACTACTCATGACATGAAGTGCGTGAGTTAATTTTGTTGACCGGACAGTGATATTTGGCAGCACCTGCGTTCACACCAGTCAGCAGGTCGGGTTTGGCAGCGAGTCGAGCTTGAATGCGTTGTTGCAACTCGGCAGCTTTCTGGGCTTTGTCGCGTGCATCGTTCAGCANCA
>JGI24021J15306_10013828_pt1 | contig 10038 bp, 5 predicted proteins | sample Ectturendosymbi1_FD_15306 | JGI IMG/M metagenome (IMG submission 15306) | reverse complement strand
ACAATGTTGGTGAAAAACTAAGAAATAAACATCAATATTCTGATCGCTAAGGGGGGTGCTTGAGCCCCTTCAGCACCCCCCCTGGCTGCGCCTTTGAGTGTAATCACATCACTTTCTGATTAAAACGTTGACATTATTCTTACACCGCATATTAAGAAAGAAAAAAAAGCAATCAAAACAAAAATCACTATTTCTTCATTGCATAAAAAAAACACAAACGGTGAAAAAGGTAAAAGTACAATTTGAAGATACATCCATATCTAATGCAAGTTGGTTTAAAACAGTGGTTCACATTCGTTTGGTACACATGCTTACCCCTGAATGCATTCAACTTTTTTCTTTTTTACCTTCACCCCAACATTGTTTGATTTAAGAAAATTTAATATCTTGAAAACCTAAAGTTATGGGGAAATTCGAATTTCAGTTTGGGAATCAGCGAACTGAATCACTATACCGCTGTTACAGTCTGCACAGGATAATTGGATGGTCCACTACCCAGAGGTTTGCTTTTTGTTGATTTCGTATACTTAGAAAGATGTTAGAAGCCTGTGTGCCAGATACGACATCGGAAACCTTGTATGTGAAATATCACACCATGACTTGATATGAAGAAAAAACGGATCCAAAAGACATCTGACGTTTTCTACGCACAAATAAAAATTCCCCTCTGAAAAAGTAGTTGTTTGGGGGTACAGTGAATCAAATTTGTATGCTATGTGTGTTTCGCTGCGCAGATGCGATTTTGAAAAAAATGGACGTCGGGAAGTCAAAGATAGTTTGGTCTGGAAATAACCGATACCATTTGTACCAGGAAATTGTAATTAAATTCAGGTTTGCATAACACCCTGCATTTCCCTCCCAACTCGTATAGTGTTTGAAGGACTGCTGAGAAGGTAACAAACTGTTATTGAACAGTACTATCAAGAACAGCCGATTTGAGGATTACTTCGTCTTTGCGAACACAAGTTAGAACCACATTTTGTTTAAACAGTTTCATGACACTGCAATGAAGACAAATAAAAAAGTTAGGAAATATTCACTCCTTCAACACGACTGTAATTTCGTTATCAGTTTGTAGTGTTTGTGTTTCGGGACAGTTAGTTTTGAAAGGTTTACAATGATTTGCAACCTGCTCACTGCTGCACAGTAGTTCCCACTATGCTTGACGGAATGGTGAAGACCAATGCAACTCATATTTCCTACGTAAAGGCTCGCCACTGGATCGCGAGCTTTCACACAACTTTACCTACCGTGTGACGTTGCGCTAGGAATTGAAGACATAGTGGCCACTTCTGCTGGTGAGGGCGACGTTCCAATTGCTGTTGTTAGGTCTTCGTCCGTACCTAGTAATTGATTTCAAATGTTACATGTTGCGACTTAGACAAAATCCATGTACTCGAAACGATTGCCGGTAATGTCTTAACGTGAATCGAAAGTATAATGAGAATTTGCGTTTTTTGTTGATAAAGAGGACGAATTTTTATCTTGTCATGGAAGGAGAATTTTGCCTTGGCGTTCTTCCTTTACTTTGTCCGAGCGTACCAGTCCTCGTGGCTGTTCCGGCGCCACAGTGCACAGGGGTGCTGCTTTGGTGGGCTTAGCCCCCTAAACAAAGCTCCAAGCCCCCACCCAAATTGAAATATGAAACAATAAAACGATATGAATCAGTGGAGTTTTGTCAAATTTTGGAATGTCAACCCCCTGCGCAAACGTAAAGCCGCGCTGTTGGAGGCTTTCTGGCGACGGTTCAGCCTGGTGGGCGTGTTTCACTAAGTATAGGACTGTCACCCACGCAAAGCATCTGGATATACGCACGCGATATATAGCGGCTTAGCGATGCACGTGTAATGACCTGAATGCCGGAAGGAAAAAGTCTTAGAAGATTGCTGAGTATCTAACATTGAAGTTTGGCATACAATAGTATTGTCATTGGTTTTTATAATGTATCCTAACCAACATTTGTTGATAAGGCACACATAACAAGCGCAACAAATAATCGACGTTTGTGCTTAAAATTTCTTGGGGTAGTTGTGAACACCTAAAGTACAATGCATCTTAGATTTCTTCGCAAAAGTTCCGTTGGTTTAATTTTTGTTTGCATCAAATGATGTCAAAGATCAATAAGGTTGTGGTAATTTCAGTGCAAGTTTAGCAACTTCATCTTGTGCATGCCGCTTGATTGATTACCTGACGACGGTGCAGGCTGTGTACAACAGCTGTGTTAATTATAATTAACTAATAAAATATAATTAATTGAAGGCGCAGAAGAATATTCACTTGTGCTATCGAAGACAGGAATTTTCATATAACACAGTTTGAGTAATACGTACGGCACAGCCACATTTGCTGACAGTCGATTGCATGTCTCTGATAGTTACAGCAAAGCATGAAACTTCATGGAATTTTACCAGCAAATTACTGCTTTTCTGAAACTAGTTAAAGAATGTAGGAAAAAACGTACTTGCTTTTTGACTTTGGTCTGCATTTCCATTTTCCTGCATGACCTATCGATTTGGTGCTTTTTCTTTTTGAAATTCAGTAAAGGTCGCATACGCAATTTGCTCTCGGTTTTACGCAACCGCACGATCCAGTCATGTTTTCAGCAAAAGTGCTGGAATCGTTTCGTTGTCACCACTGCATTCCAACGTGACCCAAGAAAAGAAACAGCTGTTCAACATCAAGCAGTCTGTGTCACCGCAAGCCGACTGCACCAGTGGTGCAGCAGGCGGGGGTGCAGGGGGTGAAAGCGCAGCTCCAAAAGTATTGATTTGTCGAAAATCCTGACAAAATCCCTGAAAAATTTGGCAAAATCCCTGAAAATCTGGGCAAAATCTCTGAAAATCTGGTCGAAATGGCGCCCAACGTTGTTTGACTTCACAAAATGACGTCCAACGTTTGAAGAAAAACACGAGAAGACCTTTACTTGGAGGTCACACCAAACAAAAGGTCTTCATGAACTTTGTGGGAGAAACGTTGCAGGCAAAAATCGCACAACAACGTTTCGGACAAGCCTGGTGAAACTCGGGCGAAAATCCTTCGCACACCTGATACACTTGCTTGCTCCTACGCCTGTGTGTTCAGTGTTTCCTCTAAGGTGTGCAACTGCGCAGTGCCAACAGGACATTTGCGCAGTGCCATCTCATTCTCGCGCACTTGCAACATTAAAAATTTAATATCTTATATACAGTATATCGCACAGTCCTTTTACCGCTTGAAACGTTACATTAGTAGTTTATCTGCATGGTAGCGCACTGAAACAAATCTTTGCTCAGTGTAAAATTTTCTTGGAGGGAACGCTGGTTCTGCTCCGCACCAAGATGGGCCAAAGCAAGGTAGAAGATGCAAATGATTAATTGTTACACTACTATTTCTTATAATGCTGTACTTAACGTCTAACTTTCATTCTGTTTTGAATTTCTAAAGCTGTATGAAAACCAAAACTTTTGTCGCAAAAGCATTCCCGACATGAGCTCTCTACTTACTTTTTTGTATCCCAGCTGCTGGGATGGAAGACATTGTGGCCAGCTGTGGCGTTGGAACAGGCCTGACACTCTTCTTATTGCTCCCCTTGCTTGTTGCTAAAGTGCAAAGAAGTTTGCAGTCGTCGCCACCAAAAAACTTGCACAAATTTGTCTGGCAAAAGTTTGCATGTCAGTTTTTACTCACGTTTCCTCGATTCCGCTGGAATGGAAGATATCGTCGCTAATTGTGGTGTTTTTGAAGCAGTTTGTTGTTTCCCCGATGAATTTGACGGTTGCCCTTTAAACGTACAATGGCAAATATTCGGGATGATAAAAATGACTTCTGCAATTGTTTAACGCGTCGTTCAAATTTCGCTGGATGCGTTCTTAGCATATCCATAGATGATTAAGTTATCTTTTTGAAAGGAAAAGAAAATTTGAAACTTTCCATCCGGGCCTACACCGCATTTGTCAAATCACCGTCACGTGTTAAGCAAACGTTCACATCACATGAGTATATAGTTTCCCGTGCTTGCGTATACGGTCATGTGGTTCGGCAGGATAAGACGTTTTTGTGGGCAGACGTGATGTCCTGACAGACTTCTTGTTTTTGACAGCGTTCCCTCTCCCTATTGAGAAAAAGAAACTGAAGGTAGAGTTCAAGGCGTCAATATTGTAGCACAAAAAGCGCAAATATGTTTGTTTTACGCTTTTCCAATTTTTTTCAAAGTCTTAGTTGTGTAGGTTTGGCCTCTTTCAAACAAACAATTGCTTTGCTGCAGTTTTGGTTATTGACTTTCATTGTGTCGTCATTGACTTTCTATGTGGTCAGCAGGTGGCGCTGAACCAATAGAACTAAAAGTTATTCCGCCTCTGCATGACAATTATGATAATTAATGTTATTTACAAAGGAGGTTTTGCTATTATTGACTCATTAGAATTGACTTTGCAAGCCCTGACCCACCTTACTGACGCTACTGGCATGGACTTATGAGCAGGCCCGGATTTCCCATGTAGGCTTTTGAGGCCATAAAGACGGAAGAATTTCCAGGAGCGTCAATTTTTTTAAAAAGTGGTTGGAGTTGGTTTGCTTAGGCATTTTGCAGCACCCGTTCTAGAGTTCCAATCCTGCTGTTTTTCCTGTTTCAGTGCTTTCTGGTCACTACTGTCAATATTTAAGTGTAATTTTTAAAAGATTGAAGGATCATGTCTTCGGCACTCACACGACACGGACAAGATTTACCTCTTGGGTGAAAAGGGGGTGGCAAAATTTCTGTAGCGTTTGGGCAACAAGCACAAGAAACCTTATGGGGAGCAAAACAAAGAGGGTCGGGGTTCAGGGTCTCCTCTGAATATACAAGGGAAGTCCGAGATAAAGGGATCTCTACATTGTTTCACTGCAGCTTTGGTTTTTCATTGCAAAGTACATCAAGTTCAAAACTTTGCTAAGCGTTTGATTTTCGCGATATATCAAACCTTTTTATCCCAAACTTGTCCCGTTACACCATCTCTCTATCTTTCACTGATCACCTTATGCAAACTTCTCTGCGACAAATTAGTGTACTGTCCGAATGCAGTCATCAAGCTCAGGATGGTCGTGTGCGCAGGAAGAATTTAAAAGTTTACGCAATTCCAAATAAACTCGCACAAGCGGTTGGCTTGTGCGAGTTTATTTGGAAATTACGTAAAAAATTAGTGTACAAGCCTTTACGAATTGTTATGATGAGGACGTTTTTGAAATATTTTTGGTTGATATATTACCTGCATTACTTAAATTACTGTACTAACAAGTAATAACCCTGTTTAGGGAATTGAGATTTTTTCCGTAGGTTTGCTTCATAGAGAACCATGTAATTTTTGTTGCTGGTGGTACTTACAAAATTTAAACATTTCTGCAATAAAATCGCAACCAGTTCACGTGCGTTTTTGTCTGGGACTGTGCAAAAAGGGCATTTTAACTTGAAAGATTACCGATGACATCTCACAATCAATCAAGTGTTATATATGCATAGTATGTCTAAATCGGACCGAGGATCACCTATACTCTAACTTTCGTTTCGCTGCCCTTACATACTCTGCAAAAGTACTAACTTTTATTACCGGACAATGTTAACATCTGTCGAAGTCGAACATTTCTTTGAATACGTTTCAACTGTGGAATCCGTTACGTTTCAACTGTGGAACTGTGTAGTTCAACTGTGAAGCAGAAAGGGTACAACAACTGTTGTATTCAGGTTTATGATATCTTGTGTTGTGCGTAAAACAGTATCGAAGTACAGTACATGTTCAATTTCTCTTAAAATATGAGAGTTACGTTCAACTCAAATCTGCCCTATTCTAAATACTAAGATTAAGTTACAGGAATGAACTTTTTGTCAATTGGCTGGAGACTTATTTTGAAATCGCTGCATTCATTTAAAAGCCAAAGATTTGAAAAGAATGTGGCTTGTTTAAAATAAACCCTAAACAGTATATAGAAGCATGGAAACAGGAACCGGATTTTTTTGCCTTGGGGCAGCCCTGGTCGTCATGATTCAGGCCATGTTCGACCCACGGTCCATTCAGTTTGAAATGTAAGCCTGTGTAATGAAATGCAACGTGCCTGGAACAATTTCGAAGCATTTGTCAATTGACCAGTCAGCGCTTTGCTCTTGCCGTGAGCTTACTCCTACCGCTCGTTTAGGCCAGCAGTATGTCTCATGTGTTGAGAGTGTTTGAGCTCATTTGGTCATCGGTGTTGTTGTGTAGTTCCCATTGGTGTTACTCTCTTACCGTGCTTATCATAATTTTGCTTCAGATGACTTGTGTTTCAACCTGGTGTAATCTTGTAGTGAATTAAAGCTTGACTGCCCGCCTTCTTGTGGTCTGTGTCTTTAGCACAGCCGCTTGGTCCATGTCAGCCCTCACACGAAAACGGCTTGGGAAGTACAGCAAACCTGGTCTCTCGGGAAACTGGCACATAAGCTTCACTTTTACGCAAAGGTATTAGTAGGCACAAACCGAAGTATCCGTGGGTATGTCATTCAAAAATATACAGCAAGAGTCATTCATGGGCCGGAGTCCAAAAACTTAAAAAAGTTCCTGAGACAACCGAGCCCGTGAAGAGCTGGACCAGGCGATGCAGGTCTTTCAAGGCAAATGAAAATAATAGCAGGATGAATAGTGGTTAGCAACGTAAAACCTAATTACAGAGTGTTGTCTTACAAAACATTTACCCGGATGAATTTTTTTGGCAGGCACAGAAACCATTGTAAATAAATCTGCTGTTGATAATTGCGACATTTTTGCGTTTTTTTGGTTCCTTTTTTCGCCAATAAATGGAAAATGACAGACAGTTGAAACTTCAATTGAATAAACGAAGGAAGACACGCGACATAATAAAACACAAGTGGAGCCTACCTTCTCATATTGTGTCTAAGATGTCATTTTTGTTTTGTTTTTCTTGATTTAAATTATGAAATGAGTAATTGGTACGGCAAGCGAATTAACTCTTCTCAACCTCTTAGCAATGCAAATCGTTCGATAACTACTATCAACCAGATATCAGTAGCTCCAGTATGATAGCCACAAGATTGTTTAGAAATTGCATTGTAATCATGATTTTTAAGAGCTTGAAGAACTTTTTGATATACAAGCACGTGCGTTGGGCAGGAATGGCTGAACAGATCATGGACTTTTCGGAGATCGAAAAGACTTTCAATCCCCCAAATTTTGTTTCTTTTGCGTGTGATTGTGGACAAAAAAGACATTTATTCTTACAAGTTTTGGAAGAGGACGAACTCCCTTGACCTCTACAGACAAGACGCCATTATGCACAATCAGGTTGGTAAACAGAAGCCGCCATCACGATATCTTGATTTATGGCTCAATTATGCTATGGATTAGTAAAGGTCATTTCTTGGACTCCAGGCATAGTTCAATCTTATAAGGTGAGTCCATATGGGTGGTTTCGCTTTCATCTATTAATCCATTAACGCAAAATTTTCAAGCGTACCTTCCACACGTTCCGAAGAAACAGAAGACATAGTTGCGATTTCAGAACCGTGCTCAGATTCTCCACTTTGCACGGCCAGAATCTCGTTCACATCTGAGAAAGCAAACAAATAGTTCAACCTTCGAGTCAACCATTCGTGCAAATGTGGTCAAACAAGATTTAAACCGAATTATTGCAATTACTGGTTGGTTTCCGTCCCGTTTTTTCAAACGCCTTTATTTCGCCTCGACGATCAAAGTTTATAAAAAGGTTGAAATCAGTCACTCAGCTCACAAATTCTGGAAAATAACCCATTAGATTGGTTCTTGACATACGAACGGAAAGGCCTTTTTTTAAATACGCCCGTTTGAAGAAAGCCAAGTGAACAAACTATGATTATAATTTTTGTAAAGACACAAACCACTGTGGGCACCATTGCGTCTTATACAGTCGTTGGCAATTTCATGGTGAGCCAACGACAACTGCTCAATCTATGAACAAACATTATGCAGGGATAAACTCATGCATTGACACAGACCTAGTTGGCTGATAAGATCATGCCTGGTGGGCCGTGATACGAAAAAAGCATCAAGTTCGAAGTACCTGCCTTTTACTCATCTTAGTCGTCTTTCACAAGCAAAGAGTTGGGCAATCTGGAATCTATTCTTCCAAGTGAAGTTATTAAAAATAATCTTTGCTTGCTGCAAGAGCATGTTGTTGACTCATGATGATTTTTTTAAAACGTTATACGGGCACAACATGACTAAGTCTACAAGTGGCCGGTTGGCTCTTTCGGTAAAGAGCTGGCCTCAAAATTGTGAGGCAGGAGTTTGATCTCTCGCCGGTTGTACCCTTGAGCAAGGAACCTAGCATTCAGCTCATTGGCCAATGCTGCTACCGCCTGCGGTGGCCTTTGTGCAATTACGTGCTGTGTCACGCTGTTGTATCGTGTTCGCATGCCAGCGCCTCACCATGCCTCGTATGCCGTGATTCATGTGTAGTGATTGTGCGCGCCCTTCCGCAATGAATAAAGCATGCAAACTCGGAGGGAAACCCCCATACGCAAGAAGAAGACTAAGTCTACTTTAAAAGATATCGCTGCAAAAAATTTATAACTTTAAAAGATACCACTGAATACAAAATTACAACAAGCAATAAGCATTTTTATTTTTGTTGCAATATTAATCACAATGTGTTTTGCAAATCACAGCTTCTTTGTGATTCACAATATCTTGTGTGACTGAATTCTAAGCCAAAAATCAAGATGAACAATTCCCATTTTGTAACTAGGTGGACATTTAAGGTAGTACTGAACCACAGTAACGGCTCATGACTTGGTGCAAGGAAACAGCCCGAAGGGGTAGAAGAGTTAGGTTTTGCAAAATTTAAATGTTCTTGCTATGCAAAACACTTTGTATTGATTAACAGTAATTTTGCCGTGACGCTGTCCTGCTTGTAGACTAAGATTTCCTTTTCCTAGCCACAACGTAGCAGCCTGTCATCGAATCATATAATTTGGTGGAATGCGATTTTAATGCTTGCTGAGGTCGAGAAACTGTTTTAAATTACCACAATTGGGGTAAAATGCAAAAGATTTTGGGTTAAAACGTTGTCAAACATTTCCTTCCACAATTTTTTTTAATATGTTTGTCTGGCTATTCATTTTGGCTACAGTCTGTTTCATTTTCAGAATAAATGTTGGGTAATTTCAATTTTTTTGAAATAATTTCTGGAAAAAATCCATTCTTTGGATATTTGGATTAGAAGTAGGCTACTGTAGAAGTCAGACGGTATTTCGGTTTTCAACACCCTCGCTTCTGGGACAGTTCGTATGAACCTTGGTTTCTAGCGTTTCTTAGCAACTCTGATTGGCTGTCTTGCGTTTCTGGTTCAAAAGATATGGCCTATACAGTCGTTGGCAATTTCATGGTCATTACGCAAAGTAGTAAATAAATGAAAACAATAGGCAGGCATTTCACCTCCATCTGCGTCGTCTGATGTAAGCGACATGGTGCCAATTTCGTCTTCAGTAATACCTATAAAAGAAATTTTCAGACGCAGAAAAACCTAAAAAGTGAACTGTCGCTTTGCAGTGACAAAGTAATTAGTCATGGCTCTTGACCAGGTGCAATTAGCAGTTTCATCGTCTTCGCTGCTACAAAAAATTCACTAAAAACATTTGAAAACTACTCCAAAAACACAACGGCAGACTTTCCAAATTCCTTACCCTTACCAGAAACTGCATTGTCTGCAGTGGGCGCGATCGTCGCAGCTTGCAAAGAAACAGGGTGGTTACTACTTGTGAGTTCATCCTCAAGTGATCCTGCGATAGCAAGCGTCGTGCTGGTTAATTTGCTGGTTAACGAGCTTGAGGGTTGCATTTTAACAAAAGACAAAATTTGGCGTCTTTGGCAACTTGTATCATGTGGAATGCGAACTGTGAGACAACAAATCCTGTCCAAAACACTGCAAACGTTTATGAGTAATTGAACTTTTTGAACTTGTTTAGGTGAGATTTTGAATGACCTATTCCACAGACTAAAACGATTGTATTAAAAATCAAAAGCAGTAGTTTTGATCTAAAATGTATTGAATTCACGTNTT
>JGI24021J15306_10013825_pt1 | contig 10039 bp, 8 predicted proteins | sample Ectturendosymbi1_FD_15306 | JGI IMG/M metagenome (IMG submission 15306) | reverse complement strand
ATTTCCTGCTGGGCACAACAAAATTTTGAGGGAAGCTGCCCCCGAATTCCCCCCCCCCGAGGCTACGGGCCTGCCGGGTCCTCCTAACTTCTGGGTCCTCGTCGAAACTTGTATGTATAAATCAGAATATAGATGAAACAGCTACCACGCTAAGATTAAGAAATTGTGCTTATCAATTGTTATACTGGCAAATGACTTCCATTAGTTATTTCGCCTTGTAACAGAAAAAACGCTTGCGTACTTTCATCCCCCGCGACCTCTCTCGTAGGCCCTGGCGTTGAGTAGTTACAGTATAATTGTGAACTTTTCAGTTGTATTAGTTTTAACTATAAACTATAAACATTTATATGGACATGATTGGCAAACTTCAGGTCACAAATTGCTAACGAGAACTTCTCACGGAGCGTCACTGGCCTTAAATTATTCCTATGTTAATACATGCCACACATTTCAATTACGACATAATCGATAAATTTGCAGCAAATTCAGGCAAACTTCACCTTTGAAGTTAGATAAATTAAAAGTAGATCATTACATTACAGTATTCCTTGAATTTTTGTTAACTTTGCAGGGTATTATATCCAAAAAATGTTTTGGGAGCTTAAAATTTTTAATTTGCCTCGTAGTTTTGTATAAAACATTTTGCCGTCAGTTTTTCATATGCATTCTTCTGTCTGTCCTTCTCTTTTGTGCATTCATGAGTCTGCCCTCATTCAGTCCTTCAGGACGTTCTTAAACTCAAGGCTTGACCCCTACTGCTCGCACCAGAGGTGATTGTGACCAGACCTGACGAGAGAGGGGAACAAGCAACAAGCAGGTACGCTGCATTCGGGGTCTTCAAAAGGCTCTGACATACCCGTATTTTAGAAACAAGGTGCAACTCTGGCCAGTTTTACGTTGTGTTATCAGAAAATTTTTGTGCCCATAAAATTCTGTCATTAAAATTCATTTAGATTTTTGCAGATGATCAGGGAACCTTTTGCCAGGTTTTGCATTTTCTTTCACTAGTTGCTACAATACAAATGTATTTCAGTAATTTGAAATGCCGCAATAAAACAGTTTGAATGTTGAATCGTGACCGAAATTTCAAAGTGGGGTTAGCTTCACGTAAAACGATTAGATTCGAAACTCTGCAATAGTTTATGATTGCCAAGAGTCAATTGTCCTGACGTCAATTCCGTGATGTCAACGCGGGGGCCGAGTCAGCTTTTGACGCTCCTTTGCACCCAACTCACTCTTCGCATCTATGCTGGCACGAACAGGCTGGGTGGGAGCGCCAAACCTGACTTTGCCCCCGGGAGCAGGATACCCTAGGTACGCCACTGCCTGACTGACCAGATCTTGATTTCTAATACCCAATCAGACTAGCCTAGAAGCGTACTCCACGGCTTCATAGTCGTTAAGAATTAGACAACATTTGACCAATCTTTCTTCTGACATTTTTAATCTTTAATTTTATTTTAATGTGATATCACACGCAAACAGTTAAAAAATGCTCACTAAAGACCAAGCAAAGTATTTGCGGCCAAACCACTTCCAGAAAAATTCCAAGCTGCCACCCTGATTTCACCAAACGCAACACACGAAAGTTTCCCGCTAGAGTTGGTTACTTTTATAATTTTGGGAAATCCCCTACTGCGGAAGCTCTCGCTTCGCAAGTGCCGTTCCACCGTTGCTCGGGGAGAGCGACGTGTCTCTCTTCGCGTGGGTTGACTGAGCATTTGCGGTGTGTGCCGCCAAGCCGCTCGGGACTTACAGTAAAAGTGACGCCTTTTCCACCCCTCAAAATTGTTTGCAAGAATTCGAAAAAGCCACTCACAAATTGAAATGGGTCTTGTTTTACATTGTTGATTATTATTAATCTTGCTTTTTCTGCCTGTCAACACCTTTCTCATCATCACTCTTCCCTCTTATGTTTTCTGCTTCACATATGCGTGTGTGGACCCGGCATATTTTGTCAAATTTTCCTCCTTGTTGACTTTTGGTCTCCGGAAAGCAACACCACTTCATTTTGATCATTTATTCATTCCAGGAGATCACAAAAAAGTTAGGAGAAGCGATGGCAGTATACCTGCTTTACAAATGTATTCTTAACATTTATCTATATTCATGATTCGTGTAGTATCCCCGCCTTCAACCAAAAGGTATATATACTGTATACAGCAATAGTATGATCTCAGTCATGTAAAGAATGTTTCATTCTTCCACACACGTTTCCAGCAGTAGTTTAATTCTTAGACTGTAGTATATAACAGGCTTCAAACGTTAACTCTGTCGGGGCTTGCGCGGGGCCCTCTTAAGGTGGGGGATCTTTTTTGATAAAGCTTAAATTCGGCTGTGGTTGACAACCTCTGGCTTGCAGACTTCATTGTGACATGCAAACTTGTTCTAGCTGTTGGGTTTCTTCCAATTACGTGTGCATGGTGTTATTCCTTGCCTGCGCTTGTTACCAACAGACGTCTATTTCGTATACTATATTACCAAACCGCAGTGGTAGACTTAGGCTTGGGGGGCCGAGGAAACGCTGAAAACTCGGACCATCTGATGACGTCATCACAACCAGCCGACCATGATAAGACCTTCTGATCAGTGCCGGATTAACAATAGTAGCAAATGTAGCAATTGCTACTGGCCCCGCGCTTTTGGGGGCCTCGCGGTCTTCTGTAATAAATCTTTTTTATTACATTATACCTAAGATTTTTTTCAGTTTAAGAAGTCAGTATTCTGCTAAATTTGCCATTAAGTGGTAAGCGAAGGTTTTCAATTGAACGCTGGCTGTGTCCAGAAAGTCTTGTTTCATTCTTTTTGTACAGTTACGTAGCAAAAGGCATACGTCTATTGCGGTCAGCAGTGTTGACATTTTGGCTGATATGCTGCTGAATCTATCAGGACTTTCTCATTGTTAGCTGTAAATTTTCAATCTAGCATTTAGCTGATTTTTAACAGGACATTACCAACCATTTGACAGGTTTACCAGGAAACAAATACCTGACCAAAAACCTGTTTCAATAGTTTTTTAAGTTGTAAACTTTTACACCTTCTTCATAAAAAAATAGACTTATCTTCTTTATTACGTCTTTAATTGGGTACCACCAGGACAAAGCCCAACTAGCTGCCTGCAATTATTTGGAATTTATTTTATGATGCAAAGACGCTTCCTCAAGCAGATGATTCTATTATAATATCAAATATTTAAACGGCTTGGTGAAGACTAAATGATTTGCTTGTGTGCTTAGTGAGCGCGTTAAGCTAAAACATATTCTATCTCACGGCACGATATTTCCAATGGTTCAGTTACGCTAGTAAGTAGTATTGTCTGGTAAAAAAATTCCTGGTAAACTAAAGCTGCCAAAAGTTTCGACATACACGATTGCAAGATTCAGAACTTAAAAGTTGGCTCAGTGCCTACTGCCTATGCTACTGATTCAAGAAATGCCTTTTGCGAAGTTTGCAATAATGCAGTCATAGAGAAATATTCTGAGCTTAAATGGCACAATTGGTAGCAAAAGCACTGATACAAGACTGAAGAACTTTTTGCGTTCTCCCTAATGTAACACAAAGTTACAAAAACCAGACATACAAAGCTGTAGGGCTGAAGCTATGCTCAGATTGTTTGTCGCTGAGCATTGTACTACTGCATAAAAACATACAACCATTTGAAAGAGATCGTCAAGAACTGTGTGTCATACAAAAATCGAGGTAAGCTGCAATTACGTTGCTCAAAATATTGACTGAAAGAAAATTGTTGGTCAAAAACCGTGTTGGTTAAGACCGACATTTTCAGTCAATGCCTATTGAGAGCGAGTGCAAAACGATAAATTAATATATTGTAGGCTAACTTCATACGCTCCTTTAAATCATGTTAAAAATACCAGATTTTTAATAGAATTTTACTGCTTTCAGCAGATTTTAGCTGAAAATTTATGACAAGACTCATAGCAGAATCTAGCAGTTTTTTGTGACACCATTTAGCAGATTTAAGTCACAACTATCTGGCAGCACTGGCGGACAGCACGATATACTAAGAGTGTTATGTCAAGATTTGAACTGGAGAAAGCATACAGAGAGTAAATCTAGAAACAAGGATGCCTTACCAACACACTTTATGCTTAGGGCCCCGCGCTACCTTAATCCGGCATGCTTCTGATCAAGGCTAGGGAGGGGATATGCGACCCACTCAAGGATACGTTCCTGAGAACATGGCATGACTGACATAACAGAAAATACAAAAGGCTCTTCATGATACACAACTTTGAAAACACTGAAAGTTGAGAAGTCAAAGCTAGTAAGAAATGAGAGTTAAGCGATCACAAGTTGCCATCTCACCACACTTTTCTAATTTTACGCCCCTTTTCTCTACATTCATCATAAATAAAACAGAAATTTTATAATACATTCTCCCTGGAAAAAAACTCTTTGCTTCCTGAGTTTTTTCACAGCCATGTCCTTAAGGGACTCCCTGAAACCACAGGCAGCGACCAAGCAGAGTCGAAGCACTAAATCTGTGTTAAATTTCATCCTTTCAACTGCTTTCAAGAGCATGCACAATTAAACAAAGAATAGCACACTGAAATTTACCACATACTTAATCAAAAAGACAAATTGAGTTTGACACAAATTAATGGAGTACAAAACAAGTTTATGTTTGAGCACAACAAAACTCCTGGGATATCGTATGCATTACATATGTTCTTATAACGGGAGACTCATTTCAACAGTCGTTCAAAGTACATTATGAAAAACTTCATTCTCTGACAGTGAAAAAAAAATACCATTTGGTAAAAATTTCAGCTCTTACTTGGAAGGGTGTTTCCAGAACTTTCGGGAACAATTGTTAACCCACAGTTAAGTATTGAAGTTGGTTTTAAACGTTTCTTTATTTACACGTTAGACATGCTGGTGAGGGACCCTTTGAAAGCAAAGTACTTACACGTTGCAGTAGATGTTGGGAACCCAGTAGAAAGCAAAGTACCTGCACACTGCAATCGCTGTTGGGAGCCTCTTTGAAAGCAGAGTAGGCTACTCACACATTGCACTGGCTCTTTCGGGGCCCTTTTGAAAGCCTAGCGCTTACGCATTACAATGGCTGGGGGAGGCCCATTTGCAGGGGGTAACGACGTTAGATGGCGCCCGGGGCAAGAAGCAAGTTTGACGCCACTATGTTCGAACCTGAGGACTTTCGGAAGCAAATGCACTTTATTGAAAGAAGTACAAATAACATTGTTCGGACTTTTCGGCGCCCCCGCAGTCATTTGGCGCTCCTTGCAATTATTTCGGCGCCCCAATAGTGATTCGGCGCCCGGGGAATTGTGCCCCTTACCCCCCTGGTAATGCCCCTGCTCCTTTGAAACTAGAGCGCCTACACACTCTAGTTCTCTTGGGGGCCTTTGAAATCAGAGTACATATTTATTATCTACTTGGGAATATATTATATGAGTGTATAATAAATTTTTCACAAAAAATGAGGAACGTTTGCGCGCAAAACAACTCGAGGGTGACCCGCAAAATGGGGGCCGAAGCAAGTGCCTCGCTCGCTTCTCTTTAAACACACCACTGACCAAACCCGGCCAGATTGGACATTTGCCTTTAAGCTCTACAGTGATTACAACCTCTTAAGTTCAACTGTAATCTCTAGCGCCGGATTTAGATGGTGGGGAGCCTGGGACCCAGGCGTGGTGGGAGGCTCCCAGTGGGGCTACAGAATCTTTAGGTAGGGGATGGTCGATGAAGTCATTAGTATTCCTCAGATCATTAATATTTATGACGTAATCTTCTGACGTCACATAAGTCAACTCAACTGTAACACAATTGTTTGTTATAACACGAGATTTGACAATACTAGAGTTTTGTGAAACTTTTACAAAACCGGTCAACAGAAGCATTGCATCTTCCTTTTTTTTAATTTGCTTGAAAAAGTTTTAAAAATTTTTTTGAAAAATGCTTCTGGACGATCAAACGTTTTCATCGTCTCCTCTAAACGCCAATCCTCGATCAACAACAAATTTTATGGCAGAAATCAAACGTTGCGGAAGCGATTTCCAATATGGTTCGCATTGATTAACATGTCAGGCTATCTCCGTATCAATTCGTCCAAGTGATTCACATCTGCGACTAAACGCAATCGTGTATCTACTGTACGTGTTTCATTGATTGCTCGCATCTTCTCAGCAGCCCCGTAGCTACGGGGGACAATCAGGAGCAATGCCCTCCAAAATTTTCTTGTGCCCAAAAGAACGTTTTCTGTCTATCGTGTTTTTCGATGATGTTTCTTGACGTTCTTCCGCTACTGGTGCTGCACCGCTGGTCAAACTAGGCCTATTCACACTGTTACGTGGAAAGAAGTCTGTCACAGCACGTTTCTCGATTTCCTGTCCTCTTACAGGTTCTGGGGAAATGTCTTCGCTGGACTTCATTGTCACTCCAGAATAGTAATCTTGAATCTCTCTTGAGTTAGATGCAACTTCTATCATTTTTGCCTCTTTATCTTTTTTGTGTTTTTTAGAACCACTTGGATTAGCTCTACAATTGTTAAGGTGTCGATACCCCTTTCTTCTGTCCCTGTTTATTTATTAATAAGTTTGAGAACAGGGATGCCATATATTCATCAACAAAAAATAGGACTAACGCCTGTCACTTAGTTGAGGGTATTATCTACACTTAACAAATGAAATAACAAAGATATGTAAGTTTTAAGCATTTAAATAAGACGTCTGGTGTGGACGATGTTTCAGTTCTTCTTTTTCTTCATCTTTTGAGCCAGTTCTTCTAACCACTGCTTGGCCGCGCAGCATCTCGGGGCAGATGTTGAGCAGCCATTCAATACTCTCATCGTCCAAAACCATCAGGGCGTGCAGTCTATGAGGAGGTCCATGGATTGGACATTGAAGGACAACATGGTCGACGTTTTGGTTTTCTGCGCCACACAAACAAGCTGCAGAGGAAGCCATACTCAATTTGGTCAGAGAGGGCGGAAACGCCCGACACCGGTGGGGAAGCGGTTAATCCGGACCCCGGCTCTTCTTGGGAAGGTCGCTCCGGGGGATATTTTAGATGTTTCAATTAAAACAAATAACACAAATTAACTTGCCCTATTCCGCCCATGAAAATTTCTTTAAAACAAGCATCACCTTTAACAATTTTATGAACCTGCTTGCATGAAAGATTTTTTCAATTTTACACCAGTTTTAATGAACTAGAAACTGGTTCAAGTAGAAAGGTATTTTTCTTTTTGATTTATGGTTGCATCACGGAAAAACTTCGTTCCATGTCAGCGTAATGAGCCATAACGCTGAGATAAAACTATCCAACCTTTACCAATTCTCTGAAGCATTTTATTGGCATTGCAAGTTGCAAAATATTTGCCCATCATTCATGTTCCATCATTTTACAGTAAACTCCATTTGTTTGATGCTCTTTTTGCAAGAACTCAAACAAGTTTTGGTATTGGTCAAACAGTTTAGCTTCTTCAATAGAAACGTTTCTCAAACAGATACTATTCACATTGTACAACATTTTCCCATTCATTTGTTTGCAACAGACGAATTAGTCAAAGCATGTATATTCAGCAAATAAAGTGGTCCATTTTTCCAGATGGGCAAAACAAGATTTGTACAATACAGATACATCTGACATGAATAAATCAGTCACAGTCCTTGTTTTCTTCTATGAATTTATGGCGCGACCCGATACAACCTCAATTATTGATGCTTTTGTCTTCTCAGTATTTTGAACTTGCTCATTAAAAGCACGCACAAATGATTGCGAATGTCTACATGTCTTAAATAGTGTTCGCTCAGAGAATATCACAAAAAAAATGTTTCAGAACAACAGTTGGCTTGTCGATGGACTGGACATGAAGCATGAATATGAAGCTGGGTACATTTTGAAGCATTCTTGGCAAGCTTGGATAAAGCGTTAGCCACCTGGTTACACAATGAGAAAGACGTTTTTGGTACTCAATATCCACAAGGTCATAATAGTCTTTTCACTCTTCTGTGCACACTCGGCAAATGCAAGCACACGTAATGCACTCAGCTTCAAAACCATGTCGTCTTTTTCTGAAAAAGGAATACTTCTGACGTAGCTTTTAACAGTGCCGTGACAAGGCAGCCCCGTTCCCCCCAGTTGGGGGGGACGACCATTCGTAGGGGGCCTCATAATATATATTGTATTAGTAAGTTAGAGCCGTCTCTCTACCCTTGGCTTTTACTCTTCTGTTTTTTAGCCTCAATGCAGAACCGGTAGATTAAGCATGTAATATCATGATTCGTTAATTTCGAAAGCGAATTGCGGACGTTCGGACACCATAGCAGCATTTTGCAAAGTTGTGATTACGTCAGAAGAAGGTCAATTGTTCATTGTTAATAAAGTCTTGATCTTCCCCACTAACTTCGATGGCTTCGCCCTTGTGCGTTGAATTTCTCGGGGAAATTTACATCATAATGAATGCGCTGTGGAGTGTTGTGCAAGCAATCGCTTTGTAGTTGCGTACAGATAGAGAGAATAGATTTCTAGTTCAACGTTAAAAAAGTTTTCGTGAAAACTGCTTAAGACAGTTCATGTAAAGTTGAATGGAAGGAAGGCTGTTGTGTCAGTTTATTATATATATGTCTGTGAAGACTTTGTTATGACAGTCTAATTTAAAGTTTCGACCAGAAAAAAAACGGTATCTCGATAATCTCGATAAGTTTAACGCTCGCTTGCTAGATCTTAAAAAGCCTCTTCAGATTTAATCTCACTTGCTATATGTTATGATAAAGATGGATGGTGTCAGATTCCAATAAATTCGTTCTTATTAGAAGCGTGTGAGAAATTTCCAGACTGATGAGGACAGTGAAGGCAAAGGAAGTGTTGGGAAGCAGTTAGTTCTACGCACTGCTTCCACCTATAACCTTTTGGTGAAACCACTGAGTTGATTACATTGAGACTGGCTATCAGGGGGCTAATATGCAGCTGGCTCGAAAAAGCATGCAGCTGCATTAATGCTTACTGATATGAAAGGGCCCAACAGCCTTTCACACGGATTTGACTTTCAAGCTACCTCAGAAGTATTCCTTTTTTAAACTGCGTACTACCAATTAGCTAGCTGAAACTACTACGCTAAGCTATGTACAATAAACTCTTTAACCGTATCACGGTTCATCAACAAAGCTAGTGCGCTATAATGGAGTGAGCAGTTAGCACTCTAATGCCAAAGTCATTGAGATATTGGAAAAGGATTTACCACTGTTACGTAACAATTCATGTGAAGGCATTCCTGCCTTTCCAGCCGACAAATTAACCCAAGCAAAACATAGATTAATTTGACAACTTGGAGGCCCTCCCATAAACTAAGCTACGCCACCAGCTACTATCTTGTTGCAATTGAGTAGGGACAGCTTACTGTATGTAAATACAATATGATATAGCCAGTGGTGGAACTGATAAGAGGGCAGAAGGACAAATTGCCCCCATGGCAAGATAAAATGTAAAAGTCGTTCCCTCACTTAACTTATGTTTCGGTTTTAGTATACGTTTGGTTTTCAGTAGGTTGTTTTTGTATTTTTTTTCGGAGTGTTTCCCAGTGATTTAGGCTTTCAGTGTAGCCATCCACATCCGGATTCGCCAACATTTCTCAAAACATTTCTGAGTGTTGGTTAGTGGGCTCCATACAGTGGCCAATGGTCCCCTTTCAGGAACATTTTAACATTTTTGAATGCCCTCAGAGGACTTTTCATGTCCTCGGAGGACCTTTCATTTTTACGAAAAAGGACGACATGTCCTACAAAAAGACGACGCATCGTTGCCCTGCTTATTAATGGTACTCGTATGCGACCTGGGCGAAACTGAGTAAGGCAGGCGCAAAATCAAACAGTTACGAGTAGAGAAACAAACTAACGTGCTCTACGTATGTGGCTATACCTTGGCCTTGCATTCACTAGATCAGTGGTTCTTGACCAGGGGTACACGTACCCCTTGGGGGTACGAAGCACTAAAACAAGGGGTACGAAGCACCAAATTGTTTCTGGGATACACGCCCCGAAAATAAAAAAATGTGTTT
>JGI24021J15306_10013824_pt1 | contig 10039 bp, 8 predicted proteins | sample Ectturendosymbi1_FD_15306 | JGI IMG/M metagenome (IMG submission 15306) | reverse complement strand
ATGTAGGTTTGCAGGCTAACATGTCGACGGTCGGACTATTCGCAAACAAGTACATCACGTTGAATCACGAATGGAATATTACTGGGAATTACGCAGTAAGAGTGCACAAAACATTAAAGCACTAATGTGTCCACTATAATATCTCAGAAGCCTGCACCAACCCAGGATGCTAAACTACCCTGTGTTTTTGTCTTGAAATCACTGATTTCAAATCCGGAATTTCATACTTGGTGGAAATTGCCCCCAATCCCCACACCTTCCTCCCATGGGCGTTCGCAGAGGTGTTATGGGGCAAAACGGGCAATTGCCCTTTCATGGAAATTGGGACTAAGAACCCAAAATTTCTAGAAAACCTGTAGCCAACAGCTTAATTCCGATTATTTGATTTAATTCTTGCAATGACAGTTTATTTGCCAGTATGACACTCTCACTGCACAAGAGCCAGGCTGTTCTAGTGTCATGCAGTGATGAGCTTTCAATTCACTCATTTGCGCTGCTTTCAGTGTTGCCACTGGGGTCAGTCTTGTCAACATCAGATTGTTGCCCTTTTCAACATCAGATAACATCAGATTTTCACATTGCAGTTTCATATGAACTAAATGCTTCTTATCATCATGAAAACTATGTGTACATAGGCATGTAGTCATCTGTAAACATCATGTGTCTTTGTTTTTTATCACCTCGTCTTTTCTTTTCACTGACTACTTATGATAGTACTGAAAGTTGTATTGCAGGGTTGGTAGACTAGATGACCTCATCGTCTTTCACCAATTCTTTGTGACAAAGGAACCATTAATGTTCATTGCTTGTGTAGAAATTTGCTTTAAATTATGCTATAGCTTCTGCATTAGCCAATATTCTATGCAAAGCTGTGTGAACCATCGACTGTGTCAGCCATCATTTTGTTGCAAAAAAATACATTTACTATGAAATTAAACATAGGCGTAGCCAAGGGGACAAAGAGGTCATGGCTCCACCAAATTTCTAGTAGATGTTGTTTACTTGTGCTTCGAGAGGAAGTGTCCCAAACTAAATAACGGTTGCTGGCAGAGTTGTAACCCGGCCTCATTTTGAAACCCGGCCCGAGCCCAAAATCACAAGCCCAACTCCGCCCGAGACGGACATTGATTTTTGAAGCCCGATTTAGGCTCGAAAGTCAAATTTACCAAGTGAGTCAAGATATGCGCAACTGCGGGGTATCAAAAAACGGAGTGTACGGATATAGCTGCAGGCACACGGTTTTATCACACCCAAAATAGCAACCACCTTGACCAAAACATTGGCTTAAACAAGCATAAACTTAGCCTGTTAGTCCACGATAATGTCACGGAATGTAATATTTCTCAATAAAAAAAGAAACTATCGCGAAAATATCCACGATGGTGCGAGAGTCATACAAAACCATCCCTAGGATAGCGCTATAGCCTATTTGTAGGCCATTGTTTCTTAAAGAAGCCAAGAATCGCGAAGTGATTGATCTTTTCGAAGTAACGCCATCGCGTGCTAATTTTCTTACCGCGATCACCTTCTCAAAAAGAGTGTGAGTCTAATCCGAGCTGAGAACAAAAGAACGCAGCTGTGTTTGCAAATAGAATTAGCTGAAGAAACATCACAATCACTTCACTCACACTGTGAGTCACAGAAGTCACTGTGGTGAGCACAAAAAATTTACGTCACGAAAGAAAAAATCATCATCTGAATGTTATAAAAGTTTTGGCCCGAAATCGGCCCGATGCATTTTGACAAACTTAAGCCCGAACCCGGCCTGACCCGAAAAGCCCGGCCCGACATCACTCTGTGTTGCTCGCTTAAACTTGAAATATTTGGCTCTTCCCAAAATTTCGGGCTGGCTACGCTGCTGAACGTGTTAAAGTAGCGCGACGAACCTTTGAAACAGGGCGAAGTATTAACATTAATTGGAGAAGTCGGTCATGCGTAATGTATATGTATTCTCAACTCAACGCTTCTTCAGTTTCGAACGATAACCAAATCCACATTAGGGTGAAAAATTGATGAAAGAAACTTAAAAATCATGAATCTAACTTATTTTCATCCTCAAAAGAGGGGAAATGTGGAAAACATAAACAACAACCCAGTCAACATCAGATTTGTCGCCAAAACATCAGACATCAGAAATTTCTCCGAAAACATCAGAAGTGGCAACACTGGCTGCTTTGTTTGCGGAGGCAAGTTGGGAAACTTGTGAGCGGGTTGTTTAACAGTTGGTCTTTATGGCGTAACAATAACATGGTAACCAATCTTCAAAGGTTCACTTCAACCTGGCGTAGCAGGTGTTTTTCCGCATGTGACTGTTGAACGCAAACATCTTGGCAGGTAATGCAGCGCGACAATGACTGCTGATAGCGTTAAGCTACATAGTTTTATAATGTGAGAAAAGAAGCATGAGTGAATCTAGCAATGTTTCCACAAGTTTGAAAAATCTCTTATTAGTGTGAGACTGAACGCTTCGGTTTTTGTATGGTCACCGTTACAAAAACAGCAAAGACAAACAAGGTTTCATTGAAAGGATGTTTAATCGCTTTGGACGAGATGGCAGACGTTTGCAACTGTTGTTTTTAAGTGACCCTTACAAGTTTTGCTAGGTAAAATGAAGTCATCATTTGTGGTTTCTTTAAAGACCATATCATCATTCCTTAAAAAGAAGTAGCCTGTTTGGAAACTCTCCAGATAGCCTCTTTTGTGAATTATTGGAATATATCTGGCTATTCCTGTCAACAAAGCGCATTTTTGAAACTATTTCTCGAAGATGGGGCATTTTTTATGTGGCAAAGAAATGGTAAAACGGTTTGTGAATGTCCATTTACATTGCATCGTCAGCAACCTTGAAATTATACGCAAAGTGGCTAAATTCCCCCTCCCTGGGGGGGAAATTGTAGGGAAAATTATTGCAAATATTATTGCGGACGCGCATACCAATGTTTTTCTGTAGCACGTACAGGCATAAGAAAATGACGTTCTTGAAACGAGATAGTGCATTTGGTAGATTTGCGTAGGTAAGGGTGGGCAAACATTTATACAGAGGGTCAAATTGAAAAGTTTATTGCTACCGGGGTCCGCTAATATTACTGTACATTTGTCTACTTCAATTACAATTTACGTTTCAAAATATGAATTATTTTACGCTTGTATTGTTTTGTTATATATATTTTACCCGTGCATCATTTTTCCTCGAAAAATGCCCTCGCGGGCCACATTCTAGAAAAACCCAATGTGTTTCTCTTATTTTGATAAATTAGATTTTTAACCCAAGGGCAAACGATATGTTTAGTTATGATTGTGATCAGGGCTTCTAACAGGTAATATTTTCGTGGTGGGGAGTTGGAGGCAAAATGATTGTAACGGTTTTAGAAAATTCGGGGGGGACTAATTGTTGGGTTAGGGCCCTGATGCCGATGAAGGCTTATATTAGATGGGACTTTATCCGAAACAGTTGCACAATTTGGCAATGGCTGTGCCAAATAAAGTTGTTCAGTGCGATTACCATTGAACATAATAGCTTTGTATTCGTAGCTAAGCAATAAAAAGACGATGTCCACCTGGTAGGGTTCACACACTTTATGGAATAGACGTCGATTGGTTACGAACGAAGATAAGGGATAACACTATGCACGCGTAATTGGGAGAGCCCGGAACCAACATGTAGACCAAGTTCGTAGGTCACGTTGGAGGCATGCAAGCCAACGCTTCTCAACTACAGCCGGTTTTAAACCTATTTAAAAATTTTGATCTACTGTAAATGGGCCCGCGTCTTAAAAGACCCGGGCCAGTGGCGACAGAGTTAACGTTTGAAGCCTGTCATATATTCTATGAGAAACAAACCATTACTGAAACGTAAAGTGAACAATGAAACATTCTTTACATTACTGAGATTAGATTATTAAATTTATTATCATGGCCTACTATCAGGGTTGCGTAGTCAGAGGTAAAATGTCCGACTCCGACACCGATGCCGACTTTTCCAAAATTTCCGACTCCGACTCCTTAACATAACGTGAGTGAAGTTTGGCTGTCAACAATTTTGTAGCAACTAGCAATCAGTGTAAATCGTGGTACACAGCAAGGATACTCTGTTTCAATAAAAGTTTCAAAAGAAATTGTACCATTTCACCAGGGACGACTTAGGATTCGTAACTTAGGAGGGCGATATAAAAAATGGTTCAATTGGACTTCCGTATTCGGAGTCGGATAAAAAATGTGGCTCCAACATGAACTCCTAGTGTTCTTAGGAATTCGACTCCGACTCCATCCAAAAACCTCCGACTCCTTCCGACTTCGCAACCCTGCCTACTATAAGTAGTGTATGTACATACTTTGTTTTAGTTAAAGAAGCGGATACTACACAAAATGCAAACATGCATAAATGTTTACAACTATGTAGATTAGGTATCCCGCCATCACTTCTGTAATTGGGCACCGCAAAAACACATTTTTGTGTCTTTTGCTTAAGCCTCTAAAATGATAAACAATTAAAACTAAATGGTTGCGGCTTGCCGATGACTGAAAACCAACTAAGAAGAAGGTTTAACGAAATATGCTCGGTCCATAGATGCGCATGTTAAGAAGGAAGATAAAATAGGAAGAGTAAATTATGAGAAAGGTGGCGAACAAGCAGAAAAAGCAAGACCCATAATCGAGAATGAAAAGCGAGACCTATTTCAGTTTGTGAGGGTTTGATTCTGTTGTCTACGATGTTTTATGATTCCTTATATCTTTTCTAAGGACGAACATAATCTTTCACTTTAAATTCTTGCAAGCAAATTGGAGGGGTGGAAATGGCGGCATTTTATGGTCAGCCCCGGGCGACACTTAGCCTCGCTACCCCACTGCTCCGACCTATGGCTTAGTCGCATCGTAGTTTGGAGGCAGCAGAACTACCACAGGTTTCTGGAAACCATGAGGTGTTTCCAGATCTCCCCAAGCTGCTGCCCACGCCATCTTCTCGAGAAGAAACGCGTGTTTGAAAATGAACAAATGAGCTAAATATCGAGTACAAAGCAGTGTTTAAATTTATACTTGTGACATTGTAGTGAGCCATATAATCAATGCCTGTTCAAATGTTGCTTGCCACAGATGGACTTTGTTTTAGTTTTGTCAAAATCATTAAAACTCGAATTCCCTTTGAATCAAAATTTTACTACTGTGAACTTTCCTGTTAGATAAATTGTGTGAAGATCGAAAATGTTAACGGTTTCCAACTTTTTACTATTCGTGATCCTCAGCCACCTGAATATGAATAATATCATTTTATTAGATCATACTAATGGTGCGCGATGAAGACCAATGGATGGAAAGTTGGAAAAGGCAGTGTGAGAAAAATAGCACCGATTTATATCGACGTTATTTTATTGGCTGGCTTTCACCTTCTGCATGGACGTGGGAGAGATTCAATGCCCTAAATGGTTTGTTTCTAATTAATTCATTGTTATTAACATACAACGAGCGGTGTGCATAGAGAATCTGCGCCAGAGTGGTTGGTATGTTTTTTCTAACAGAATTATTCCCATTGGAGGGTGTTTTCTTACCATGATATTGATTGTATAGTACACACAACGCAGCAGACATAAGCATATATGGCAGTAACAAGGAACACACAGATACATAAAAGAACTCGAAGATGGATATGTGGCGGTTACAGAAAAGCTTAGGCTTTATGACGCTAACACGATTGCTTAAAATAATTTATTTCTTGATTCAACTTTAACTGGTTGGAAGGCTTGGCCTTTGTGCAAAAACATGATCAACTGATTTTTTGATCAGCCAACCTAAAAATGTTTCGGTAACAACGCACAAGTATTCATACAGGTCAAAGCCAAACCAGGAAAAGGTTTTTTTGATTCCACACAAGTATACAGACACTATGAGAATTTGGAGAAAATTTCAGATTTTAAGATCTTCCTTCATGCTTCTGCGGGCCACTGCGCGGGCCGCTATTTGCCCACCCCTGCACTACACTGACCTGAGCACACAAACGTAACTAGTTGTTCTTAGTCTTACACAAAAACAATTTACTTTAACAATGGACCCAGTACGAATTGTGTTACTTAAACTTATTTAGGCAAAATTCGAAATTTAAAAGTGGGAGGACCAGGTCCTCCCAGAAAAAAATGTGGGGAACCTAGACCCATGCGGCCCCCCAGGTTCCGCCACCTATGAGCCTACGTAACACCTAGTTTTGCGGGACATTATTTTCGTGTTATTTCAGGTGAAGTGTGGTTGGCCTATTATTTGCCAATTCACCATTGCTCATGTTGATTTCTGTTTAATATCAAATATATCTCCATGTCGTTATGCATGTATAACTCTAGAATAAAATTTTTGACATTAATTTCGCCTATTAAAATTTGATGTCGAGCCTGAAAAATTTGATTGTGAAAAGACTTAGCTGAGTGGCATAACTGACAGAAGTTACAAGGCAACAGTCACCAGCAGACTCATAATAGCTTTGGGACACCAAGGGGACGAATAATTTTCTGAGGGAGGCCCAAATTTCATATCGATAGCATGTAAGAAAACAATGGTTATGCATACAACATGTCCAAGACATTTTTCAGCGAGGAGAAAGTTTTTTTAGGGGGGCGAAGCCCTCCCCTTAGTTACGGGCCTGGTTACCAGATGATTAGGTATGCAGAAATCACATTGTAGGCTAGATCGGTATATGGGTATGTGTTCAGAAAGACTTCTGGTTCGTTTTCTTTTGGATGTCTTGAAATCGTCTCTAGTTGGCTTGGGTAATACGGCTTCGGAGTTTGATTGATGTTGGGAAAGAGTATTAGACAAACGATGTTTGGTTAATCGAAAGGGTACCCAACAGCATGCAGGGGCTGGCAAGGGCAGATTGAAAGGATACATCCTCCATCCATCAGCAGTAAAAATGAATTGTAAATCAGTTTGTGAAGTAGGCTACGAAAATTTTGGCAAACATTTTTCCTACTGTAAGAGGATAACAATGGAGATTTGGCTAGGGGTGGGGCTGCATGCATGATGCCCAGCAACTGAAGATTTGTAGCATTTTTAAAAAGCAGAAATGTGCAAGAAAAATATTTAGCTACCATACAGTACCTTGCAATATATATATCGTACCTTGCGAATTATCGTCTTTTCAACGTTAAGCAACTTAAACAAGACATCAAATCGCGCTGTAACCCCCACTTCTTATAAAATGCATGAAAATCGATGTGTTCTACTTAAGAGTGATATGCACGTACATGCGACCAATGCGATTCACCGTTTTGTGCACTCCAACTGGCAGCTCTGATAAAACCCAATTGATATGTTCTACGATTTTGCTGTGCTTGTTTGTATCATAGTCTGATAGTAGTGCAACCAAGCTGAACTACAGTACCATGTCCAAAAACAAAATTAAGTTTAATCATTTCTAAATCATTTGTAGGGATAAAGCAAAGCGTGATTAGTGTTGCTTTGAAAACACCTCTAGAAAACTAGATTGAGAATCTGTATTTATAAGCCTTCACTTCTGCATCGACCCGATAACTATATTGGTTTTACATCAAGCTGTACCCCCACATTTTACAACAAAATTGCGCCCATGATCTTGTGACTTGAGTGTTGTCACTTGCTAGGGCGAGAAGAGCCGTTCTCCGTCTAAAAAGGTCGGGAATACGTTTCAGATATTCTTTTGTCTGATCTCATTACGGATATTTGAAATAGTGCCAAATACTTCCCTTCAGCATGCTTTAGGGTATATCTTTAAGAAACTTTTGTAGATTATAAAAGATTGTTTCGGACACCAACAATGCTCTTAGTTGTTGTGCAGCCTGTGAAAAATGGAGTCCATCGTTTTGGACCTGCTTCAAAAGTTTTTGAATTCATGGTAAGGTACTTTCAAACCGTGGTGATTCTGTGACAGATCGCAAAGTTCGTCCAACAAAAACAGCCATTTTCTTGGCCTTCAAAAGGTATGCAACTTTGTGCGATACCCAATGATTGTCACAGAGAACGTGGGGTATGTAAACAAGTCAAGTCCTTTTTTGTTTCCTCCTATGCGACTTCCCCCTAAAACGCCTGGTTTGGATCTGCCACTGCTAGCACGGCTGCAAGCCAAATCCTAAAGTATAAAACATTTGCCTGCGACTTCCAATTTAAAAAATTTCATGTGATCTTCAACATGGATGCAAACTAAAAAGATCCTTAGACCACTTTCTTAGATTACGTTGGTGACGTTTTTCAAGTTTGCATAAAAACCTGTGAAAACAGTCAAATAGCAAGTGAAACAGCCGTCGATGCTGCCATAAATCTTTCCCATATTTGTCCGATAAAAACTTGATTGCTGCAAGATCGAGTTGAGAAACTTAAATTAGTTTTTATGCGCTTGTTTCTTATACCCACTCATCGAAAGCAGGGCGTGTTTCCCCGTGAAAGGGGCGAACTCTCCCCTTGGAAATTTTTTTGCCCCGGTCCGCACCTTTCCAACCATGAGCAAAATCTTGCGTTTGAGCGTGTACAATAGTTTCAGTTATTTCTACAGAGCATCGTCTCTTTGACTCTTATGTCAATTCTGGTCACGTCTGTGTTAATATGATTCATGAAAAACTAGCATTTGTACCGAGATTGTCCATTTCAGTTCAATAATGCGAAAAGAAGTGCGGTACTTTTCAGGTGAACAGGCCAGATGTAAAACTGCAACGGGATCTGTCTCGTTTGCTTACCACTCGCTCAGGCACGATGCCACCTCGTGCGCAAAGGACATAGTTTGCACACTCAAGAAAAAATGTTTCATTTTGAACTTTGCAGATTTGAGTTTATTTTCAACGCCACCCCAACGCCTCTGGTGGAGAACAAAAGTTAATGAAACAATGATGAGGATTCGGTACCGCATGCACAACCACTACGTTTCAACGGTAAGATAGCTCTCTGCCGCTCATGATGACATTGAACAAGCGGTATTTTCTGGAAAGCCTTTTCCAAACAGTATTTTCATTTTGCCTTTACCCGGAACTTCTTAAGCTTTCTCCTTTTTCAGGCGAGTAGCAAGAGGAAACGGCTTGCATGAATTTTATTAGTGTTAGGTAAAATGTTTGTTTTGGCATCTTCACTTGCACGTCAACTTAGTAATGCTAGGGTTGAGCAAATCCGTAAATTTTCGAGAAGTTATTAGATCGCCAAGTGCTTTCCTTGGCGAAATGGTTCGCTGAACCCAATTGTAACGTTGAAATTGAGCTCTTATCGCTATTTCGGTAGGAACAGCCGCCATTTTTAAATGATGCCCACGTTTGACATTTTCCGATAAATTGCAACTAGTGTTTCTTAAGCTTTGCTTGCGACATGTCTTTTTCGGGCAGCTGGGGTTAGATCTAAATTTTAAGTTATTTTCTAATTGCAAGCAACTTCTTCTTTTGAGCCAGTTCTTCACAACCACTGCTAGGCCAGACTAGATCTCGGGGCAGTTTTGAGCAGCCATTCGGTTGTCTCATCGTCCAGAACCGTCAGGCCGCGCAGTCCATGAGGAGGTCGATGGATTGGACATTGGAGGACAACATGGTCAACGTTTGTTCTTCTGCGCCACACTCACAGGTCGCAGAGCAGGCCATATCCCATTTGTACAAGCAGGAGCGGAAGCGTCCGACACCGGTGCGTAGGCGGTTAAGCCTCGCTGTTCTTGGGAGGGTCATTCCGAGGGGGTTGCTGCCCGTGTCGGGGATGAAATCAGAAAGTGCGGTGTCTTGTAGGGTTCTCCACCCACTCCGTATTCCATTGGTGATCCGCCCAGTGCGCCGCACGTATGTTGTTGTCAGACAACTGATGAGTTGTTGTGCGGCGGGTAAAACTGGGTGTCTTGATGTGAGGCGACGTGCATTTGCACTCGATGGACAGGTGAGAGCTGAGTGGAGCAGGTACCCAGACTCCATGGCACGACGTCCTAGAGACAATGTGGCTCCATTGCAACGAAGCTCAGCTGGTTGGATGCCTGCGAGGATAGGCAGGTTGTCCGCTGATGTAGGATGCAGGCACCCAGTCACAATTTGCAAGGTGTCCTTGATGGCGGGGCCAATAAGGCGGG
>JGI24021J15306_10013823_pt1 | contig 10039 bp, 4 predicted proteins | sample Ectturendosymbi1_FD_15306 | JGI IMG/M metagenome (IMG submission 15306) | reverse complement strand
GTATTGGTCAAAGAACTTGGGCATCCAATATGTGAGTACTTTGATGACCAGGGTCCTTTTTGAACACATAACAAAATACTTACACTTTAATAATGACAGCAGAATGGTTGCAGTCGGTGAAGAAACTTTTGACAAGCTGTTCAAAATAAGACCTGCTATTACACATTTACAATCACAATTTTGTGACATTCTCACATTCCCATGGAAAGAGGTATATTTTGCCTTGAACAGTTCGAACAAACCGTTCACCTGGCTGCAGGATGCTTTCAGACACAGATGTGAAAAGCAAAGGACGTGGTGCCTATGATTAGAGAGTGTATCGTTGGCAGCACAACCTTTCCCTTTGTGTTGTAAAATGTTTTGGCTCAAAGCAGTCACCTTTTTGACCCCTTTTGAAGGTACACAACCTTCCCGCTCTGTCAAGGTGTTGGGACGAGAAAAGTACAGTTGATGTACCATGCCCACATGTTGGTTGCAACCTACAGTTCAACAAGTTCATGGGAGCAGTTGAACTCTTGGATGTGGTAATGCGCTTAGCCTATAGGGTTGCACAGAGTTAAGCTCAGATCCAAGAAGTATTATCACCGGATCTTCTTCCATTTTGTGGACACAGTTGTGGGCAAAACCCGGCTGCTCTACCTAAACGACTGTAGTGACGTAGGTTTGCAACAAAGTAAGCAACTGTGTCTGCTTGAGTTCAAATATTTTATTTCTCCTGCTTTAGTTAAGGAGGGGCATGTTGTGTACACAAAAAGAGTCAGGATATCAATTTCGGTTGAAGACATTTTTACTGTAAGAAACTGAAAGGACACAACACAAATGATTTCGAAGGAAACTGTGAGAAACAACAATGTAGGTGACCATATACCAGGAGAAACGAGGGTGATGCAAGATGCCTCAATGCAAAAGTACCCCACACATCTTTTACCAAAAGTGGAAGCATATCTTTGCCTAGACAAGAACAAGAACTCCTTTTTGAAATTTCATAGAGAGAAGCCTGTTCATCTAAATGTCATGCTGATCAAGTGTTCAACACACATAAGGACAAGGAAGCAGCAGACCATTTTACTGGGTAAACCAGAAGGCAAAGATACAAGTTTTGTTTGTTATTTCTTCTTCTTGTGTTTCTTTTTTTCAATGAAGTATTTTGTGTAACTAAAACATAATTCTGTCAACGTCGTCTCTTTACCTCCGAACTGCTCAAGCGTCAATTGTTGCAAATATGCTACGTTTAAAAAAAGGGGGGAAATGCGCATAAAATGTTTTTTCCATCATAAAATCCGTCCAAATAACCCTCAACGCCTATCTGATGGAAAAAATTATTTTTTGCATGCAAAAATTTAAATATGTCCATATAGGGTTAATTGGATCTGGAAGGTTGTTTCTAACTCAACTGTGCTACCATTTACAGCATGTGTCGGGAACCTTTGTTTTTGGCTAAGGAAGCCGTGAAACCAATATATTTTTAAGTGTATTTCCATGAGAGCCATATAATATTTTTCAACACTTAATGAAACTACTGCAAAGCAGGACTAACTACTTACTAACTAACGTGTGCAATTTTAAGCAAACGCAACACTTTTGAACAATGGTAAATGTCTGAATTTTCTCCTTAATAACATTCTGCTTACTCAGTTACTGCTAATGCGACTTCTGCTGGTGCTGCATGGTGTTACTGATGGCTTTGTAGTCTGTCTAGTAGATGGAAAATTACAGAGAAAGTTTCGTAACAATCGTGTTAAGAAAATATCAAGCGAGCCATATGCCGTCATCAAAAGAGCCACCGGAGTCACATCTGCCCGAGCCATACAGTAGGTTCCCGACCCCTGATTTCCAGTTTTGCGTCTAGCTAGGCTGTGGGTCCTATACGTCTCCTACATTATTTGAGCACTTATCAGAAATTACGTGACGTATACATTCAATTTTGGAAAAACAACATAGTAAACACAGTAAAATTATACAGACCATGATGGAGTACTGCCATTGTGGGTGTGTTCGACCAGGCACTTAGCACCCCCAAATGGGGTTGGGCAAATAGGGGTAAAGACAGATTGCACAAAGGTTTTACAGTAAACAATAATACAGTAGTGCTGGGTACATGAAAAATAAACAAAATGAGGTTAGTCAGGATGGCTGAAAAGGGGAGCAAAACAATACTGCACAAAGGCTTTACAGAAAGCATAAAAAACATACTGAAGACAATAAAGCTCACAGAAAACACAGACATTTGGAAGGCGATGGCTATACATTGAAGAGAGGCAAGTGACGGGCAGGAACACTGGTTAACGCACTGAGGTGGCTAAAATCAGATCAAACTTATATTACATTATGTTACTGTTCATTTTTTGTAATGAAACTAGCCTATAGGTAATGTAAATTGTAATGAAATATTTAGAAGGTATCTAGTTGTTGCTTTGGAAGGACTTTAGTATTCTTTCTGTTTTCAGTAGGCTGTTATTTTTTGCATTTTTTGGGTTGTTTTCATTTTTCAGCAGCAGTGTCTAAATGACCGTATGTGTTTTTTTGCCATAAAAAGACTAAGAAGAGTATAGAATGAAGTTGCTAACCACTGCAAAATATCTGACCACTTGTTTACACGTCAGTAGCTTTTGAGAGTAAAGGATTTAAGTGGCTATTAATTTTTGGTAAGCAGTGTGAGTGTCTATTTTGCCACCAAGATGCCGGCGGCAACAGGCTTGGTAGATACACAAAGTAAATGTAAAATAGAAACCCTAAACGCAACCCTAGCCTTAACCCCAATGCAAACACTAACCCTAACGCCAGGGGTGTACTACTATTTGGTATTGCCAGCTGCGTTACATTTCTTTATAGGCAGTGACTATAGATACACCTGTGGATCTTGAAATTTGAAAACTTATTCATACGCCACCTGTGATGTAACAGTAATGCATGACAAGAGTGCAGTAGGCGTAGTAGAAACGAAAAAAAGATAAACCCTAAACCTAACCTTATCCCTAACCTAATCTTAACCTAATGCTAACCTAACAATCAGCTAGGGCTTACCTAACGCTAAGCTAATGCTAACCTAACAACAACCCGTAATAGGCGTGAAGGTAACATGCAAGCCTGAAAAAAAGTAAATGTGGCAAGGCGAGAGTCGAACCGAAAACCATTGGCATAGCAGCCGTAACGCATAACCGCTGCACCACCATGAGACCCATGCCGTTTGAATGACAAACTGACCGTTTCATTTGAATTGCGTCAAGCCAGGCGTATCCTTAGTCACTTCCTTATATGAAGTACGACCGCCAATGAGTTTGAGTTATATTTATGAGATACGTTTAATTAAAGAATAGGTTTTATCCGGTAGATGTTATTAACTTGTATGTAAAGTATGATAAAATGTAAAACATTTTAACAAATATATTAAAAGAAGTTTGCAAAGCATCGTAGTAATTAAGGCAGATAATTTAGCAAAGTATCTCCCATTTCGAATTTAACACCCTTATTTCTTCTGCCACTGTTATTTTCCATTTTAGCGACATGCAGCAATGTTTACAAGGTTTATGCAGTTTACGATAGGCTAGCCCTGTAATAAACAGTATACAACCGAACTTAATTATTTAAAGCAGAATAACTATGAGCATCCTAACAGTCTCGGAAATCTGGTTGCTATAACAAAAAGCTTAGATTAGGCTTTAACTTGGTCTATCGTTTTATCATTACTGCTGGTGCTACAGTCTACAACTTGCACAATGCACACTTACTGCTATGATTAGCAGTTATTACCAAGTGCCAACCAACACAGAACACATTCAAACATAAATTACGTATTCATTCCATAACTCTTTGTGACATCACTATCCAGATTGTTATGCATCGTGTTGACCGATTTTCTTGCCATGCGTTTCTTTTGCTTCAATATATGCCAGCACGGCCGCTAAATCTTATATTTTAAATTACATGTGAATGGCTGCAAATTTCATTATCGAAGGCCGCAGGTTGTCTAATGCTAATCCAAACGCTAACCTAAACCTAATACCTAAGCATAAACTTAGGAAAGTTTTCAAAAAAGTAAAAAAACAACAAAAGGAAAGTCACCAAGGTGAGGGTTGAACTGAAAAGCAATGGCATACCAGACATGAAGCATAACCGCTACGCTACGAGCAGCATGCCAATTGTATGACAAACTGACCTTTTCATTCGAATTGCATCATGCCACAAGACCGAATCTTCGACTGGCAGCACAATAGCTCCAGCTGATCTGTTGCTGCTAGCACCTTGGTGGCAAAATAGACACTACCTTTTTTGTAACCCTCTAAGCCCTATATCTAAACCAGGGGTCGGTAACCTTTTTGGCTAAGGGAGCCATGAAACCTATGTATTTTTAATTGTATTTGCGTGAGAGCCATATAATATTTTTCAACACTTAATGCAACTAACATACTAAATAACGTGTGCATTCTTAAACAAAATCAATAATTTTAAACAATGGTAAATGTTTGAATTTTCTCTTAATAACATGCTTCTTATTGTTAATGCGATTTCGGGTGCTGCATGGTGTTGCTGATGGCTTTGTGGGAAAATTGCAGAAAAAGTTTCATCCGTAACAATCGTGTTAAGCAAATATCAAATGAGTCAGATGCCGTCATCAAAAGAGCCACACCTAGCTCGCGAGCCATAGGTTCCCGACCCCTGACCGAAACCCTATGCCCAAAACCCTAACCCTAAATGTCAACACTAAATGCTAACCTTTACCACTAACACTAAACCCTTACCACAAACACTGACCCTACTCCCAAAACCCTAATCCAAAACGCAAAATGTAAACTTGTGTCTTTTCTAAATGTACATCACAGGCGGTCCTAAAAGTTCAATATACAATCTTGTCTGAGAACATCAAAAGTGTTATCGCACTAGAAAAATCAAATATGACCAAAGTATGTGACTCAAACCGACAAGCCCTTGCACAGCAACTGTAGTCACTTCCCATTCAACCATTGTGTGAACGGCTCCAACTCAGTTTTATATCTGGTAGAAATCCAGATGCGATATACAGCTTTGTAGTCTTTCAAAATAGAAAACTAGATATGGTTGTTTGGACACTACCACCTTTTGTCGCTAGACATCCATGACATCCAGATTATTATCATTTTCTAACTTTTTTTGTGTGGTAGCGAGTGTGGCCCCCTACGATGGCCAGTGGGGCCCCTAAGCTAAATTTTACCCCCTTGGCTTAAACCTTTAAAAACTTTACACAAGTTAACTGCCTGAACCCAAACTCTTAACCCTAATCCAAAACCTTAAATTTAAGCCCGTGTGGCGTTTTCAAAACTGTTTTAGCAAAGCCAAAGAAACTATAAACGAGAGCCAAACTGATAACCCCTCGCATAGGTGGAACTGGCACTTCACACTTAACCAGATTCACTGTAATGCGAATGCCACATACTCAGCATTATCTGGCACAAAGCTGAATGCAGTTTTTAGTCTGTCGAATGCAAAAACTGGATATGGTCATTTAGCTTAGACATCACCTTTTTAGAACCCATGGTACCTAAAAGATGTACAGCATTTTGATATGAGTTACTTGGAAGATTTGAGAGTGTTGACAGGGGTTGGAGTTGATTTTTTTCAAATATTTTGGAATCTGAACTAGAGTCCTTATAAAAACAGGAGTGGATTTGGAGTCATAAAAATGACTTTCCTCATTTTTACCTGATACTATGAAATAAGCTTTAGGACTGAGGATGCGTAATGTTATGTGAAATTGATTTTTTATTTAAAATTTTTTGTTGATGGATTCAACTCATTCACCTTGGTCGAGACTACTACAGTAAACTTTGCTCATCGGATAAAAAATAAGGCAAATATGTGATGTTATTTTTGTGTTTTATTTTAAAGTTACATAAAAATACTGTTCATAATGGTAAATGTGTAGCAAAGGTAAATTCATTTGTAGGCAAAAATTGCATTTTATGACATTTGTAATTGTGACTTTATTGAGAAGGGTTAATCGCCTGTGGTACTACATATAAGAGAGAAGTTCTGGCACGTAGCAGTGAAGCATAAATAAAATGCATTTCCTAGGAAGCTGCGCTGATAAAGAGGTTTAGAGGGCAGTGGCTTATCTAGGGTATGGCAATGGCACGTGCCATGGGTGCCACTTTGACGGGGGTGCAAAAATTGCTTGAAAAAATTAAAATTATGACCGAACTGTGGTATTGTGACATAACACGACGGTCAGACATTGTGGCAGAACAAGAACGCTCGCATGCCATACAGGGGCGTAACAAAGTTAAATGGCTCCCTGGGCAAGAAACAAGTTTGGGACCCCCACGTTCGAACTTGATCTTTCGGAAGCAAATTTACTGCATTGAAGAATGTACACGTGACATTGCTGGGACTTTCCGGCGCCTCCCGCAGTCATTTGGGGCCCCCCGCAGTGATTCAGCATTCAGGTAATTGTGCCCCCCTTGTTACGCCCCTGATGCCATAGCTAGGAGAAGTCGTCCTTCTCACGCTATAAGAAAGGATAAGTCAGTCCCTACTGCTGCATTACAAGCAAGAAGATATTAGTCGGAATCTGCAGAGGCATAACGAGGTGAGATGGCGCCCATGTCAAGAAGCAAGTTTGGCGCCCCCATGTTCAGACCTGAGGTGTTTTGGAAGTATATGTACTGTATTGAAGAAAGTAGGCTACTTGTGATATGACATTGTTGGGACTTTTCGGCACCTCCCGCAGTCATTCGGCGCCCGGGGAGTTGTGCCCCCAATTACGCCCCTGTCTGTCTGAGACGAATTTAAGTCCAAGGCTGTGAGAATCTGACTGTTAGGCAAATAACTGCTGCTGAGGTCCTACAGATTTGCAGATTACTTAAACCGCTGCGACCCAACCCATCTTTACGAATATATTATTTGATGGCCACTAGTGTCCGATAAATAGGCTGAATACAATGCCCCAGTCCAGAGACTAAGGTAGAGAACATTAGTTAGTCCTCGAAAAATCAGCAGTTTATGTCATTACCGTGCAGTTGAGCAAAAAATGTTAACTCATGAAAGAGATTTGTTAGTCTTGTTTAGAGCTAGCTTTTTCTGTCCAAATTTGGCCTAGCCTACTGTTCGATGTCCAAGGCCTTTTGAAAAGTTCCTGACTGAGAAACTAAAATATATGTGTGACAATTTAGGAGCTGTGTAGGGGAAGGTCGCGTTAGTTGACTCAGCAGCATAGTTGATTCACCGCCAGCATCTAATCAGCCATGCTTGAAGGCGCAAAATATATTACATTGTTTCGTTTTTATATTCTATAATGACAGCCACGTAAAGTTGACGTGTCATTATGGAAGGGCTAAAAAGTTACGACAGAAAGTATGTTTTTGATCCAAAAAAGTAAATATTGTTAGATTTGGTTCATCAGGTTGTATCTCTTCTTGTAGGTGCATGTATAAAACAATATTTCTGGCAGGTTATAGCTTAAGGATCACCCCAGATTTTGCATAATTTTGGTAGCTTGTTTCTCAGCAGAAAATTATTTATGGGTTGACATTTTCTTGATTTACTGCACCGAAAGGTTAGTTAACTCAGTTGTGATCGTAGTAGACAATTCACTCAGTGAGGCATGATGTAAAATTACCTCATGAAACAAAACAGCATTGCATTTCTTAAAGAGTGCTGAATACCATTCTCAATTATAAAGATTAATGGTAAGTTGAACTCACGCAGTATTTCTTTGGGAGAAAACGCAATTTAATATATTGTTACTTAATAATGAATCTATGCTAGCAAGGGCACCGTTGGGTTCTACAGAATGTGCTGCGAAAAGTGGATGGATAAATGAAACCTTCGTTTATTTGCTTTAACAGACCTTCGTTTATTTGCTTTAAATAAACCTTCGTTTATTTGCTTTAACAGTTGCAGTCACTTATTATATTTGTCCATCACGATTGGCTTTTGTTCGCTAATATGCAGTGCTTTCTCTTTACAATGACTTATTCAAAATGAGTCAACTATGCAACAGGGTGAGTCAACTACTCATCCCTTGGGGCCAGGGGCGCATCTAGGGGGTCTGTTTGGCTGTCCTGACAGACACCTTTGCACCGCAGGTACTCCGCATTAAAGCTGATAAAATATCAAACGCTGCTACTGCAGGTCTCTTAATGCGGCTGTTTTAGAACAGGCAACAGCCTACAATTCTCTTGTAACGCTGCATAGTGCTATTACGAAACAACAACGTCCCTGCCTTGTCTAAATAGTGCCTGCGCAGTGACATGAAACAAACCACGTTTTTGAACACTCGAAATTGATACTGTGTCGAACGCACGTGTTTCTGAATTTCCTCCTCTGGCAGTGCCGGCTCTAATGTTGTCAGAATCTCATATACTGCCACGCACACGCATGAGCTGTTTTGTAATATTTCGCTTCATGGCGAAAGGACAGTCGCCCATCACGATCGTTTCGTTTTAGTTTCGGGCTAATTTTATCTGCTGTTTACACCTAGGTTATGACAAAATTCAGTTTAGGCTTTCCTCAGCGTCACGCCAAGTAACGTGGGTTCGTTTCTACTGAAGCTATATTTTTATAAGCAACTTCTCATATCAAAAGGCGCGACAGCTAGCCTCAAAAATCGTGGTCACATTATCTGAACAAACTATCAGTCTAGCGTCGCATTTCGAAAATAGCCTTTTTAGAATTGAGCAGTTGACGATGTTGTTTTCTGCGCAAGAAGTCCAAAATTGATTTCGAGTAATTCACTTTCACATTACGATGCTAAGTTACCAGAGCAACTGCAATGCAATTGTTCTCCGCAGTGATTTCGCAAGTATATTTGTAACACCGCCACCTTGATAGACAGCGCGCTCCACAGACGCAGTTGTGCAGCTGGTTGTCAGCATCGATTTGATAAGTGCATGTATGCTCGGATAAACAGCTCTCATTGCTGTACGATTGACATTTGCTAATGTTCGACAAACTAAGTATCTTTTCAGCGCCGTATTCATAGGAACAAACAGCGATTGTGATGTAATAAATGCGCTGTGCCCAAAAACAATGATAATTTGGAAATTTTTTCTTGGGTGTTTTGACAATAAGATCAATTCCACTATCTATTCCGAATACAGTCAGACCTGTTTGTTCCAACTCTGATCAACTGGAATCCCCGCTATCCGACACAAATTGCTAAGAACAGATTTCCCCCAACGCATTTCACCCCTTTAATCCGGAAACCTCCCTGTCCGACACCAACTTGGAAATTTAGGAACGAATATGTCATGTCAATAGAACAAAAACGCTATGCCGGATTACGCGAACTGTTACGTAGTTGTTTATTAAATCACAATAGAAGGGTGAAAGTTTATTTTCTACGCACAATGAATGTAACAGCGGCAGACCCTGCAGGAAGCAGTTATAGGTCTCGCGTTTAAATCTCATTCTGATTGCATAATTGCTTTTGTATACGGATCTGCTAATAAACAAAAACAACTGAGAGTTTCATTTGGTCATGTTCCACATGCAGTCTACATATTTGCTCATAAGTTAACAGTTCGTCTGAGACTACTCTACAGTTTGTTTCTGTTTCCCCTTTAAACGTTCGCTTAGGACAGACCCGTAGCCTTGGTCTGAAGGTTTGGGGGGGCATAAAACATTTTTAGGGGGTCAAGACTTCTATTTTTATTATATTTTTTAATAAAAAATTTCGTGGCAAAACAAAATTTGGAGCACAAAATGTCTGATTCCGATTTCCCGGATACCTCGCTAAACCGACATTATTAGATGAAACAAAGTAGTTTAGATAAACGAGGTCTGACTGTAGTTACCATATTTTCGGGATCCTAAGCTGCAGTATCAAAAATTGAAGGTTGGCTGTTCTTTTTTCATACATAAATCGCACCGGATTATAAGGTGCTTAAATGAAGCATAACTTCGATAAGTCAAACTGTATTCAACTCCTTCCCAATAACTCCCGAGTGCCGAGTCGCCACTGGGAGTTTAATCTGTCACACATGCCTAATCCGCCAGACACGAATAGAATAAAATAAAAGTTGTACGCGTGTTTGATTCGGCGTGCGCCAATGTAGTCAGGAGC
>JGI24021J15306_10013822_pt1 | contig 10039 bp, 11 predicted proteins | sample Ectturendosymbi1_FD_15306 | JGI IMG/M metagenome (IMG submission 15306) | reverse complement strand
TGAATAAGGACTGAGGATGCGTAATTTTACGTGAAATCGATTTCCTATTAAAAATTTGCTGATCGATTCCTTGCTTACACCCATCGTGGAAAGTACATACTTTTCCTGACTCATATAGTATTTTAAGGTTTCCTGAGCAAGGTGAAAGAAAGTTGTGTTGTTTAAGCCGTTTGTCGCCGCTGTTTTGGTGTGGCAACTATTGCGTCGGCCAATACACCTGCTTTACCTTTAATATCAGCAAGAGGCACACGAAAGCCTCTAGTAGAGAACCTTTGGTTAACGATGCTGCGGCTATTAAATTCCGTTGTTGGTACAGGCTGTAACGTGGAATATGATATTTAGTTAGCTTCTCGTGCATGTACGGCTGCAGCGTTTTGCCCTCATATGGTTGTACGTTGTTTGTCGATCAGTTACTAGGAGGATATTTTTTATTACTTAGCGGTGTGTATGAGGCCGATTACCCCACTGAACTCTTTATTATTTGTCAAAAAACATCACGTGCTACATTATGTGTGTTTGTTTTTGGCTGATTGCGGGTCCCGTGTGCCAGCTATGACTGCCTACTAGGGATTTTACGTTGTGCAACCTAACGATACACTTTCACTGATTCCGTTATTTGGCGATTGCATTCTCACTTCCTAATCTTCATCAGGTGAAAATGGCATGTACTATATAGACTTGTTTACTTCGATTTTACCTGAAGTGAAAAATGATGATTTCTGGAAAAAATCATCCTTTTTTGCAAAAGCACCTGACAAACTTTTCGAATTTCACTTTCGTGTTTACAAGGTTGACTGTGATTTCATTGGTTTAATCTTAAAAATCCGGTAGTTTGTACGTAAAGTGTTCTTAACACTGCTGAGTACAGCTAAAAATTCACAAAAAAAGAGTATTTTCACCAACTCTTACGCTGTGATTGTCCGTCTGTCATTTAAACGAAGCAAAGCAATTTCCATGTTGCTAAGGGTGCTCAATCCCAGTTATTGCGCATGTGATCCGTGACGCAACGTGGAGCTTCGCTTTTAAACATTATTCTGTAAAACTAACAAATGGTAATATATGGGGAAAAAACGGTAAGTCGTTTGATGAAAGCATATCGCTCCATGAACATTACTTCAGCGCCAATAATATTGGATAAACGCCGAAACGTTTTGAAACAAGTGTGTTTGGGTATTTGGTGTAACTCGTTAAAAGCCGATTTGTTTTGAGTCAGTGCGACAAACTAGATTCGATTTTACATAATCCAAACCACGCTGTGGCTTGTCTTTAATAGTTCGCATAGGAACGTTTATTAACGCTTCATTTATATCGATTAAAAACATTCTGATGATGCTCCTGCACTGCCATCTCAAGCTGTTGTTGACAGGAAGATCTTTTTTCAGTATTTTTTAAAGCAAAAGGGTGTTTTATTTTGCTCTGTAGCAAGTGGCAAGCCGGATGGCGCGTACGGTCCAATCAACCCCACACTCCTTTCAACGTACAAGTTCATTAAGGACTTGTTTTCAGAAGTCCGAGACCGGTTTCACGATGATTATATTCATCTTGGTGGTGACGAAGTTAGTTTTAACTGTTGGTAAGTTCATCTCCGACTGTCTGCGCAACAGCGTCATTCGCTGCATATTTTACACGAGTACCAACCTATCGGGTATATTGAGTGCAAACCCCAGCCTACGTTTTAACTTTCGACCTGAGCTCTTAATCGGTAGCTGGAATTTTTTTACTAAAACCAGTTCCGTCCTGGAGTTGTCCAAAAATAACTTTTACTGTAATTTACTATTTTCAGGATTTCGCTAAAATTCGATTGAACTTCAACTCTGGTATACTAATGACTGAAATGTTCATCAACTGGAATTTGTGGCCCAAAAAATTCTTAAACGTTTGGGCAAAGCGTTAACTCCGTAAATGCACAGATAATAGATTTCACTCAAGCCAGGGTTTGTTTAAGGAAAATGTTAGTTACCAGGTATGGATCTGTAGGGACCCCATTTCTCTGATTCTAGGGACCCGATTTTCTTTGATTTTACGGACCCGATGATAATATTTTATCTGATTCTAGGGACCCCACTCGGGTCCCTAAAACACCTCTAAATAACCTGCTCAAGCTGTGAGAGAAGATGAATATATAGTTTTTAAAACGATTACTTCATCCTAAAAATTTCTCTCAACCGTTTTGTACACATGTGCGCGCATCACGCAAGAAGAAACATAACCTGCCGTGCTGAGTTGACCGGTCATTTGTGCAACACCCGCCACAGGGCAGTAACAAAATTTTGAATTGGTATCCTTCCACTAATAGAAGGGGTTGTCGATGCGCAAGCAGTGTCAACCGCAGATGCAAAGTCGGAGGCTTAAATTTACCTACAACTTCGTGTAACAATTCGAGTTCGCACTCGAGATAAAGGTCACGTATCAAGAAGATGTCAATTTGCCGTGTTTCGTCCTGGATCAGATATAATGTGCACCTGGTAGATGCTTGTAAAGTTTACCGAAACTAAATCCTATGAACAACAGCTCTTCAAAGGTGTTGCCGCAGGTCCTTATGTAACTTATAAAATTCCAATGTCAAACCCTGCTCAGGAAACCTGGGTGGGACCACCATCCTGGGACTCCTTTATGTTGATTTCATATACTTAGAAAAAGATTAGAAACCTGTGTTTCCATCAGGGTTGCGGAGTCGGAGGTAAAATATCCGACTCCAACTCCGGCCTTTCCTAAATTTCCGACTCCGACTCATTAACATAAAGGGAATGAAATTTGGCTGTTAAAATCAATGGAAATCGTGGTGCACAGCAAGAAATCTCTATTTCAACAAAAGTTTCAAAAGATTGTACCATTTCAACAGGAATTCCCAATTTAGGGGTGTGATGTAAAAAATGATCCAACTGGGCATCCGGAGTCGGACAAAAAAATCCGACTCCCAGTGTTGTTAGGAATCCGACCCCACCCAAAAACCTCCCCGACTCCGCAACCCTGGTTTCCATGACTTTTCATGATTTTCAGAGACAAGTGGAATGGTTCCAAAGTTATTTTACAAAAATGTCCCTGAAAGCCTATACATAGAAAATTGGGGTATTACACTACCCATGGTTACTTTATGTGTAACAAATTTTGTTCACCTTATTACCTTAACATTTCAATGTGATTTTAAGTGCAGAACGTGTTTGGCCAAATATGACCACCGAAACCTCATACGTGAAGAGTCTTCCAACACTATGACTTGATATGAAAAAAAAAACGGATCGAAAAACCGCACGACGTTTTCTACGCACAAACAAAAAATCCCCTTTTGGGAGTACAGTTAATTAAATTTGTATGCTATGTATGTTTCACTACGCAGAATAGATTTTGTTGTGAAAGTGATTAAAAAAAAGCGTCGGGAAGTCAAAAATAGTTTGGTCCGGAAATAACTGACGTCACGTGTCCCAGGAAAGCGTGATCAAATTTTGGTTTGCATTACACCCATGATTTCCCGACCCATATAGCGTTTTAAGGTTTCCTAAACAGAGATTTAACCGCCCCTTTAAGTTTTTGCTGTCGGATTTCTATGAAAACGATATATAAGTTCTACTAGTGAATGCTGCGATTGGTTCAAGTCACCGGCAACAACGCGCGCAAGTCATTTCCTTGGACCTATCGATTAACTGAGCACAAGACTCAGGGTCTCAAGTGTCGGTTTCCAAGTTTTCGTTACGACCAGACCAAGCCAGTATCGAAGCGAGACCCTCCACTTCAGATGTGCGCGCCCCTACAGTTCGGCTGATGAAAACCTTTATATGATGCTTTTGTAAACATTCTTATGGTAATAAAAAGCTGAAAACGTTAATGCAGAACCACTCTAGACAAAACTACCCATATGCTTTTTGTCTAAGTAACCGAAACGACCGTTGGTGAGTTCAGGTTCCTGCCAAATGAATGTTCAAAAAGCTCTGAAAATAAAGTCATTTATTTCATCAGGGTATCAATACAGTACCCTTTATTACTATCGTGCTACACCAAATAAGTGGTCTGTTGTTTTAATTGATATTTTTGTGTTGAGTGACACGTTTGCTGAAAATTTTTTTACAAAACTGAAGAAACTCCTGAAACAGAATAACAAAAGCATTTCAGATTTAAAATATCGATAAGATTCAGGATGCAGTAAAAGAAAAAATAAAGCTTATGCAAAAATCTTTCATAAAAACCGTTTTGTAAATTTTGTTCAATCATTAAGCGTGAAGGTTAGTTTGATTAGGGCAAGTTTTTTGCAGCGTTTTTAGGCAATTTGGTGTTTTCTATGCTTTCGCACTCAATCAGGGAAATTATTGTTTTGTACATTTTAAGCTGCAAACTTTAGTGGCAGATTCGCTAGAACGTTTATTATTGTTTTGACAGCTTTGCACTCCGGTGATGCACAAATGCGTAAACGATTAAAAAAGCACCCAATCAACATACATGTCCCTGCTTAATTAAGGTTCAGCCACTTGCCTGCCTCAAGGCAGGACTGCCGGCCAGTATAATTCTATACGTAGAACTGGCGCCAAATGTACTGTTCATCGAAACTTGCGCTACTGATTTTTTCCAAATTTTCTTTGATTTTTTAACAATTTTGCTCGATTTGCCAAACGTGGTGGTTGCGGAAATGACGATTGTTTTTTCCCACGCTTTTGCATTTGATTTTTTCAAAACATGCGATACTTCTATACTCAAAACTCCTGCGATGTATCTTTACTCACAACTCTTAACTATGAGTAAACGATATCACTGGTGAAAATTGTACATGTAAACCTTAAAAGGAAGTCTAATCCGGACATCACCAAGTGGATGCAGATACACAATATCAGCAGCTATGCGCAACTGGAACAGGTTTACGTGCAACAAGTGATCGATATCTCTGACAACATCGGCTACAGCTACATTGTTTGGCAAGAAGTGATAGATAACGGAGTGAAGGTTTGTGGATTTTCCTTGGAAAGATGGTGCTTTGCTCGATGCAAAGAGGAAATAGTTTGATTCATTTAGTATAGTATCAACTGCTGAATCCAGATCACTACTCACTCATATGATTACTTCAAATGTAAAGTTACTCTATTTTTCTTGTGCAGATACGTTTGTCAGTGATGCAAAAATTATTTTTCTTTGGGTTTTACAGGCTAAAAATGACACTGTTGTAGAAGTCTGGATTAACAACCACCCAGACCAAGAGTTGTCCAAAGTGACAGGAATGGGCTATAGAGCTTTGCTTGCTGCCCCGTGGTACTTGGATTACATTTCATATGGCGAAGACTGGCCGAAGTACTATTTGTACGAGCCATCCAATTTTAATGGTAAGGTCGTATGTTCTGAGTTTTTTCTGAGTCTATCTCATTGTTTGTGAACAGTAAATGAAATGTTTATTCTTTTGTTCGAAATTGTTTTGTTGCGATTGCATTATTTGTTTTCCTGTGCGTTTAGTTCCAAAACAAATTGTTGGCATTATTTGTATGCAGTACTTCGTTACTTGTCTATTTTATGTTACCTTTGCAGCACTTTTACAACCTCCAGGGCGCTGGATCACCTGGCGTTTCCTTATTCATTTTATTTTGTGTGAGTTACTCCAAGTAATGCTTGGTTTCGTTTTAGGGACGGAAGAGCAGAAAAAATTACTAATCGGAGGAGAGGCCTGTCTTTGGGGAGAGTATGTCGATGCCACAAACGTTACGCCACGATTGTGGTAATCACATTATGATTTTGAATTAAATCCTGTTGTGATTTGAAGTGTTACAAATCTCGTTCTAGATTTGCCTATCAGTAGTGGTCTACCTCTTGGTTGGCGTTGTCAACGTTTGTATTCAGTATACGTAGAGCTTCATTTTTTGTTGGAGTCTCTCCGCAATTTTACATTCAACTTCGGTCTGTGTTTCACAGCAATAATCATCATTAGTTGATAGTTATGCTGTCAGCTCGCCATCTATTTCCTGCAACATCTCTTGTGAATGGCAGTTATCGAATTGGGAATTTGCATTTCTACGTATTTCAGTTTGCAGGGAGGTTTTTCTTAAAGCTTGCGTTAAAATTTTGTCTAGCTTCATGGACCACTAGGAATAGATTGGTTTATGTCCATCCAGGGTTTTCAAGGCATTTTTTAAGGACCAATTCGGGTCCCTAAAATTGAAATTCTGGGTTCGTAGAATCAGAGAAAATTATCAAGGGAAATATCTGCACGATTTTTCGGGTCCCTACAGGTTCATACCGGGTACCTAACATTTTCCTTAAAAAAAACCTGGTCTGTCACATTTCATTCATGATGCTCGTATGTTGAATGCAGGCCTCGCGCAAGCGCTGTTGCGGAGCGGCTCTGGAGTAGCGAAGATGTGAACAGTGTATCCGAAGCAACACCCCGTCTTCATCAGCATCGTTGTCGAATGAACCAGTGAGTAGCATTGTTAGCTCTAATAATCTTTGTCAATGCATCCGGTTGTTTGGAAGTCCGCACTGTTCTCCTGGCTGGACCCCAACAGAACTTTCATTGGCCGATTCAAATTGGAATCTAATCCGTTTACGACAACAAAATTTTATTCGACCGCTTTTCCTACTGCTTTGCAAAATGAAAACGTTTTTCCCAACTCAAAAGTCGAATAAATCGATCGCTGCGTTTGTGACTTAGCAGCCAGTTTAAGTTCGGACAACGGGAGTGTGGAACTGATTAATTACGAGAATGGTTTTTGAAAAATGTCTTTGCATCATTTCCACGTTCACCTAATGCTCGATTTACCCGAAATCGTCAATACTCCGCGTTGTATTCCTCATTTGTAGATGCCTTCCTGCTGTTGTTCACTGCTCTGAACCGTGTATTGGCTCATAGCTTGCTGGTACGATCGGTTGACTTGCAATTTGCTTCGTACCATTGTTTTTCACATCACTGATTGCATTCGTTTGCAGGCGAGGCATTCCAGCTCAACCATTACATCCTGGGTACTGTGTGCAAGCGTGGGGACAGCCTTGACCTTCATGTGTCGTCTCAAACATGACGATTTTCTGGATCACATTACAATCTTAGCGTCTCGAGCACTCGATTCTCTTGAATTTTTCATTCACACAATCAGTAAATCACCTACTGCGCCCGTTGATCCTTCGCTTGGATTGTATTCCCTTTCATTGCTTCCGCTGCTATTGCAAATATCGACATGCAGTTCTCGTGAGAAATGATCGGGAGGACAGTTTTGTGTTACATCTGGCGTTGCACGCCACGAAAGCTTATCGGCGTGCGTGACCTGTGTCTCACTATTGCAGGCAAGCATCACCATAGCCGCTAGGGCTTAGCGTATCTATGCACGAGCATCGCTGTAAAGCGGCCTGCTCTTACACGTTAAATCCAAAATTGGTCGTTTGTCTTGCTTGGCAAGTCCATTTGAGCAAACATGCCCGACACGCTTCCCGTGTGTTGATGTCATATTGTGTGCAATCAGGCCCGCAACCAGAGGGGGGCAATCGGGCAATTGCCCCCCCGAAATTTTTAAAAAAGTATGTATTTGTTAGGTACAGCAACAAGTTACATCATTTGCCCCCTGAAAATATCAGTTGGTTGCGGCCCTGTGTGCAATTATCACCGAAGATTGTGTCCAGTCGTGACGCTCATCAAGATTTTAGCAAAAGATTGAACAATAGCAATTGCGCCTGTAGCAACGGGGGTCATTCGGTGACACATTCCATCACATTATTTTGTGCCCCCAAAGACTGTTTTAGATTTTCAACAACGAATGCGCATCGTGAACTTATTCATTGCGTCGATGAAATTTATATCCCTCTTGCAAGTCGCTTCAACCGTAACGCAGTATTCTCGGTCTCATCGCAGTGACATCTTGATTACATTGTGAATATCAACCACATTTTAGCAACGTGTGCAGTTATTCGTCGGGTAATAGCTGACGTATAGTTGTTACACCGGCAGCTTAAGAAGCAGAGATTGTTTCCGCTTCTGAATAGAAAACGTTGGCGTTTGTCGGTCAAGTTGGTTTCAATAGCCGTTGAAACTTATGCTGTTACACCATTGTTTTTTCTGTTTCAGCTTTACGCCCAGCGAATTGAGCCAATAATCACAGCATGTAGTCGTACGTTGAGAAAAGTCTTATTTTTCCATGTAGCAATGAAATGGTTTTGGTTCATAACAGCTGGCCAGCAAGCGTGGAAGTGCCTTAAGTGGTGTAGCCTACCATTTAAAGTTGTTGTGTACTTGATCCTTGGAATGCAATACTGTTGCAGTGTGGATATTATTTTTCGTACCAAATAATTAGAAGCAGCCTATTTTTATCGAACTACGCGACGTCAGTATGAAAGCTTGCTGGGGCCACGAACTTCAGCAGTAATACCCGAACTTATCAGCCAGTTGGAGTTCGCTTTCAGTCAAGAGCAAACAGGAATAGTGTGGAGGAGTTTCGGTTATGAAGATATTCCTTGTTATACAGGCCTTTATATATGTACTGTATATAACATTTGTTACGTAGTTATACGTCATACTCGTTGAGTGCAACCACTCGTGACACCCTTTTGGGAATTACCTTCTTTTCCAAGAATCACTTGCAGCGACACTGCAAGTTCCAGCAGATCTAAAAATTACGTGGTTTCTTCAATGAGTGAACTCCTGTATTAGCAGCATGTCTTCCGCTGATGCAAGTCATACACTTGAGTTTGTCAGTTGCACTCGCACCCCGTGACAGCAAATAATTTCACTAGCTACTGGTCATGTTTTTTGAATGATGCAAAAATTTCGTGGTGGAGTGCCATAGGCTAACCTTATATTTTCGTATAAATTAGGCTATATTCAATATAAGTGACAACCTGTGTATTTCACACGCACGACTTTAGTGCAGGCGCGTAGCCAGTGGTGAGGCAATTGCCCCCCCCCAATTCGGAATATTGCACCAAAAATTTTCAGGTTTATCAAGATTTTGATATGTAAGCCAAAGAAATACATCGGTGCTAATCAGCGAAACTGCTTTAAGGAACCTATTCAGTGTCGATTCTAAGGGGGGCCTGGGTGGGCCATGACCTCCCCAGATGTTTGCTTGGCCCCCCAGTTTTTTTCTTAATTTCCTGTTTAAGTTCATTTGGTTGACATATACGTGAATAACTACAGTGGATAACTTTCAGCCAGCAATATTTTAAACGATAATCTAGATACCCTTTAGCCTGCATTCAATATTTCCCAAATGCATGATAAGCTGTGTTGTTGTTTTTCACGGTCGGGAAACTACAGTTGTTTGTGACGACACACACCTGGGTTTGCTCGGATCCTGCGTGGAAGTTAGTCAGACCGCGGTCATGGTGTTGAAAAATTCGTTTTGAAACTAAGAAACAGTCGCAGAAATTGCAAGCTTGATCTTTCGTGGAGCTGGATTATATTGTTGTCAGCAGATCGTTGCTTGTCCCCACAAGCAAAAGGTTTGTGAAAGCATTAGAAATTGGTTTCAGTTAATTGATCTCAATTTATCCTGGCTGTACTGCATTCGGCTGCCTTGTGTGTGTACGACTTCCAAACAATTTTCTTATATAAGTGGTTCGTGACTACAGTTTTAACTCTACCCACATGTCCTGCAACCTCATAGAATTTTGTACGGATTTTCTGNAATGATTCAGAAGCAATTCTTTCGCGTATTTCAGCTCCTTGCGCCCGAGGTCAAACATTTCCATCAGAAACACACTTGAAAGAATTCACAAATCATATTGAATTAGTGAAAATGGTTTGAAACGTGACTAATTTGGCAAATAATTTGCTTCGGAAAGAGTGGAAGATGCGTATATTGCTCGAACAATTTTTGTCATTTACAACTACTTACAAAGTTGCATTTGATTGTTACTGGTAGCTGTATGTCTTCCCTTCACCAGTGCTTCATGAGAGAGATATTTTTCAAAAATGAAATTAGTGAAAACATTTCCCAGAAATTCCGTAACCAGTGAAAGACCGGGTAACATTGATATACTTTAACATAAAAGGTACCAGCTGAAGAACAGATTTAGATGATTTCGTTGTTGAATTTGACAGTCGACATGATAATCGAAGGATTAAGTTACATTGAGGTGATGA
>JGI24021J15306_10013821_pt1 | contig 10040 bp, 6 predicted proteins | sample Ectturendosymbi1_FD_15306 | JGI IMG/M metagenome (IMG submission 15306) | reverse complement strand
TAGGGTGTATGTGTGCTTGCATTTCATAGGGCAGAGAAAAGGAACTAGCAGCAGGAAAATTCCAAGGTCGGGGAAAAGACAGAGTCAGGAAATAAATGCATTACTGTGCCACAAATAAAAATTATTTTGTCATCGGTGTAAAGAGCATATGTTCATCAAAATGTACGAATTGTCGAAATGACGGGTTCGAAATATGATTGGCCCATCATTTTACTTTGTTCGAAATATATGCTGGGTAAGATGAGGCAACTTGTGCAACTTATGAAATATGTGATGATTGTTGTATTATAATTTGTGAAGCACAATGTGGATTCGTGCAAATAAACTGTAAATAAAATTTTAAAATAAAACTATGGAGTTCGTGAGTTGCTGTTTTCAGTAGCTTAGGCTACTTGGCTGTTGTGCTGAATGTTGTCTCTCGCATTCTCTCGATTGGACGTGGCCCAGACACGAGCTCATGGTTGGAAAAAACTTCCAAGGTCCACTATATACTACAAACACTAATTAAAGTAGTTTCGGCTTTTCATTCAGGTGTATTTTCCTGTTTGCTAGCCTGGGTTGTTGCAATGATTAAGAGGGGGTGTGGGGATACATGCAAGATGCAAAACCGGAAGCGTCCGGATCGCGTTCTGAGGTGGTTCAGTTTACACCACGCAGAGCTGCTGAGACCAAGGTCGGGGTTTCCCACTTTGGGTGGTGGAAGGAATGAGGTGGGGCCCCTGACTTATTCCACTCCTCAAGCCACTGAGATTGAGTTCACTGTGCGATAGACTCATGCCCTGCAAGACTCCATCAGTTCAATTGCCGATTGTGCAAACGACCTTCGCGATTTGAGACGAGGTCGTGTTTTCAGGCACTAAGTTGTTATTAAAATGTTCCGTTGCTCCAGCCAGTACAACTTTCGAGGTCACTGAGGCACAGAAACTCTCTCACCACGATAAGGTAGTAGTGCATAGAGAGAGTAACGGCAGTGGAGTTTCCCACTCGACTAAGTAGGCTCTACTATTACTGCTTCGAATTAAACGTTATATGTGACAAAACACCACGCCACACCAAAGAAATAGTCGAATGGACGATCCTCAGCATAATAGCAGTTGAAATTACCCATTTGAATAGATTCACTCCTCTATTGCTGCTACAAATTCAACGTTATATCTGGCGTAATCACGTCGCCACATGGACTTCTGCTCATAACAGTGGAAGAAATTTCGATTTTTAAACGATGTTCGGTTTTCGTATTTGCATTATATTTTGCAATATAATTTTTGGATTGGACTTGAATCTGAAAAACGTAAATCACTTTACTGGTCTGTGGAAAAGACTCAAAGTAACAGTAGGCTATGAGGTCCACTGCCATGATCACGATATGCAAATTAGAGATGGCACGGGCCACTAACAGCCCAGTCTTTGGGCAGTCCGCTAAAGGTTTTGAAACAGTCCGCTAACAACTTTTTTAGCGGTGACGTCATTCCGGGCCGCTACGGACCGCTGCGGTGTGCTCGCCAGCAAGGCGAAATTTTTGTTTTTTGCAAAGCTTCAAAATCTAGCAATGAAATTGTTTGCTGCTGTTCTTTTTCTTTCACCATTCTGCTCATATTCCGTTTCACTTGTTTCCATGCAAATCAGTGAACCATGTTTAGAATCAATCAAAGCAACAAACACTTTCATTTATAGTCTGTCGCTGTTGCGCAGGTTTAGGTTTAGGACAGGTGTTCCCAAACTTTCTCTGGCCATGCACCCCTTCAAAAATTCGATAGATGAGCGTATACCCCTAAAATTCCTTATGAAAAAAGGTTGAAGAAAATAACAAAAATATATTTATCAATAAGCATGATTTTGAAAATAATATTCACAGATGAATGTATAAATATTTCGAATTGTAAACATATGTTTACCTTCAATTACTAACCTTAAATGTACCCCTTCAGATAGGAAAGGGAGCCCTAAGGGCACATTTATCCCAGTTTGGGAACCCCTAGTTTAGGATCAGAGGCTAAGTTTAGGTTAGGGTTTAAGGTTTAGATTTAGGGTTTAGGTTTAGTCTGTTACTACTGTACTAGCAATTGTAGTGCAGCTTAGTGCACACTTGTCGTGTGACACGTTACAGTCGGCGGACGAATAAGTCCGTAGCCACTTCCAAAAGTGAAGGTCCCATGGCCGACGTATAGCCACTGCCTTAAGACTACATGGTTTTAGTGTCCAAAGGACAATGAACTGAAAACTTAAGTTTTGTTACTTGGAAGTGGCTACGGAACCACCCATGGATCTTCCTATTTCAAAACTGATTCAACCATACCGCCTAGCATGACACAGTTCGAATAAAGCGGTCACTTTGTCACTCAAATGGCATTGATCTGGTAGCCTAACGGATAGGTTCCAAGTCTGCCATGCCAATGGTTGAGGATTCGCCTCTTGACTTGGCGCCTTACGCTTTCGTAAGTGAATGCTTGCACGTTTCAATTCGTGGGACCAGTTTTTCTTTACTTTTTTAAAAACTTTCCAACTTTTCCTTTAGGCCCTTGGGGTTTAGGTTCAGGGTTAGTGTTAGATCAGCGTTAGGTTAGTGTGTTAGCTTAGCATTACCTTAGTGTTAGCTTAACGTAAGCTTTAGTTTAGGATTAGGTCAGCGTTAGCTTAGGGTTGGGTTAGCAGTAGGTTAGGGTTAGATTAGGGCTACGATTAGGGTTAGGTTTACCTTTTGTGTTTACTATGTTTCTACAAAGTCTACTGCATTCTTCTCGTTTGTTGCTGTCACGTTACAGGAGATGGTTGAATAAGGTTTCAAATTTAAAGATCCATCGGTGGTTCTGTAGCCACTGCCTTGTTACTTGGCTTTTGAGGTTACGTTATATTGCGGGCCACAGGCCGGTCCGGAGAATAATTTGTTGTTTAGAATAAACAGTCCGGGCTGGGCAGTTTCTTGTTACCTCTGGGCAGGCCGGGCTACAAAAGTGCTGGCCCGTGCCATCTCTAATGCAAATACTAGGCTACATTAAACAAGGATAAAGTGTGAATATATTGTGCCCTGCTGGCCCCTCAGTGAAAGCCAATTCTCTGGTCTACCTCCATGCAAGTTGGGGTCTCTTGATCCTTGAAATGTTGCATAGCGCGACTAGACAAACAAAACAGAAAATTTGCGTCAATCTTGATCATCACTGAAGCAAAAAATGCTCATTTCTGTGTGGAAACGAACTGGGTTTGTTCGTCAGAGGCTGAGATTTTGTAAAAATGACTCTAAATCGAGTCATTGATTGTGACTCGAGTCGAGTCACCATTTTTTTCAACGTGAGTCGAGTAATTGACTCGAATCACGCTATCACCATAGCCGCTAAATAATATAGCGACTATGCTACCACCGACTAAGTGGCAGAAATGAGCATGGATCAGAACTGGATCGGACTGGATCAGGACTGAAGCCAATTTTGGTCGGATCAGGACTGGATCGGACTGCAATTTTCTTCAAAATTGGCGGATCAGGACTGGATCGGACTGAGAAAATTTTTGTTATTTTGATGTGATTGTTCTGAAAATACCAAAAATTTTAGTTGTGAACTGATTTCACAGGCTTGTTAAATGGTAGTGTTTTTTTTCCATTAAATGCAAAAACTCTGCTAGGACTATTTTGCAATTTGAACTGTATCCACCTTTGTTCACATATAACAGGGGGGGCGATTGTGGCGATCTCCCCCCTAACACCTACGAAAGTAACTTTTTTCACCATGATTTTGTACAATTCGGAAAGACACTTGACTGCCAACTGAAACTTGACTGCCAAATATTACTGAAATCGCCTCCCTTAAACTTGCGGGCTGGATCCGCCCTTGACATATAACGTTGAGTTCTAGTAGCAACGTGAACATAGTTGAGTGGTTAGTGTCTATGCCTGCTGTGCGATTATTCGTTGGTTCTGTTCTCACCATTTCCTCTGGCTCAGCTTGTAGAGGTTACACCTTTGACAGGATTACTTTTAATGTAGCCGACCTTTTCAAAAAGTTTAGTGTTTCGGTTTTGGGTGTATGTTTAAGTTTCGGTTTAGAGTTTCGGTTAACAGATTAGGTTTCGGGTTTAGGTTTTAGGTTCGACATTTCGGCTTAGGTTTTGGGTTTATATTTGAATTTTGGGTTTAGGTTTTAGGTTTAGGGTTTTAGGACATGTAACAAGGACGTTACACTAATCCAAGTGTTTCGTCCTTGTCACTTGACCAATCCAAGCAATCGGATTCTCCTAATGGCAAAATATCTCCAGCAGTGCTTTTCCCTCTGATACCCAATATACGCTTCCTTCTGAAATTTTGGCAATACCAAAAGGCTGTGTCTGTTTTGCCTCACGAGGCAAAAGCACTGCTGGAGCTATTTTGCCTTCAACTAATCGTATTTGTCTCAAGGCAAAATAGCTCCAGTAATTCTTTTGCCTCATGAGGCAAAATAAAAATACATGATTTTATATTGGCAGATCAGGACTGGATCGGACTGATGATTTATAAAAATTTACGGACAGGACTGGATCGGATTCAATTTGATCAGATCAGGACTGGACTCGAACTGAAACATTTCACAGTCTGCTCATCTCTGCTACGTGGCTATCACTTTGTCCTAGCTTGCCAAGGATATTTGAAATATGGCCAGCTTTGCAATCATACTCCATAGCTCATGTCCATCGACAAGCCGTCTGTAATTCCGAAAGTTTTTATGGAAATTCTCTGAATGAATTCGATTCAAGACATTTGCAATAATCTGTGGCTGTTTTTAATCCATTATCAGCGTTCTCTAATAATCTGAATTGCGGCTATTTAGATGGGTATTTTCTCTTCTGTAAAAATAATTAAGACTAACTCCTGCTTGATCATATTATGCAAAAATGAGAGATGAACGAGTATTTAGGCCTCCATCGTTTCAAAACAAGTTTCTGTATTCTTGGAAAGTGCAAGTGGGTTTATGAACTTATCTGAGAGAATCACTTTCATTAACCAATGCAGCTGAAAGTCAGAGTCAGATAATCGAAATTTCCCGGAGTCGGATGTTGGGACTTTCGATTGCACAGCCCTGCTCGTAACTGCCAAACTGCATCATACCAACGCTGTCCCGATATCAGCTCTCAGTTAAGTGTCTTTTACCAACTGAATATTGGTCATTACAACAATCTTTAGTTTGCTTTCATTGAATAACTTCAATGTGGTGATATTGATAGTACTAATAATAATTATTGCGGACTCGTGGTCCTTATCACAGACGCAATCACAAACACAAGAGCACAGAAAGTGGTTAGCCATACATCAGCGCGAATTACAGATGAGAACCGTGTTTGCACATAACCAGCACTAAGAGGAGCAAAACACTTTATCACCACCATAGCTGTACCTGTCCTCATTCACAAGAGCACAAAAAATGCATATCCATACAGTAACGCATTACATAACCGGTGTCCAACCTTGAGAGGAGCAAAACAGCTTCCCTTCACTTCTTACTTTTTTATGCTTGCTGTGTACACATTGTCCACATATTTTTTACTACACAAAAGCAATAGGCCTACTGATGAGACGCAAACACTGAAACAATTCACAGACAACTACTGCATTTCGTTTCCATCACACAGGAGCGTTGAATAATTGAGGAAAAATGAAAATTTCTAAAAAGCATCAGACATTTGAAGTGATCAAATAAAAAAATTGGATGAAGATGCGCATCGTATAAAAAATAGCAAGTTGTCTGATGTTATTATCACGTGCTATTTTTTTCCGACCGTCAAAGCCATATCTCATGCACAGCGGCGTAACTAGAGGTTTGAGTCAGGAGGGGAAAACTTAGTTGAAAGGGGCCCATTAGCCAATAGTCAAGAAAACTTAAGAAATAATGGTGAATCCGGATGTGGATGGATATAAGCTACTACAACCCTAAATCCCCAGAAAATACTCCCAAAAATGCAAAAAACAACAACCTGCTGAAAACCAAAAGAATACTAAATCCGAAATATAAGCTCAGTTATGGCCCGTTTTTTCATTTAGCTTGTCAGGGGAAGCAATGCGCCACTTTGCTCCCAGTCAGTTACACCACTGCACTGCTGGTGCAGTAACTTTAACATAATCTTGCAATAGGTTATGCACAAGCCAAATAAACTGAAGTCAACCAAGCTAAAAATCTGCCATATTGACATAGCCTACTTCAAAACAAACCGGAGCTACACATGCAGCGAAATATTTAATCCAGTGCACTATTTATTCCAAGCATTCAACTCACTTATGCGCAGCTTCACTGGTAGCAGCAGCCTATACTTCCAAGTGCCAACCGCTTCAAGTTTGTCGATGATGCTGACTTTTTCCGAACGAACGTGGAACTGATCGATCAGGTCAAAAGTAACCTGAGCTAAATCTATCAATGCTGGTAGCTTACGTCAAACACATCTACCAAAATCGACGCATAACAGTGAGAAGAGCAGTTACTTCCAATGTGTGTTGAAAGAAGACCTTTGCGAACTTTTTCCTTTGGCCACGACTCATGCCAAAGCAGCAACTAGCGGTAAAGTGGTGATAGCTCGCAGCCGTATCCATCATGTTTTTCAGAAAATAACGACGCTACCGCTATTGGAAAATTAGCTCGCTACTGCCCACCTCTGCTTGTCATAAATCTCGCTGATCTCCCACTCCATAGGCTAACGCATCTGCATTGGTGTAAAGCAGGCAATTTTTTGGGGTTGCAAAGAATATTTTGCTCGAATTTCCCCAAATTTGCTCGAAACACTTTTATGCAACAAACGTTCTCTCTAGAAATTTTCTGTAGGCAACCTCTTGGTACGTTGTTTTCTTTCACTATCTTGCCATAAACTTGAAAAGAGAAGATTTGGTATTGAAATTTAGTTATTAATTAACCGAACTGAAAAAATACACTCGGTTCTGCTAAAACATTGTAAGAAACCAGCTGGCTCAGTTCTCTGTGCATCTGCTTCGCAGTTCTGACACTTGGCGTTCCACTCACATTCCAGCTGCTGCTGTCAGCAGGAAACCCGACACCTAGTTGAGGACATATATGCAACATAGCCTATTCCAAACACCGTCCATAAAATTAGAAACACAGCTTTTATATACTTGTCTGGCATTGATTCTACTAATATGAAGTAGGTCCCCTGCAGCATATTCGATTCCCATGGTGTGCACTCAAAGGATGGAAATGAAATGCTTTTTTGCCCAAACGATAAAGCGAGATGGTTTCTCACCAGCTCTCACATACAAAAACAAGAAGTTAATGGAAACAGTCTGTTAATTTTATATATATATTTAAATGTGTTTTCTATGGCATATTGAGCTTTTATCTATACACTCACTAACAAAGAAATACAATTTCATTAGTATCAAGACACAAGAAGGATGACGCAGCCGAATCTGATGGGCTGGCAAGTTTTCTTGCTAGAAAATCGATTTCGCGTCTTGTTAAAAGTCTCGCATCTTCTTTGCCCGAATCAAAACCTTCGGGATTGAGCTTGTCCCCCCGGCTCCTACGCAACTGCGTAGGTTGATGACCGAATGCACCAGTTCTGGTGTTTGTTCTTCTACAGCAGGGGTCTCCAAACTTTTTTATCCAAGGGCCACATAAGCTATTACACAACAGTCCGTGGACCGGAAATCTTACGGAATGTGATTGTTTCGGGATATCTTACATTCCGCCAAATTAACAAATTTTTCGTAAATACAGTAAAACTCGGCTAATCCGGATTCGATTTGACCGAGGATTTTTTCCGGTTTAGGCGAAGATCCGGACTAACAGAAGATGGTTGTTTCTAGCCTGACGTCATCTAAGTAGTGAGATATCGGTGAAAATTACTAAAATTGAACACATTTACGAACCAACAGCCCACTTTCGCAGAAGCAAAACGAATTGATTGATGTATTTACAATGGTACTACCTCAGACTAGTAACCGCCATGTCCAGGCAGTTATGAACAATCTGAAATTCAAAATTTTAGATTAGGCTTACTTGGCTGCGAAAATCCGGGATTTTGGGCTGACGCGGAGATTTCTGCGACTGGTCATCAAGCAGTCACTCTGTTTGGAAGGTAATGCCCTCCAGACATCTTACCGAACGCAACACACTCACGGAAAATGCTCTGCACACTCAACACTGATCAATAGACTGATACGGTGGTGCGGCGGCGTGCTTTGAGCGTTATGTTCAACATGATGAGCCATGCCCGTGTGTGACGCAATAATGGTCTCTACGATTAATCGAATGTTGCGCACAGTTTCGCCGTTGTTATGATAATTCCATACGCTCGTTGATTAAAAATCCGGATAAACAGAAGATTTGTATAAAGAAAAACATTAGAAATCATTCGTACCACCAGTTTTATCAGGTTTTCGCGAAGATCCGGGTTAACCCAATCCGGATTAACAAGGTTTATTTTATATTATTTTTTCATTGGCAAAATGTCTCTGCGGGCCGGATGAAATGGCTTTGCGGGTCGTAGTTTGGAGATCCTTGTTCTTCAGTATTGCCTCAGAATACCAACTAACACCTACACTGTTATTGGCTTTGACACAATTTCTGTATTCTTTTACGAACCCTATGGTGTGGACCACGCGTCTGGGGCAAACGCATTAATAAATTCAAGACGCCAAAAAGCACTTGACAACATTGGGTTTTCTTCGTCGAACGGCTATTCACTGTCATATCTACGTACCCAGTGGTGTGTTTAAGGGGAGGCGAGTGAGGCACTTGCCTCGGGCCCCTCTTTATGGGGCCCCCTTTGAGGTGTTACGCGCATTTTCCTTATTTTTGATGAAAAACTTATTATTCACTCATACAATGTACTATAAAGCAGATCATAAGTTAGTAGTCTGCTTTCAAAGGAGCCCCATACAGAAACTGTACTGTGCAGGTATTTTGCTTTCAAAGGGGCCCCAACAGCAACTACAATTTGAAGGTAATCTGCTTTCAAAGGGGCCTCCAAAAGCCACTGAAAAGTACTCTGCATTTAAATTTCATTGAAGGGCCCCCAAAAGAAACTGCAATGTGTAAACACCTTGCTTTCAAAGGGGCCCCCAACAGCAATTGTAAAGTTTAAGTATCTTGCTTTCAAAGAGGCCCCCAGCAGCAACTTTAATGTGTAAGTACCTTGCTTTCAGAGTGGCCACCAACAGCAATTGTAATATGAAAGTACTGTGCTGTCCAAGGGGCCACCAACAGCAACTGTAATGTGTAAGTACTGTTCTTCCAAAACGACCCCACCACCATGTCCAATGAGCAAATAAAGAAAAGCTTCAAACCAACTTCTATGCCTAAAAATTGTGGGTTAAAATTTATGACAAAAAGTTATGAAAAGACCTATCAAATAAGAGCAAATGGGCCTACTTATACCAAATGATAACTTGTGATACCAAATGATGATTTTTAGAGATTGAAGTATTTACTATATTGGTAATTTTATGAAAATGCCACAGATAAACAAAAAGTAGTCTTTTTTATGTCTCTAAGTTGAAAAGGTTAGACACATTTCTCATTTCTTGTGATGTTGTACCTTAGTGAACATTTCCATCCGAAAATATGACATGCAATTGTTATGGCAGGAACCATACTACATCTTTTAATTTATAGGACATTTTCTTCTTAGTTTACAAAGTAATTTTGTATTATTGCTGTAGTGCTGAAAAGACTGTTAATAAGCAAGCCTACATTCATGCTTCTTATCACGTAGCAGAAATGGCAATTTTTGAGTATTATGAATGCTCATTTTTTGTACAGATATTTGAATGGTTTGGTTTAGCCTATGCTTGAAGTCACAGGTTATTTGAAGTTTGACCAGTAAATGGTTGGATTAAGGTCGACTTGGTAGGTAATGTTTAGGCTCTTTTGCCAGCTCTTAGCCAGTATAACTTGAACCGTTTTTTCTCAGCACAGATTTAATCAATTGTGCAGGCTATTTGCTGCAGTAGAAAAGTTTTCGACTAAGTATATGATGAATTATTTCCTACTATTGCACATTTCTCAAACAACTAGTGTCAATGCAAGATGAGGGCAGCCTTGACTCATCCAGCCTCAAAGCTTGCCAAAACA
>JGI24021J15306_10013820_pt1 | contig 10041 bp, 10 predicted proteins | sample Ectturendosymbi1_FD_15306 | JGI IMG/M metagenome (IMG submission 15306) | reverse complement strand
AACATATTCTAACTTGACTCCAATACCTGACCACGGGGTTGAGGTGTTGTTAGTTGAGAATGGAGAATATTTGACTGAGTTTGCTCAAACACGGCAGGGTCTACTACTGGCCCGCCTAAAATCATTGTAAAACAGGGATACATCTCGCCCGTGAAGATATTTTAGGTCACAAATGGCGGGCTAGGTGATCTGTAAAAATTGTAGGTTTGTAGCCGTTTTGCCGCATGCTTTTAACTGTTGAACGCAGACATCTTTACGCGAGCTCATAAGGCTGGGGCAGTTAATTAGGGGAGGCGATTTCAGTAATATTTGCGAGTCAAGTCTCACAACGGCTTCGCACTGTAAGAGAGATGAAGTGTACTTCACAACACTGCTGTGACAAAAACAATGGACGGCAAAATGGCCTTATATCGCGAATTTTGTTTTCCGGATTGTACAAAATCATGGTAAATAAAGTTACGATCGCCCCCCCTGGATCCGCCCCTGTTATAAGGTTAGTTACCAGAGAGTCTACGCGATTTTATAACAAAAATAGTGAACCTAAAGCTCAAGTTAGGCTACTACAGGCTACTTAAAGTTCCCAGAAGAATATTCAATTTTGTCAACGACACATGTCAAAAGCATTCTGTCATTTTCCCAATGTCAAAATGAGAACGAATGCTTTTTGCGAAGGCTTTTGCAGGACCATAAATTGGAAGAATTTACAAAAATGTATTGTAACGCTATTGGAGGAGCTCCAAGCAAGATTTGACATTTCCAAGAGTTAAAACCATGCTTTGCATTCCTTGTAAATCCATTCATCTTTAATGCAGTCAGTGATGACTGTCCAGTTCGCCAACCATTTGTCACAAACTTCTGTTGTAGAAACGAAACTGACCGGCTCTAAAAAAACTTAAGTCAATGCCACTCTACAGTTAATTTCTGGCCACAGATTCCAGAAAATGTACACAATTTAAAAGACCTGTGTACAGCTCATTTCTGTATACAGCACGACATATTGCTGTGACTTTTTCTCTGTAGTGAAGTTCGTAAAGTCAAACCTTCGTGCAACCCTAAAAATGAAAACTTGGGAGAATTTAATTCGCAAAGCTTTAACAACGTAATGTCCAGATTTTCGGGGACTACAAAATCAAACAAAAACTTAGAGACAATTACTGTACATTATTTCATGTGAAACTTGCATTCTTTCCCGTATTTGTGTGCACATACAAACTGTTTTTGCGGCTCGCTGATATTTTTGGTTTTCTGCATATGACTCTTGCATTGAACAAGTTTGCCCACCCCTGGTTTATACTATGTGTAAAGAGACGTGAGTGAAAAAGAAGCATTGCTGCCAACAAAGCGCATTTTTTGCAATTGATGCCCTCTCTAAAAGTGCGCAACTGCGCAGTACCACCAAATCATTTGCGCAGTGAAATCTCATACCGGGCACTTGCAACATTCCAAAACATTGGAAAAATAATAAAACAAGGGACGCTATTTCAATTAAACATGCATTTTATTCGTATTTTGATAAAATTTTTACAATTATTCCATTAATTCACAAGTTTGTAATTCATTTAGACCTCTGGTAACTCAGTCTTAAAATATCCATGCTAACTAAAGCCAACATTTGCTTAGTGCAAAATTTTCTTAGAGGAAAAACACTGTGCAACTGTTGCCGTAACATTGGGCATTTTCTTTGGGGTGTAGAAAGGGTGAAGCGTTTTGTGTACGTCCACTTGCGTTGCATCGTCAACAATCTAAAAAGGACAAGCAAAATGTCGACTTAGCCCCCCACTGGAAAAATTTCTACGGACGCCCATGCCTGATCCGTTATGCGCCAATTACACAAGACACCTGATCAGAGCCGGATTAAAGGGTAGGGGGGGGCCGGGGCAATTTTCACTGGAGGGCCCCTATAACGTATTTCACGGCGTCATCGTTTGCATAATTTATTTTTCGCTGATTCGCAACGTTCTTCTTTGCTTTTTCCAGAAGTCGATTGTTAGCCGCCATTGATTGCAAGCCGCACGAAATGGTGTTAATGTAAGCTGCCCTTGATTATAAACCGCACTTGAACATAGGTTTCCTAAGCCTTTAAGCTGCATTCGCGACGTTCGCGTACTCGTGCCTTTTCCGTATTAATGATGCTTACGCCACTACAACTGTCTTCTATTTATCGCAATCCCTGCTGTGACGGATGTGCACGTGATGCTGAAGAAAATCGAATGCAAAAGAATAATTTGGTCGACAAAACGTAGCCAACGAAAAACTGAGCGTCATCTATACCTTTAGATAAAGAAAAAGAATTTTAAATGTAAGCCGCCCTTGATTGTACGCCGCATGAAATGATGATAAAAGACTTTGTAAGCCGCGGCTTAGAATCGAATAAATATGGTGCTCAACTGCACATACAGTTAGCTGCGAGCGCAGAAGAGAGTTTATGAATTATGATATAAACACTGCAGTGTATTCTTACTAAGAAAAAATATTTCCACAGGCTAGAGAGTAACTCTTGCAAAAAACAACATTCACCCGAACAATAAGCAGAAACAAGACATTACAAACAAAAACACCAAAAAATAACATGTCAATATGGCCAGCCAGTCTGAGTGTGAAAGGTGCTTCGAAACTTGTGGTGATTTTCACCTACATTTTCAGCTGCTCTGGTTAACGCCACTGTTTTAACGTTGCTGCTTAAAATGCTTTGCTGAAAAGAAAAACGTTTCAGTCGCGGCGTTTTAGCTAACACTGCCAGGTTCTTACGCTTATTCTTCTTAGAAACTTCGCCGTTTTTAGCTCCTGATGGCATTACAGATTTCGGCGTTGTGTTAGCTAAACACTGCATCTCGCTTTCTGCTCTTTCGTTCTGCAAATCGACTGATGAAAAACCTTTTCTGACGGAACACGCAATGACATGTGGTGTAAATGGCTTGACTTACTTCATATGTTTATGATGCAACGCAAGAATAGTAGCCATCGGAAGAAAAGTGCTTTTCCACCATAAGTTACTCTTTGTGACGAAACAACGGTCACAGTTCGTCTGCGGCTACCTCCAGACGTCACAATAAGTTACGGAATCAGTGTTTCCACTTCTGATGTTTCAACATCAGATCTGATGTTTTCAAAAAATTCTGATGTCTGATGTTTTGGTGACAAATCTGATAGTGACTGGGCTGTTGTTTATGTTTTCCACATTTCCTCTTTTGAGGATGAATATAAGTTAGCTTCATGATTCTTAAGTTTGTTTCATCAATTTTTCACCCTAATGTGTATTTGGTTATCGTTCGAAACTGAAGAACCTCTCTTTAATACTTCGCCCTGTTTCGAATTTAACGAGGTTCGTCGCGCTTTATTAACAATTGTGTGCCCAGTGGTGTAGGAGGCGAGGGTGCAGGGGGTGAAAACGCACCCCCAAAAGTTTTGATTTGTCAAAAATTTGGGCAAAATCCCTGAAATTTCGGAAAAAAATCCCTAAATATCTATCTAGGTAAAGACCCTGAAAATCCGGGAAGAAATGACGCCCAACGTTATGCAGAAAAACAAATAAACACATTTTTTATTTTTTGAAGGTCACACCAAAAAAAGGTCATGATCTTTGTGGGAGAAATTTTGTAGGCTGCGGAACAACTTTTCGGGCAAGCTTGGGGAAATTCGGGCAAAAATCCTTTGCACCCCGAAAAATTTGCTTGCTCCTACATTTATGGCGTATCCAGCCCAAAATTTTGGGGGAGCCAAATATTTTGAGTTTAAGCGAGCAACAGCATTTGGTTTGGGACACTGCTCCTCGAAGCAAAAGACAACAACATGTGCTACAAATTTGGGGAAGCCATGACCCCCTTGGTCCCCCTGGCTACGCCTATGTTCATTTAGTATTAGTAATAGAAGCATTAGCTTATATGAAACTGCAACGTAAAAATTTGATGTTGAAAAAGGCAACAATCTGATGTTGACGAGACTGGCCCCAGTGGCAACACTGTACGGAATCATTGATACTAAGCAGCAACCATAGGAGAACTGGCTTTGCTGCAGCACGCAAATAGTACCGTTTTCGCCACATTTGTGCGATAGGCATCATGCACGAGTAGAAAAAAACCATGCTTAAAAAACGATAATTATTAAAAGTTACAAGCAAAACTCAAATATATTTGCATTGAACAAAACCGAAAACACTGTATTTATATTCAGTTGTGATTGCCAAAACTGGCAGAAAGTCAAACATGTAGAGAAATCATCAATGATACTCACCGTAACATCGGAATATAGAATTGCATTCTTGTATCACTTGAATTACGGGGGTTTTTCTAACAAATATTTTACTTAAAACAAACAAATGTCATCACGGAGGCCCCTTACAGTGGAAGGCCCGGGGGAATTGCCCCCGTTGACCCCCTTAATCCGGTCCTGCACCGGATGTGTTTTGCCCAAAATGGTAGCATTCAAAGATCCCCTCACCCTTGACATAGGCTATCCAAACACATGCCAGAGGAATAGAGCTAGAACGAATTTGCTAAACAAGATTAGGCAGGATTTAGGCAGGATTACTACTGTAGTAGCTTATACATCTGTCACACTAAAGCCATGACTACACTAGTTGAGTACGGAACCAGGTGTTTGTATGAGGATACTAATTTTCACTATGTCCTGATCGTTCGGTCTGCATGTTGATTAAAACTGAAAAGTTCATTTTCGGAAATGTTGCGAAGAGAACTTTTATCTGTGTGTCGGGATTGTGCAGAATCGCATGGAAATATTTAACTGCAGCAAAACTGTTGGTATGACGTTTAAGGCTGAGTGTGCAAAAAGCACAGTCACCCCATTCAGTCCCGTCGCCAGGGGGGCTTTTGGGGGCTTGGTCCCCCCAAACGAAGCTCTTAGGCCCCTAAATTGAAACATGAAACCCTATAAATCAGTCAAGTTTTTGTTAATTTTGTGGGTGTCAAGCCCCCCCGCAGAAATGCAAAGCCCTCCTATTGAAAACTTTCTGGCGACGGTTCTGACCCCATTAGTGACACATTGGTGGTAAAAAAAAACACTACAAATATCTGGGACCGGTACTGAATACTGAGCTCTCAGATGACAAAGACATTCAGAGACAACTGCGGTAAAAATATTGTGCAGCAAACAAGCTGCAAGCCTCTTTTTCCCGATGTTCACAGGCAGGCAAATATGTACGTTTTCGTTCCTTTTGTACGCCCATGTATCCATCACGAGTATGATGGAATTTCAGAAAGTCATGCATGCAAAGATTGCGTGTGGCCTTTAATTTTGGATGCATAGCTCTATACAACCTGCCCTGGAGAGCGAGCGTTAGTAGTCATGACTCATCAGGTTCAATGTAACATTCCTACATTTGAGGCATTAAGAAAAAGGTACTTGTTTCTCGAAAGATACAGAAGGTCTAATAACGTATGGTTGCCTGCTTGGACGCAGTCATAGATTGTTTATTCTTTGAACACTACAACCGCATTTTACTTTGTGACTGAGTGCTCGGATATTGCAGTGTTTGTTCGTTTGAGGCAGTGTCATATTAGCTATGAGGCCCGTGAGGCACAGGCCTCAGGGCCCCTGCAGTCATGGGGTCCCCGACATGAAAGCTAGCATTCAAGACAGGTATAGCCTGCCTACGCACTATGACTGTTGCCCAACGTTCTATGCAATATACCAGGGTCCGCAAATACTGAGTCGTGACCCAAATTTGTGTCGCGAGATCTTCCACTCTGTCACGAAATAATTCATATTTACATTTTAAATTTGCCATTCTCATTAGACAGAATAAATGCGATCGTTTAGGCCTACTGTTTTATGTGCTAAGTTCCATAAAATTGTTTGTGCTCGAAAATAGCTACTGTCAATAGTATGCCTATTGCCTTGTCATAAATTTATAATTATTTGGGGGCCCCATACAATATGCAGACTATGCGTGCAACAAAAACACATTACGGGCGCTTGTGACATAGAACGGTATGGGATCTTGTTGACGACACAGAGGAAAATAGCAGGGCATAAAGCATGTTAGGATGGTTAGAAAGGCTAACTTTGCAATGAAGGTTGTCGTCCTTGAGTGTTGTGTGAAAACAGTGTGCCTCGCATCTGAGATTACGGATATCGTAGATTCAGGCCAAACGCAGCGGAAATATGAAAGTGGAACGGATAAAAGAAAACTGAGTACATAGAGCAAGAAAAACGAGGTGAGCAAATTAAGAAAAAGATGCCAGGTCTGCTGACATGGGTTTGAGACAAGCTTCATCTCCAACACTAAACGTAAGAACTAAGAAGCCATCACTGGAAGAGAATAAGTGCGGTATAACGAAGTCAAAACAACGTCAGAGTCTAGTTATCAACTCAGCGCAGCTATAATTGAAAGCGATATCAATGTTAACGTTTCGCAACCACAAACAACGTTTAAATCATCTGCCGCTGATGAATGTTGAGAGCGAATTATTACGGAAACAAAACTTGTGACAAGCTGATACATGAATCTGCTTGCAAAAAGCATGAAGAGTACTATTATGGTTTGAGTGTTTAAGGTGGTGGGAAAAAAAATATTCGGTTCCTGAGTTTATGACAGGACATACGATTTCATTTTCGCATAGCATATCTACCCTTTTCGTTTGATGTTGCAGAGTCTTGTTATTTCGCGTGATGAACACGAGTATTTTGGGAACACCACGCGACATTGTGAAAGGTTGAGGGCCCTAGAACAATTGTGCCTCAGGGCCCTTAATAGCCTCATCTGGCACTGGTTTTAGGGTGTGCATGTCACAATGCATTCGTACTTTACCTGGCCTTGACCAGTTTAGGAATTAGCGTCCCACTCTGCAGTAGCGTTGTACCAAGTGAACAAATAGTGTTAAGAATGCGCCTGTAAACCTGAGGCTCGGCCTCCAACGCCGTTACAAAACGTTCTGTTAAGTTTCTGTAGCCCTGACCTATGCGAAATTCTGACCTATTATTTTTGTCAGTTATTTTGCTTCTCAGAGTAAATGAGCAAAGTTTGGCAATTACTTTTTGATGTGTGTTGTGTAAATTGAGACTTTTTGGTTAGATGTCAGATACCTACAAGCTACAGCACGGGAATAAGTAAAACCAGTGAAAAATATTGGACTTCAATTATTTTTCTTTTTCTAACTGTAACATAAACCCTAACCCGACACACTTGCTTAAATACCAAACCCTAAGCCCTCATCATCATTTCTCAGCGTATTTTATATGTAGAAGAATGTTGCTGTGGATGCGCATATGGCGTGAAGCCAGAAATTTCGCTTGACACTGGTGATTCAGCCTCCAACGCTGTTGTAAATTTGGGGTCACCTACCTTTGAAACTGCGAGCTACTTCTTGTGTACCGATCAATGCGCGAAAGGCTACTAGTTTGATGCACACTTCTGAAATAAAAATTGCTCAATTCACCTTTAATTATTTGAGTATTGATCATACTAATGTTATTTTCAGAATAGGCCCGCGGGCGGCCTGGTGCCCGTGGTCACCATGTTGGTGACCCCTGTGTAAAACGTTGTTTTTATTAACCAGCGTTGTGCAGATGTGTGTTTGTATACTATGGACTTCGTGTCTGCGGGCCAAAATCCATTCATATTATTATTATTATGTGACCATTTGCGAAAAAGTTGTACCACGGTTGAATAAGCACGATGACGTCAAATGAAATTTCATGAAAATCCCCTCCCCCCGAAAAGAGCTGGTTGCGCCCCTGTACGCAATATCATGCCAAACATGAAAACAACGCCCTTCAGAAAAAATTTTACAATCGATTTAATAAGGGTACTTTTTCTGTGGGTTACACCTGACACTCGACGCGAGCGTGGGGTACACCTGACCGGTCAAAAAAGTTAGGTAGGTAGGTTGTATGCACTGCATAATGTTCATGTGATATCCCTTGTAAAGTAGGCACTTGTGGACAGCCTCTCCACTTTTTTCACATTCTAATTACCCACTACCACTGCATGGCAAAACAAATTTGATTATCAAATATTCAATGAAACCAATGCAGTATGCTGAAATTCATGCTTTACCATACAAATATAATGTGCCACTGAGCACATAACAAACGTAAAAATGCTCACAGATTACAATTATTCTGTACTGCATTCCAATATAACCCCTGAAGCTTTGCCTAGTTTAGACTGACCTAGTGACAATGTGTCGAGTGTGCCCAATTTTTTTCTGTCAGATGTGCCCCATGCATACCTAAAAAATGAAATGAAGAAGTACCAACTCAAACTTAAAAAGAATTTGAAATCTGGCATTATCAAATAATGTTGCACTGCCTTGACTACAACGGCACAAAAACTCAGAACAGAAGATGTTGATTAACGTGGGCAAAGCTCAAATCTAAATGCGATTTTATAAATTACTTTGAGTAGCTTGAGTAGCAAAAGCACAACTTTCTCTGTAACCCGTAGCAACGGCTGCCTATCAACGGAAATTTCACTTAGTACTACGGCTGGTATGAGACTAAATCAGCATGGAAATTTAAAGTTCAACGTTTTCAACTTTGAATAAATCAAAAAAGACAACTGTACCCCTAGTCCTACTGTGCCCCACCTTCCCCTACTTTAGGATAAGCTGTCGGATAGCTGGCCAGCCCAGCAACGGTTGCTTTAAACCTGCAACTACATAAACGTCTTGAACAGTTGAAGCACCATCGTTACGCAAGTGCGCCTAGAATTTTCCTTGCACCAGCAACTTACGAACTTGCGGGCCACTTAAAACTTCATGAACCGGTTTTAATTCACAAACGTAGGTCGACGTAAAAAGTTCAAGCGGAATCGCGGTAACATCGGCTCCGATGTCCACCCGAAAACGACACATTTTGTCATCAAGCATGATGCTTACGCACGGCTCATGTGAAGATGGGTGAAAATCAACACTTATCTAGAAACAGCGTTACTCACAATCTTGCCAGTCCGACATCAGCCGTGCCTTGCACGCACGCTGGAAGTGACCTTCTTTCTTGCAGTAGTGGCAAAGAGCTTGTCGTGCATGGCACTCGTATCGCGAATACTGCCTACGCCAGCCGCACCACGAGCATTTTGCCCTATCGCAATTGTGCTGGCAATCCCGTGCTCGGGTCTGTTGTGCGACTGCCTGCGCTGCACTGCCTCAAACATCAAAATTTCCATGATGGGGAGAATGCAAAGCTTCTTGTTGCTTCTTCAATTTCCGTATTACGAACAAGTTCGACCGCACGGGCCGAAGTTAATGTTGGGTCAAGTTGTAATCTTTCCGACAAGGATTTGTCCAAGACACCAACAACAATACGGTCGCGAATCAGCTCCTGCTTTAGCTGCCCAAAGCTACAACGTGCGGTGAGTCAATACAGAGATGTTAGAAAATCGTCAATAGGTTCGCCCGAACGTTGAACCCTAGAGTTACTTTTCCTTAACGACAGTGTAGTTACCAGCTTCCTCGGCGGTTAAGGAAAAGGATCTGACAACATCATCGGCTTTCTCACCAAGCAAATAGAGCAACGTATATAATTTCTTAGTAGCGGCACCATCCGCATCCGCATCGCGCAACCCAGCTACAGAACAATAGCGTTCAAAACGTGTGATCCACCCTTCCCAGCTTTTGGGTTTAGAAAAATCGAAACAGCTGGGCGGCGATATCCGCAAAACCATGGCACCTCACCGCGTGGACAATCCGCCTAGAATCCCACTTCTGACATCATGTCGTGTTCGGTGGCGTTCAGCATATACAATCTCCAAGTATCTTCGATAACCACGCACAATTATTATTATTATGAGAGGGGGGAGGAATGGCACTGTATGACTGCGAGGTCTTGTAGTGCCAGGGCAGGAGTAAAGAGAATCTATATGCGTATCCCTGACTCTCGCACAAAAGCTTCCACATGCTTCGCAGCGGCTGTGCTACGTAGGATTTCTGGGGTGAAAAAATGTATACCAAGATCTTCGACTGCGTGTTTCAGACGTCGTCGTGCCTCTGAGAATTTGGGACAAACTTCAATAAAGTGTTCTACAGTTTCTGGTATTTCACACTGGTCGCAGAGCCCGTCAGGATGAAGACCAATACGTGACAT
>JGI24021J15306_10013819_pt1 | contig 10041 bp, 5 predicted proteins | sample Ectturendosymbi1_FD_15306 | JGI IMG/M metagenome (IMG submission 15306) | reverse complement strand
AACAGTATCATAGGTAATTTCATGGTTTATCAAAATCTGCTTGAAACAAAATTATTGCAGCTATTCACCCACTCAGAAAATTCAGAATGTTTTCTATAATTTCTGTTATTATTTCTGAGGTCAACATTGCTGCTGAACAGAAACAAGCATTATTGGAAACGAGTTTTTTAGTTTTTATAAGTTTCCATTGCCCCCAACTGTTTTACTGCCCCCTCTTGCTCCGGTCTCCCTGCATTGGCCACAGTCAGTCTCACACTACCAATGGGTTTTTCAGACTTGGATAAGTATTGCTTCAGATTGACTCATGCTTCTTTTCACACAGTATAATTATGTGTGGCTTACCGCTATCAGCGGCCACTGTGTCGCTGCATTGCCAGTGGCGTAACCAATGGGGTGTACCGCACCCCTAGCAAGCTAAATGCAAAAAACGGATCCCCATTTATGTTATATTTCTGTATTTAGTGTTTTTTTGGTTTTCAGTAGGTTGTTGTTTTTATGCGTTTTTTGGAGTGTGTTCTCGTGATTTCGGGTTTTAGTATGGACATGCACATTCACTATCATTTCTCAACTCTTTTTCTGAGTGTTAGCTAGTGAGCCGGCTTCAGCTAAGTTTTGGGTCAAACCTCCAGTTACCTTTGCCTTACCTGCCAAGAGTCTGCGTTTGAAAGCTCACATGCAGCAAAACGCTTACAACCGTAACTTGAAGTGAACTTGTGAAGATTTCTTACCATGCAATTTTTTCGCAATAAAGCCCAATCGCAGCGCATGCAAGTTTGGCAACCTGCTTCTACAGGCAAATGAGCGGGTAAGCGGGCATGAATGAACTGCAAGCTCATCACTGCATGACACCAGAACAGTGAACCTGGTTCTTGTGCAGTTTGAGTGCCATACCGGCAAATAAACTGCCATTGCAGGAATTAAGTCAATTAATCGGAATTAAGTTGCTCATTTCAGGTTTTTTAGAAATTTTTGGTTCTTAGTCCCGATTTCCAGGGGGGGACAAATACCCGTTTCCTCCCCCCTGCGGACGCCCATGAGTGAAGCGGTTTAAAATCGAAAAGAAAACAAGAAATTTCAATCAAGTATTTAGTATATCGCTGGTCAGGGTACGACTCGTTGAAGAGGCCTAAAATTGCAAACATCATGAACCCTTTTGACTGTGAAGTAAAATCTGGGATGCGTTGTCAGCAAGTCCTTTAACACGGTGCATCCCACGCAACAACGGCGCAAAGCACAGGTGCTGGCAATCACGTCAAGTCCACTTGGAAACGAGTTCCAAATTTCGGCGAACGGTTTTGTCGTAGCTGCTGCATACTTGCATCCGGTGAAGGTACGCCCGAAACGGCGATATATATATATATCAGCTGGAACTGACGCATTTCGTTACATTTAACTCCGGCAGGTGTTGCATCAGCAGTTCGTAAGTGTAGAAGGTAATGCAGCAAGCCGGAGTGACTCTTAGCAGGTTGGCCGCCAGACCTTTGTAAAACCCTTTGTAGCCTTCGTGCCTGAAAAACATGCGCTTGTTTTTTCAGAGCTTGTAGCAATGTCACATATCAAACCGATTTCTCAGTTGGTGATACGAAGCTGTGGGCAGGCTACGAGATGGAGCCATGTGATCTTCAAGGAACTAAGAACGCTGAAAGCGAATAAGCTCAGACCCAGTGAGATTCGAACTCACGAGTGACGACCAGTCGTGCTGCGGCCGCGCTCCACAGTTGAATTATGAAAAAGCCAAGCAATGGCAGAGGGCTCTGAGAGCCGATTTTTTTCGGTTTCAGCGTTGTTGCTTAATTATATTTGGGCAGCAATCAACCAAACGAACACCAATCATATTGCGATGTTCGAAGCATATATTTTGATTGTCAAAATACCAGTTCTTGGGAATTTCGTTCAAAAGAAATTATTTAGAGATCTGTTATTTTCACACATGTACGGGCGAGACACAGAGAAACGGCCGCTATTCAAGCGTAAAAACTGTTTGATTCGCAACGTATAACAAAAGGATCGACCAAAGAACTTAAAATATTTTTTGCAATCTATTAAAATACACGGAGTTCCGGTTAGAAATGAAAGACAAGCAAACATTAGATTAAAAGCAAAATGTCAATACAAAAAAATAAAAACTTACGAAAAATTTAACTGGTAGAATCTTACCGCCATGTTGAAAGAATCACGTCCAACAAGCCATTGTAACTGCGATGTTGCTCCTGCAATCGAGCTCGTACGACTTGGTATGGGTAAGTCGATGACGCAGCTACGAGCTTCGAACAGGCAGACATACCTATGATCGTGGCAGGGTCCTGGAAAAAAAGTTATAAGCCACTAAACAGAGTAAGTGAGGTTTGCTTAATGAAATGGTCGGAATATTCACGCACGAGGCTATTAGGTGTACTTTTCAAACCATAAAAGAAGGCATCTTCCTGGTAAACACTAGCAGGAAGGCGAGGGGAAAACAAAGAGAGGAAAAAGCAAACGGGTTTCATTAGCTGAAAAGGTTACAATTAAGATGAAGCCAACTGCGAAACGTCCCTTGATCTTTTAATTGGTGAATGCTGTTGAAGTGGGTTGTGGTACGTCGCAGACGCCATGAATCACCCAAACGCAAAGTAAATTGGATTAGCTGAAAATATTCCCGAGTGAAACCACTATCAACCTGTTCATAACACCTTTTCGTTGCTTGAATGAACAATGACAGCAATTTTATGTGATGGGTTATATTCGACAGAAGATTGCAACCGACGGTCATCTGTACAAAGAAGGCCTTGGTACAACCAACAGTCCCAGCTAACTTAAAACGTAACCGGATAAATCCGGTAGACGGTAAAATGTTACTTTTGAATTACGATCAAAGCAACACACCTTTTAACCATGAAAGAGTTGTGCCTGACAAAGCTCCAAATTTTGGAGTGGTCTTACCGAAAACTTCCAAGTGGTCACGCAGGAAAAAATTGCTAAATTGACGGTTATGCCGGGTTATAAACCACCTCCAACTCATCTATACCAGCTACTTTAAGCAAGCCGTAAAATTACAACTTCCGCGATAAGCACATGATATACCAGCTACTTTAAGCAAGCCGTAAAATTACAACTTCCGCGATAAGCACATGACTAACGAAATTTAACCAAAGAATCAGTTGTTTTTGCGCTTTGCATGTCTTAACTGATTTCAGTCAAATAAACAATCAACCGAGTCTAAAGATACATCTAAGTGAAAACGGAAGAGAACTGTTAGCTTCATTATGTAATCAGACACACACGGAGGTAAAACGTTTACTCACTCCTGAAACGCTGCTTTCACTTGTTTACTTTCAACAAAATAAGCTCAAAATCACTTGAAAAGGTACGATGTTACCAGGCTGCCAGGAGAGTCTTTTTTAACACCTACTAGAAACAAATAGCCTCCAAGAAAAAGCCCAAATAATTTCCTGTCGTTTATCATCCAAGGCACCACCATGTCAGACCAATAACGTAATGTTCTAAAGTCGGAGGAAGGTACATTCTTCAAGCTCTTGAAAGTTGTAGCATGTGCAAAATGTCAGCATATGAGATTCTACATTGAAAAATTAAGAATGCATTCGGCGTATGACCACGTATACTCCAGCACTAAACACCTGATTCAACCTTTTCTTCTCTGATTTGGTCATTTTCCTGGCCATGAAAATAAATGCAAATTTTTGTCATTTTTTGTTTAAATTTAAAAATGAAAAATTATTATTAGTAATGGGAATTTATCCTTTTTTCTAATTTTTTCACATTCATCATTCATCAACATGTTTTCAATCTTTTCAAAAAATTTTATTGAGGGGTTTGAGCATATTCAAGAACTGTATTGTTAAACATTCATTAAATTTTTTTTGATTTATTTTAATGGATATGTACTAGTATACAAAGATATAATTTTTTTGCTTGAAGTTCAAAAATAAGCATGGGTCACCCAGATGCAGAAGTATCTCCATAACAGTAGCCTTTAAATAAAAAATTAAGTCAGTAGAAGTTGCACTATTTGGGTTATAGGTATTTAAAGTATTGTCATGCTTGAATGCACATGGAAAACATGTTGCCTTGCAACGATCAACCAGGGTTCAAAGGTCACTAGTGGAAAACTTTATCTTCCTTAGTTCAGCATGGAACCTTGAACTTTATTGCAAAATATTGAATGAAAATATTCAGAGATGTNGGAGTGACAATCAGTTTGAAGGTTCAACAGCAAAATGCCAACATTTTTTTGGCCCAATCTTCTTTAAAAGCATCAAATTTTAAAATGCTCATAATTTCGGAANTACAGGTCTGATTTTAAAAATTCCAACGTTGTTGAGCTCAGAAGACTGAGATCTTTCCCTTATGAAATTTCGTGAATTTTGGTGAGGATCAGAGGAAATATCCCAATTTTGCTGGATCACTTGACATGGAATGACCCTGAAAGAAGTGTATGGTATATATGACAATTAAAAATCAGCTTGATTCTGAAGGTGCAAGCAGAAAGGTAGATAAAAGAAGTATATATGAGACAGTTTAATGTTCTTCACAAACAAAGCAAATATATTTGTTAGTTTTTATAGATAGATACACAATAGTAAGGAATCCAAAAGGAGCTTTTAGTTCTGNTTGGTGCATCAATAAAATATTGGAATACACAGCACACATTTGTGAAAATCAAAGACTGTAGATTTTTATCCAATAATATTCTAAAGTGGTCTAGAATAGTTGGGAGTTAGCAACGTGAAGACTTTAGGAGTATCTTGCATGAAATAACATACTGTATAAAATGTCTGTCATGTCAACATTAAACTAATACATTGAGTATAATGACCACTGTAAGTAGCAGCTAGTTCTTCCAAAATCTGTTCAGCTACCCTAGTAGGATAGCTAGTGATCCAGGAATTTGAAGACCTATGTCAAGTAGAATCCATAGCTTACAGTGAATGTGTCATAGTTCTATTCAATAATGACAATAGGCAGTGTAAAGAATAAACAGTTACAATTTGATTTTATCTGCAAACATTTTTAGTCAATCAAATCCATGTGGCACATGTCCTGCTTTACAGTGAGGAAAATATATAGACTACAGCAGAAATATTGGTCGCCTGTGCAGCTAGACCATTTTCTTGGAGTTACAGCGATAAATCAGCTCAATGATTTGATGCAATCTGAAAAACATGGACATTCAGAAATATTCAATGCATCATCAAAACTTATAAACCCTTACTTCAGAGCACCTAATAACAAAGCAAACTAACCATCTTGGAACCAACTTTGGTGTTAGTTCTTTTTGCGTTCCATATCTTTAATTTTTCATAGACAAGAAATTGCACAGCTCCATGGCTTGTTCCAAATAAACCAGGCACAAATCCCTAAGAAAACAATTCACCCATGCTACAAACTAGCACTCAAACAAACAATAAATCCAGCAGTTAGTAAAACCAAATGAATGAAAATTCATGAAGCATAGAATAGTGGTATAGTTGTGTTTTTGCACAAAAATAACAAAATTAACCACAGTTTCACAAGCATACCAAACATACAAATATTGACAGCTTGAATTTAATTTCGGACATTTTACTGCACAACAAGAATTCAGTAACAATGTGAAATTTGGTAATTCCACTATAAGCTGCACAGCAAGCATGTTCTTTAAATTAACATATAGCTTGCATGCTGTAAAAGGTCTAATGGTCACAATCAGTTTGGTAGAAACATGGCTATGTAATAGCAATATTGCACTTATTTGGCCCATGTAAACACTGAGACGTTTCAGTTTAGCTCATACTGATTTTTATATGGTTTTAATGATTATTGCTAACACTATCATTCCATGAGCATAAAACAGTGCAAGTTACTCCAACATGCGCAAACAAAAACAATTTATATGCTAGATGATAGACTGCTGTCCACCTTATAACATCCAGACAGCTTGTGAAAAAGCAATGAATTAGATTGGCAGCAGCCAAATACCACATCTTTACAAGAATCAAGCCATTGCTTTATTAACTATTCTATAAAAATTGTGGCCTGTAGCTCGTGATTACCTTATATAACCCCTTGATTCCTTTGTGGGTATACAAATCTTTTATGGAATGAATCATTCCTTTGTAAGCCTTGTCTTGCGTCTCATATTGTAGACAAAGTCTTGTCTTTGCAATCCAGATAGGATTGGTTAAAAATAAGGTCATGGAACCTGATGGACAAACTAATATGTCAAACATGCAACATGATTGCAATAACTAAAATGTCACTTTAACAGTCAGATTCAAGCAAATGTAAAGCAGAATACTGTTAGTATTAATAAAAAATACTCCTTACGCAGAAGTGCAACTTTGTATACATTAGAACAGACATCTTTCAAAGGCAAACAAGAATGACACCAGTATCTACTATGTTTTCCCACTATGTCAAGGAATACATCAAGGCAACAATACAAACAAATACCACTTAGAATCAGAATTGTATTCAAATGTGAAACCCTTGTCCTGATCTTATATCTGCACACAATTCAAACATTTTCTCAAACTAAATTTGGAAAAATATACAGCTTCAATGAAAACTGACCTGATAGCATGCCACACCAAATATATTGAAAAATAGAAAGAGGTCTTGATTGGTCACCTTTGTTCAAGTAGTTTTTGATTGAATTATACCTGTAAAAACAGCATTTAAAAGTTCATACTGTAACTGAAAACTGTCCAAAAGAGCTTTCATAGAACTATGGGCTAAGTTGTCTTAGTAGGGATCTAAAACACAACAAAAATACTTTAAAAAGCTTTAAAATAATATTTCAAGATGAGAAACCACACATGTGCAGGAATTTAGAGCTCTATCAACAACATATCCCATGCAAGTTAACAATAGCAAAATTTTTTTATGGTTTTACAACTTCTGCTAAGCTACCTTTTACAACTAGGAGACAGGTAACCAAGCTGTTTAGTTCTATAATATTGTGTAAGAAACCACTTTGTGGCATAAACATTTGAACTTTATTCAATAAAGAAAAAGTAACTTCACCTTCGAAAATAAGACCAGCCATATGTTCATTACTTATCAAACTTTGAGTCGATTCTAAAAGATCATTCATTGAAATTTCGCTTGTAAAAATTCTTAACATGAGTGTACACATGTGAACTAGACATAACCTTGCTGCAACTGCCATTGTCCATATTGGAAAAACAGAAGAAAACAAAATTTGTTGTAAACAAATTGATAATTTCTGATTTCGTAAGCAGCGAACTCATTGATTGAACAAGATCTTTAAAAGCATTCTAGTAGGTTACACTATTTTGCTGCCAGTGGAAAAAGCTCTACTGGGGCTATTTTGCCATTTCGAACCATATGCGTATCTTTGTCCACATATAACACAGCAGCATAGTGAACATGATGAAGTGGCAAGTGTCTACAGTATTCCTGTTGTGTGAGTGGTCATCAGTTCAGCTCTCAGCATTGTTGCTTTAGCTTTGCTAACAGAGATGACACTTTTGATGGGAGCACTTATTATGTTCTTTTTGAAAAAGATTTGAAAACCACACATACATTTGCACAGGGGTTCTTACAGAAAGCACAAAACATAATAAAACTTACAGAAAACGCCAACAGTCAGAATAGCTATTCATTGAAGAAAGAAAAGCAAGTGGCAGGCAGTAACCTTGGTTGGGTAGCAAAAATCAGATCAAACTTACACACAGGCTACTATGCTGGCTGCGTTCCCTCTGACCAATGCCAGAGACAAGCGTTGGTGGAGCCACTGTCATCCTTATGGCAGGGGTTCCCAACTTGGGATACATGTACCTGTGGGGGTACATTTGCCTATCCAAAGGGGTACATTTGAGGTTAGCAATAGAAGATAAAAATATATTTGCACATTATTTATTTCCAAATATTTATACATATATCAGTTAATATTTCTTTCAAAAGTTATTATATGCTTATTATTAAATATATCTATGAATAACCATGACAAATATTTTGTCATAACAAATTTTAAGGGTACATGTTTATCTGTTGAAATTCTGAAAGGGTACATGCTCATATGTTGAAATGCTGTGGGGATACATGATCATCAGTCGCAATGCTGAAGGGGTATATGGTAAGAGAAACATTGGGAACCCCTAAACCCAAAACCAAAATTTTTTTCATTGCAGACGCAAAGACTTGCTGAGTCTTTTAAGGGTTTGGACAACTCTCTAGTTCAATCAGCCAAGGAGCTATGCTGTTGCTAATACAGGCAAAACTGCTTGATTTCAGGCTGATTTCAAAGTACGATATATTCATACCCCAGCAGCCAAGATAAGTGTTGTGGGGCAGATTCCTAATACAGGGAGGATCCTAGTAACCATCAATGATTGGGGTCAAGTATATAAAGGGATGGGAATTGGTCTTGAAAGAGCTTGCTTGTTTGGGGCTTGTTGGTATGGGTGGTTGATAAAGAGTAGCTCCTATTTAGAATTATTAATCTCCAGGCCAGTGAAAGATAGACCATTCCTAATTATAGTAGCATTGCTCAGCACGGTCTGTGGGTCTCCAGCAATTCATCCATCATCAAGGTGCCAAATGTTTATGTTGACTTTGACCTTGGATGTTACTTTATGAATGGCAAGGGCAAAGTTGGCTGGACTGAGGGGTCACCTTGTTGCACACCAATGGCAGAATCTACGTTGAAGTTTCTATGAAAAAGGAATGTTTTCGAAGAATAGCGGTCCCATGGCATATGAAGGGGTAGATTTCTGAGAGGTGTTTTTGAGCTTCTTGAAGAATAGTGTCTTGGCATATGCTGTTGAAGGCATTTTTAATATCAAGTTTAAGTCGAACATTTTCGCTATGAGGTTTGTCTATGTAATAATGAGTGGCATGGGCTACAGTGTCTAAATTTGGGGTTTAGGTTTTAAGTCACATGACAAAGACGATATGCTAATCTAAGCATATTGTCCTTGCCACGTGATTAATTCAACCAATTGAGTTCAGCTAATGGCAAAATAGCTCCAACAGTTTTTTTGCTGCTGCCGGCAAAATAGACACTGCCATTCTAGTACACAAACTTGTTAAATTTAACCAGAGTTTACACACAGTATTTTAATGACAAATCACAACAGGCAACATGTGTAAACATAACACTTACAGGAAGAAGTAAAACCCCCAGCTAAGCCCAGCACCAAGGAGGTTGGGTGAAACACCAGCATATAGACCCTTAATACCTTCCTTCATCCATACTGTTTTTGCCAAATGCCACATGCTACGGTATTGTGGTCTTGAAGTAGAGCCATCATTTACAGAATACCTTATCTTGATAAGATCAAGAGGATGAAGAATAGCAGAAGCTGTAACGCCACCAGCTACACCAGAAACAAAATGTTTATAATTAAGATTACTAAACATACCAGCGCAAAAACTAAAAAAAGTTGAAGTTTAGTTACAAGCTTAACAGAAAAACAAACTCATTGCTACCAGAAATCGGAAAACAAGTGGGGCAATCACACACTTCAAACAAACAGTGAAACAACTAAGAAATGTAAAAATGACGTATACAAAATTGTTGATGTGTCTGGTGACCAGGGTTGCCAACCTGTTTTCACTAAAAAAAGCTGGACTTAGTCACAAAAAAAACAGACCTAGTCAAAAACAAAGCCAGATCTTGTCACAAGTGAACAAAACAGACTTAGTCACTAAAAAAAGCCAGACCTAATCACAGGAAAGGCCAATTATTAGCAGTTATTAAACACACATAATAGCTTAAAAATATGCAGCAGTGGCTAATGAAGTACGCCTAATGAACATTTCTGTCTGTCTGAATCTTTATGTTGCTGGCACATATACTTGTTTACATTTTTAAGGGTTATGCGTTATCTACTAGCAGCAATGAATGAGAATGAATATAATCTTCATTCCTACTGTCCTGCTGTAGCAAATCTTGAAGATGTGAAACTTTCGATCATTCTAGCCTAAGCCTACCTTAAATTTACCTACGTCAACTCAGCCGCCAGTTGCTCCAGCCGCCAGTCGGCTCCAATACGTACGTCGGCGAAACGCAAACGCGTTACGAGAGCGTTGCCACAT
>JGI24021J15306_10013818_pt1 | contig 10041 bp, 6 predicted proteins | sample Ectturendosymbi1_FD_15306 | JGI IMG/M metagenome (IMG submission 15306) | reverse complement strand
GTTCATTTGCTGTCTCAGGCATCCAGGGATGTTTTCACTGGCTCTCCATCCCGATCCGTTCAGGAGTTATGGCTGATCTCTGGTTCGTCAACAAGAAGCTGTCCCACCTATAGAAGATTCCAACACCTGAAGGTCACAGCATCTCCGAACCCTTTGGGCCGGAGGAGCTTGTTTCTGCCCTCAGACGCCTGAATTAAGAAAAGTCTCCGGGATTGTATTCCATCTTCCTGGTGTTCATACTCCACGCCAGGTCGGCTCTCAATTCTTGGTATTGCGACTTCCTCAGTTCCTGCATGCACCAACTCAAAATTCCAAAGATCTGGAGAAGAGCACTGGCATTTGCGATCTACAAGCCAGAAAAGACACTGGGGGACCCAAAGAGCGACCGTCCCATATCTCTGCTGTGTGCCCCCTTTAAAATCCTTGAGAGACTCATCTACGCTCCTGTCGAACCAATCATCGACCGACTACTCCCATAGGAGCAGACTACACGACACGAGAGGTCGGCCGTAGACCAGGTCACCCTGTTGGCATTGGATTTCGAGGTCGCTTTTCGGCTAAAAAGAAGGCCAGAGTTGTGTTTGTCGACCTCACAGCAGCTTACGACACTGTATGACACAGCATAGTTTTTGTCCCACTTTAGTTTTGTGCATTCCGCCTCGAAATGATGAAAGATTGTAATCAACAGCAGTATAGCGAAATCTTTCAAAACATGTAACCAATTTTAGAGTTTAAGTAAATGCAAAGAACTGCAGAATGTGAACAGATAAGGAAATATGTTAACACGCTCTGCATAGCGGTTAGGAAATCATGGAAAGGAACACGTTTGTCCGTTCGTTTAACTCAACCAAACGCTTCGTGTTTCAGCATAAGACGAAGGACTGGTATTGATGGCTATACTTTTCGGTGGGGAAAATCTAAACGGAGCGTCCTCTATTCTGAAGATATGGAATTGAAGGAATTGTTGGAGGATTTAGAAAGTACATGGGACCTTTGGTTATTGAGACCTCTATATATTTCATAAAATGCTATAACTTCGTTTAAATTGCACCACTTGCTTCCAAAAATAATTTTTTGAAAATAGATGGAAGCAGATATTAAAGTAAGAAAAATGTAAAACCTAAATTTGATAGGAGTTATAAAAATCTTTCAAAACATCTTGTATTTTAAATTTTTAGTTTTGAAAAAGTGTTTCCCTAACGAAGCATTTCTGTAGCATAAACGCAACTTTTGTACGGTTTTAAACTCGCTGAATCAAAATGCATGTCTTGTTTCTGGTCTCACTGTTCTCGGTGAGGTAATATTATGTTCCCAAATCATGTAACTATTTCGCAGCGTTGTGATAATTTTTTAATATCTTGTTCCACATTTTCGCTTTCAGCGCAAAACGTTTTAAACTTTCTAACCTAGGCAAGCTTGATCGTTCCAAACACAGCCATGCTTAATTTTCTTGAGTAGGTTTTCTGCTGTAATCTGATCGTTTCCCAATATTAGTGATTAAAAATAAAATGAATTGGCAAAATCTCGCAATGCTTTCACATTTAAACTATTCCCAAAAACCTTTTGAAAAATATGAGAGCAAAGCTTTACAAAATTTAGTTACTACAACACACAAGATTGCTTGTTTTTCCCACGCAAAGTTGAACATAAACTGTGTTTTGCATTACAGATTTAACAACTGATCAATGATCACTTGTATCCATCTCCAAGGCGGAATTGTAGATAGGTGCTTTTCCATCTGGGCCGTTACAACTACTTCATCAACATTGTTTCGAAAAAACTTTCGTCTTGTTTGCTACTGTTTTACGCTTCTTGAATTAGTGTGATGATATCCCCCACGCTTGTTTTGTTGCGTTTTGTTATATTCGAATTCTGCACTCCTTTTGGACTATCTCAGATGGTGTTCAGCGCCCATCTCAGCTTGCTTGCGCCGTGGGTTGCTGTGGCAGTGAAAACTGTACTGGTGGCAAGTCATTTCCAGACTTGGTATGTTCAGCTGTAATAAAGATTTTTCACCTTCACCAGACTTTTGTAGTTTTGTAGCTTTCAACAGAAGTTGATATCCTTAATTACCGTTTACGTTGTCTTCAAGTTTGATTCGAAACTCGTTCGTTGTCATGCCTATCATGGCAAACATCTTATTCTTTCATTCCTGAACAGTAGAACATTTTGAGTTTGCATACTCATTTACATATATCACGTCATACGATTGAATAATCATCGATGGAGATTTTAAGCTGGGTGCAACATGAAGGCTGAAAGTAGGATCACTAAAACCTGTTCGAGGATTGCACTAGCGAAAAACTCACTGTGAACATGCTATTACTTTTGAAATTGAAAGTGTGCAATGAAACCGACACATTTGATAAAATATGAATCAGTATTTCAGACATGGGTAAAAATTTTTAATGTAACAAATATACTGGGAATCACCATCAGCACGCAAGGGCTTGTGTGAAGGTAATGCTTTCGGAAAAAGAGCTTAACAAGTTATGCTTATCTTAGGCGATTCACGTGTATGATGTAAACTGCGACTGAGAGCCCGGTGTCAACAAAAACGTGAGAAAAAAAAATTTTAATTCCTCTGCATGCAGCTGGTTGACATTACTAATAACTAGCAATCTGAACTGAATATTGGAGACTGTCAACGGCTGAACTTAACTGTTCAGAGTGACCTTGTTTCAATATGTTGCATTATCGCCGACCAGTGACGCAACTGTAATCAACGACGTAAAAGGGTTTAATCGGAGGGCTCGCTACGCACCAAATTGGCCCGTATTTTGATCATAAACGCTCGCAATTGTTTGCTTCGGATTTGTCATCTGTCATGACATTACAGGCGCCAATGACGAATCCCAGTGACGTGAATATTAATCGGATGAAAACCTGAAATGCCTATAGGCACTCTAAAACGTGCTACAGAAAAGCCAAAGTTGATTTGAAAAATATCAGAAAAAGACTTGAAAAATATGAGAAACATGAAATATATTGGAGACATCACCAAATTTCAAATGACAGATGTGGCTTGGAGAAACTCCATTTGCACTGCCTCCCATCCCACTCACCCGCAAAATACAGATCCTAAGCTTCAGCTATTATGAAACTCTATCTATTACAGAGATGTTCTGATTCCTGAGCTTGCGTTGTGACATATTCTTTTCAGTCTTGAATTGTTTACTTGCTCTGCTCTTACCTTAGCCTTTCAACTATTCACTAGTAAGCTTTGCTTTCAAAGTTTGAAGACTGAGTATGCGTAATATTACGTGAAATCGATTTTATATTAAGAATTGGCCGATGGATTACTTGCTTATACCCATCGTGGAGAGTACGTACTTGAATTTAAATATGCCCAAATTCGAATCATCGCAGAAAGGTGAAAGTAGAGCACAGTCGGCTGATTCCTCGAAAGTATACAGAAAGCTTTGAAGTGCTAGCCCACCGTAAGAAAAATTAAAGGATAGCATCCTGATCAAGGAGGCAACTGGGTAACGTCAAGATGACTTTAGCTTTGCCAGCGTAATCCATCCATCACCAAGGCTCTAAAAAAGATAGAGAGTCACTTTGCAATTTCAATTTTGTTTGTTTGAAAAAATGTTGTTCAACCATCACAGACATCAGTGTTGTTAAGGGCCATTTTATGACCTAAAAACATTGGTTATTTGACTTTGTTTTTCAGAAAATAATATTTGTATGACAAAACAAAAATATTTATTCTTTCAATATCTTTCTGGTGCTTCCCTGTTGCTAGATTCTGTTCAACAAAAAGGTGCCTCTCGTGCAACAGCACACTTGGCAATAAAGCTCCTCACTAGATGTAGCTGTAAACTCCTCAAGGTCTTTACTAATCGCTTTTATCTTTGTAACACTGGACAATTTTAACTTTGGCATTGTGACTTCTGTCTCTGACTTCGCAAAATGACAGTTGACAAGCTCCGGATTAGAAGTAGAACGAAATCCACCGTGTCACAAAATGCTATATGATGTCATGTACTACATTATCTAAATGCTTGCAAAAGAACGGCGGATTTGCTAATACGCTCGCCGGGCGGTGCTTTTATCACACTGTTTGCGAAACATGTTCATAGCTCAACTTTACCATTGTATGTAAGAAAATGTAGCAGTGACTGAGGTTTTCAGTTTGGGTTGCTTAAGCAAAAATAAGATTGCTCGCATAGTGCCCACGTGTGTTCAATTTGCAGGATGCAGTTTAGACCTAACGATGTAGTACATTCACCTGATATGTTGAGATGGTTTCAATAGTTTACATATCCAATTAGTTCAAAATTTGCAAATATGACTTTAGGAATTAACATGGAAAGTATGACTATTTATGGCTTTATAACTTTCGTTATAGACTTCGTAGGGGTGCGATTTTTGTTTCAAACTTCATTTCATAACTTCATGAAGCACAGCAAAAAATATGACGTTTATGACTACAAATCGCCCTAGTGCTGATACTTCAAAGTAACAAAAAATCCATCATTCAAACAATCGCAAAATTTTTGAAGATCCAGCACTGTACACAAAAAGAAATTTTAGGTTAAAATACTTTCTGCACTTGTTTACCGCATGTATATCCAAAAGCGTTGGAAAACCAAAGGAATATGAAATATTAAAGAGTATATCTTACTGTGTCATGACGTTACCTCTTAGTAGAAACCAGAAGATATTTCTTTTACCTTCGGACCTGGTTCAGTAAAAAAAGTTAGTCTTAGAAAAAACATTTATAGCAGTGAAAAATGGTTTAGAGTTTTGAAATGCTGGTCTAGTCGGGCTGGTCCTTTCTGGTCGGGTCGAATTTCCGGGTTTGGGACGGCTTCGGGCTAGTTTGTAAAAATGTTTCGGACCGATTTCAAACCTGCCTACAAATTTTTTTCGCAACGACGGACGCTTTAGTCGCCCGTTAAAACCCTGCTCAGGAATCTTGGATAGTCAACTACACAGAGGCTGTTTTTTTGTTGCTTTCACATACTTACCGTAGAGCAATGTGAGAAACTATAGAAAAGTGTGCTTCCATGAGTTTTACTGATTTTCAGAGACAAAAGTGTACTGGTGCAAAGTTATTTCACAAAAATGTCCCTGAAAACCTATATATAGGATGTATGGTTACTACAATACCCAGGGTTTCCTGATGTGTAGACAATTTTGGAAACCTAAGATAAAATTACAATGCAATTCTAGATGCAAAACCTGTTTGCTAAGATATGACCACCAATACCTTATACGTGAAAAGTCTCCCAACACCGTGACTTGATCTGAAACAAACGGATCTAACATGTGCATGAAGTTTTCCACGCACAAACAAATAATCCCCTCTAAAAATCCCCTTTTAGATGGTATCCTGCATAAAATTTTGTGATATGTATGTTTTGCTACGCAAATACAATTTTGCTGCGAAAGTCAATTGCAATGGATATGTGGAAATAAAAATAGTTTGGTCCGGATATAACGGATTCCACGTGTCCCAGGAAGACGTATGCAAATTACGGGTAGCATTATACCCTATTTTTACTGACGCGCACTGCAAAATAAGATTTCTTGAGGGGGGTTTGTTGAAGCATTTGAAGTGCTCGCTTCACTAGTTCCAGAATTCAGAAAGATTAGAGCTTCGAATGACGAAATGAATGTAAACTTTCACCACCCTTTCCAACTCGGTCAAAAGGACATTGCACTGGCTTCTGCGCTACCGGGGATGTTATGCATAGAGACTATCTTTTCCTTGCTTGAACGGCTTCTGCCGTGGAACGAGCATGGCTTTGAGTTGGCCGTTAAATCACTCCTGACCATCCGCTAGCGTGGTGGCGCTCTTGCACTTCATCTGCACCCGCTGCCCTTCAACGATGTTGAGGAAGTCGTTGGGCGATGAACCGCTCACGTCACCTATTTCCCCGAAGCTTCACCAATTGAAGTTGTCGCTTCACTGGTCCCGAACTCGGAAAGGTTTGGGTCTCAAACGAAGAAATAAACGCGAATTTCCACCGCACGTGAAAACCCGGCCGAAGAAAAGTTTCTTTGGTGAAGGAACCGCTTCACGATCTACTTTATCAAATATTCAATAATAATGATCAATTATGAATTATTTAGTCATGTTTTCCTTGGTACGCCACCAATACCGGCAGTTGCGCTTATCTTGATTGACGCGGTAAATTTGGTTTTAGGGCCCAAATCAGGTTTCAAAAATAAATGTCGGGCTCGGGCCGGATTCGTGTTCAAGATGAGGCCCGCTTACACTCTGTGCTAGCAGTTACGGAACAACAGCATTTTATCTGACTTTTTTCAGCAGTTAGAGAACACAGGTTTTAGCTAATTGCCTAAAGTCGGCTATTTTTATAAAACAACATTTTATTTCAGGCGTGCTCTCATATGTGGCAGCTGATGTTTTGAATTATTAATACTAGTTGTCTGTTTTCAAAAGACCATGATTTCCTCTAACTTATCAACAGCAGCCTTTGCAGTAATCATTCTGCATATTGTGACGAAGTGCAAGTGACAAACTTTGATCTGCTCATTATCTTCAGTCTGTTCTTCGAGCACGATTTCACGTGTACCTTAAATCATCCTCTTTTTTTGACGTTTTGAGTAAATAATTACAAAACCAAACAAAAATTTGAAGTGAATATTCATTGCTTTACATCTATTTTCAGTGTAGAGTGATTTTTTCTTTTAACGTAGGCGTTCCGTGTTCACAAAATACATGACTTGTTGTACCTCTGCACTCAAATGTTTGTTTGAGTTCTTGCTCAATTGAAGTATCGTAAATATCCATGAGTGTTTTTGAATGAATATTTTTGTCACTCAAACGATTCTTTTATTTTAAACCTTACGTTTTACAGAGCAAAACAAGGAATAGCTGAATGTTATATAGCAGCTGCTGCAAATATCTTTTCATTTTTCAGCAGATGAAAAATTTATATTTAAGTACTCAAAAATTCTAACGAAATCTTTAATAAAAAATCGATATCACGTATCACTACGCATGCTTAATTCTGAACTCTGCAGGCAAAGCATAAGGGCCAAATTTCTGATAGCCTGTAGCAGTGGTCCTTAAAGTTTTAACACTTTAATACCCCTAAGTCAAATTTTCGTCAATGTGGATACCCCTTTTTGAAAAAGATGAAAATGTGAAATTCGGGCTCAAATCGAGGGGTTGCTACAACGTCAATGGGTATCAAGTCAAAGCCAATCTGGATGGATGCAAGTCCAAGTTCCTAGAATGATGACTTGAGTCCAAATTTGGATTTTACTTCCCAACACTGCTGAATACCTCCAACATCTAGTAACAATAGTCCCTGGGGGCATTGGGACAAATGTTATGATCCCCTCGTCTAAAGTAAGGGCACAGAAAGCAAGAAATTTCAGACTAAAATTAATAAATCACAACACAAGCTGCGGAAAGCAAAATCTGCTGAATACTTGTCCTCAAATAAAAACTTAAAACTTATATGACGCCAACAGTACAGAGATTGCGCGTTTATCAATACTTCAATAAAAACAAACGCACATTTCAGTGAACTGTTTTGAGTTTAAACGAAATTTGTCGGAAATTATGTTACACCTTGCAAGCTGCAATTAAGACTTCGAGAAACTAAAATAAGACTAGTGTACAGGTACACTACTAAGTGACCCTGACTGTCATTACATCATCAATCAAAACTTTTTTCTTTCTCGCAGATGCAGGAAATGTCGTGCATAGCTTTGATTCTGTTTCTGCAATGCGCTTCTTTCGTATACACAGCTTACAGGTGGTAGGCCTTCGCGGTTAGATCTAAAAATAATTACAAAAGCATTCAATGAGACCCCAGCTGATGTTGTTGGTAATGCTGCATGGAGGGGCCAGCACAGTACAATAATTGCGGATGCGACTGGCGAACTGGATGTCTCCGAACCCAGTTTTTGTCAGCAGCCAATCTTATTCTGTAGAGGTTCGTGTTAAGCCGTCCGTGTCCAGTATGCAATCGGTTAAGTTAAACCCATGCTTTGCCCGGCGTGTTGAAACCTGGTGGAGTGTTACTAAAAGTAGAGATGCATCGCTTCAGAGAATCTGGAACTGGAGTAATAGTAGTCATGGTTTGTACGGTTCTCCGTGATCGATCTAAATCTGTTTGTAATGGTAATGGTTTATTGTTTCATATGACTCAGCCAACAAGCAGAAACACAATAAAAGCCATCGCTTGCAGTAAACCAACCATTAGAGAACATTAGAGCAAATGAAAACACAATGACACAATAGCTGATCAGCGTAAACAAAGACGGGCGCTGTGTTGTATAGGATTGGCGAAAGACCGTAGCGGTCATCTGGTCAACCAACCCGGTTTATCACTTTTTGACAAGTGTTGAGAAACAACAGTTGGAGATCAAATAAGCATAATGAAACGAAAAACAAAAACAAAGAGAATCAGCGTAGAACATGGTGAAGAAAATTATAGGAGAAAGCGCATGCCTATTTACATAGATGGGTGGATCGAATTTATGTGAAGGAATTTGGTGTGGCTAGAATATTTTTAGCAATACAATGAAATTAAAAAACAGTAATAAAAAAATAGAAAAGTTACAAAAACTAATTAATGAGATAGAAAAGAAAACAAAGCAAAACAGAAAAAAACCAAAAAAACAAAAAGCGTACTTCATGCCGAAAAGCATAGAATGCGCACACATGAAATACGAAAGAGTAAATACACACAAAAAATAAAACAGAGTTACAGAATACTAAAATACACAGCATTTTGTTCTGTACAAGTGAAATGTTGCTAAAGTTCATAATTGGGAATGTAGCGCGCTGTACGTGCCGGGATTAATGTTGCAGGTGATTGGGACTTCGTGCTTTGAGATGGAGCTGTAGCATGCCATGTTTCTTAGAGTAGTGGAGGGCAGTATACCAGGAAGGAAAAGTCAATAAGGGTAGATCCTATGCAATCTGAGATTGTGCGCCTATCGTCCTTCAGCTGGGAGCCCAATTTATATTCATGAACACTTTAGCAGCAGGTTTTGCAGCAGTATTCTGCAGGAGCATATGCCAAAGCAGTTGTCGAGGTTCTGAGCACGTTGAATGAGCATCCCAAGGTAAGACCCGCGAGGGTTTTTTTCAAGGTAATTCGAGACGAGACTACTTTGTTTTTCAAATTCAGAATGTGGGCTTTGAAAGAGAGACTTCTGTCAAGAGTGATGCGGAAGAATGTCGAATACGCTGTTCGGACGTTATTTGAAATTTACTTGAAACTTTGTCACTTTCAATATTTTTATTTTTTAGGAAGTAAACGATTTTTTTAAAAATCCCACCATTTAACGTACCATTGCTGCAAAATCTACAGCCGGAAAAATGCATATTAAACTACTCTAGTTGCTTAAATTCTTCAATAATGTGCAACTATTGAATATTCCTTTGTGTACAGCTTTGCCATCGTCCTTAAACATGTGTAGCACGTATCGCGTTTGATGTTCAAATCATTAGTTTGTAGCCAGTGCAGTACTTTAAGTATTTTCGGCACGTATGTGTAGTTTGTTCACCAGATTTTGTCACTGCACATCGGTAAAGATTTTGAAAAATGACTCACTTTTCTGGGTTTACAAATTTGACCGCTGGGCATCAGTCGCGTAGCGTTACGCCATGAACTCTTCTCTAAAATCTCATTGTTACCGCTTTTACTTGAGATAACACTTATTTGGTCATTGCACAGGATGTGTAATTACAGGTGAGGATTGATAAAAGAAAACAATCTAAAAAAGCAAAGCCAATCGTTCTTTGAAATCGCCCGGATTTTGAGCACGGAGCGACGAAACTTATGCAAGACTGTGTTTGCATCCCTGATCTGGGTGTCAGTATTTTTGTTTTGCTTTCTATCACTTGTGAATGCATACGGAGGATATTTCAACACTTCGGCCTATTGCTCTAGACTGCCGGTTACTTGAAACGTGCACTGACATCGTTTTCTGGAAAAACATAAGTCGGCACTTGTAGAGCGGATGCGGAATGCGGAATGGTTTGACAACACTACGAGAATCCGTAAATTTATCCCCGACACCGGCACCCAAGCACACTCCTGG
>JGI24021J15306_10013817_pt1 | contig 10041 bp, 4 predicted proteins | sample Ectturendosymbi1_FD_15306 | JGI IMG/M metagenome (IMG submission 15306) | reverse complement strand
GTGCGTTGAAATGAAGGCGGCTTTTCTTCGGGATGCAGCACGGTTCATTTGTTGCAGCCAAAGGTGCTGTTGTGCGATTCAAGCTGTCAAATCAATGTTTCGAAAATATTCGATCTGTTTCGTAGAAGGTCATTTAACGAAGGCAAACGGAAACGCGAACACTTTGCAAATAACAAAAACATCAACCGATGTTGCAACTCACGCACTGCTGGGGAACAAAAACGCCGTCCTTTTCCATGTAAGAGGAGTTTGCCACTGATCTTAACAATGACGCGTTTTGCCGGAGGCTCTTTGATATTTCAGTTTTTATTTTATGTCGCTCTCCCGCCGCCATCGCATCAAAATTTATTTTCATTTTGTTTCCTGGAATTGGCACAAGGCTTACGCGTAATTGGCCCTTCCTGCAGTATTGGTGGAATTTGAGGTCGTTATTACTCTGGAAACGTTACACAAGTCACGCCGTGGATCGATCCCTCAACCTTTCCATCATGAGTTGAGAACTGCGTTACGACCAGAACAGGATCACAGGTTTTGTTCAGCTTCAGTTGTTCTTCGCAACTTAGTTTCTTATCAGAATTAAGTTTTCAAAGCTTTATTGAACAGGGTTGCAGTACTTTGAACAGTTTTCAAGGCTTTGGTCGAGTAACAACCTTCAGTGTGGCATGGAAACCACCTATACCCATGCTCCATTGCTCCTGACTTTGAAGACACACTTCATTGTTTGGTTTGTCTCTCTGTGTGTGCGAAGAACAGGCAGATTTTTTTCAAGCTTCAAATGAATCTTACGTCACATATTTTAACAGGGCGTCACAAGCTACACCAGGGTCTCAACCACGCGGCCCGCGATTCTTTTTGGGAATTTTCAAATAGTTAACATTTACGTTATTTAGTTGATTCACCGGGGTTTAAAAGTGCTGATACCTTTCGCAAGAAATAAGAAATGACAACCCTGTAGCTAACGATGCCTTTTAAATGTATCCTTAGCATTTTTACCTTACAACATTTCTCTTAGTCGAATGCAGTTGCAAAAACATCAGTTTTAACAGTTTGCGATCCATCTTCGGCGATTTCAACGAACAGCATGACTTCTACCCGATATGTTGCCTTATGTGGTTGGATTAAGCATTGCAACCACCAGAGTTTTGAAGTTTATTTGAACGTAATTTTTTATTTAAAAAACNAAAGAAATTTGAAAATTANCGCTTTCNGTTCAACGTTTGTTAAAACAGCATTTTGATAAGAAAATCATAATAACTCTTTCTTATAGCTGCGTCGCTACTGTGTAGACTTAGAAATTCATCTTTGACTACAGAAGCACTACTGTTTGCTGCAGAAGTGTTTGCTGGGGCAAAACTTCCACTGAACATCGCGATTGAATACCCGCATAAACTATCTTTTTGAAAATTTTGGCAGCTACGTAGTTTGTATTTTCTGCCTGCATCAATTTGCTTGTTTCCGACACAGGAAATCTATAACCAACAAATAAAAATCTTGAAGCGCAACTTTCTCCGCATTTTAGGCACTAAAAAAGACAGGTTATTTGCACAACTATTCGTTTAAATGTTGAACAAAGTGAATGGTACTTCCGGCGCTGTGCACGAGTACAGAAATCCGCTTCGTTGGAATCGATGCTGAATGCGGTTAATTCAACAAGCATTAAAAACTATTCAAATTCCGTTTTATAACCTGTTTTTAATGTGTTTGTTATTCTCAAAATGTTTGTGGCTTGTGTATCAACCAGCTTGCGAAAGCTCGGGTGCTAATAAGTGTTTGAGAAATCAGGTGCTATTCGTTCTGGCAAAAGTTGACATAACTTGCAACAGCAGCATGGTACTTGCTCTGTCTGTATGTTTGGGACTTTTTTAAATATTTTGAATGGTTTTGTGGCAAGGGTTTTTCTTAAAACGTTCGTTGCCCAGAAGCGACATGATAGATTATCAGTTATCACACGCTTTTTGACGCAATAATCCCTAGCAACTGGACATGTTGTTGTTCTGTTCCAAACTTTGGACAATGTTGCATTAGCCCAGGCCAATTTTGGCGTCCCGGGCGTCTACTAGTTGGCACTATAACATTGAAGCACCGCAAACCTCACTACATTGCATAACATGCGTGCCAAGTAAACGTTTGCATCCAGCTGCAATTCAGGACTGGCATTGCAGACTTAAACGAAAAAAAGCGACAAAACAAAATGCCCTACCACTGGCACTTGGTGCCGGAACAGTGCTTCCGTTTGCGGGAATATCTTGTAAATTGTTCGTTTGTAATCCGGTTTCGTTGCGACTCGCAGCCACTTCCAACTCCTGATGTTTTGAGTACACCGGCCAGGAGAAAACGGCAAAGCTTCGATTTGTCCCAGTCACCGGTTTCGCTTGACTTGCAAGAAATTTCTCGCAGCAATGTTGCAACGTTGAGGGCTTGTCGCGGTGGTAGCAAACGAGTCTCGTTCAGAGGGACACTGCCACTTGTTCCCCGATGGCTTTTCATCGGGTTTACGCAGTCTTGGCGGCATCCGCTGGAGCAGGTGGACCGCTAGATGGCATAGCAGATTGAAACAACTTCAACAAAATCAATCAACTTCTGACACTAACATACTGCAAGAATAAAATGTCACACGTTGTTTCTACGTCACACATTGTTGCTAGCATTATCAAGCAACGCGAGATAGATTCGCTGGCGAACTGCTTGATGCGAGAAAATCAGTTTAACGTCATTTACACGAGGTTGACTCTTCACTGCAGAACGAATGAGGTTTCTGACAACAAGAAGCAGTTGCCGAACGTTGCACAAACACCTGCCTATTTTCTGAATTGATTTCACAAGACAAGCGTGGCCATAGGGTAACATGTTATTGAGACGGCGAGGCCAGTTTAACTTGTTGTTACGATCCGCCAAAAGACAAACTAAATTTTCGAAACACGCTCATGAAACTTCTGTGCTTTTCACAGCTGTTTTTCACTTTATGGGACGAAGATCACCTTCGTTTCCAACGCTGTCACGTTCAAATACGTTAGTTTGTAGAAAACACAATTCCAAACCCATCAACCAGGCTTATATGAATGCATTAAAGTTGTAAGGACAGGTGCAACCAAAATTTAGCGTCGTTTGCATTCCTCCTGCTGGAGTTTCTCCCGGGCAACCTTTCTACAAACATTCGGCGTAGCGAAAATCGCTTAAGCTACGTGGAAGTCACGGGGTAGCTTAATTATTGTTAAAAACAAAGACGCAAACCTGTCCTTAGCCCCATATTGAAATAGCTTTGAGTTTTGGCCCGTAGTATTTCACAAAAAACTTCGCTTGTTCCATACCAGTGTGATGACCAATGAAATGCGAATACAAATCTGTGTCTATATTTAGCAATGAACGGCATGAAAACGCCATTGCGTTGTCTAGTGTCTACGTTCATTTTATTTCGTTGCTTCAAAATGTTAATGACAAACTTCGCACAGTTGTATCGGCACAGCCCACCTCACCGAAGTGGAATACAGGATGGCATGAGTCACTTTTGACAGACTTTTGCAAAACTATAGCATCAGTTTTCGCATAGAAAACGCCCACCAGTCGCAGAATAACTTAAAACTGGCAGTAACTGGTAGAAGCAGGTACGTGACACAATTTTGCCGGATTAGCGCTTTGATAATACTGAAGCTTGCTGCGCTCACAGGCTGCTACAGCAGTGGCAGCATGCCTGTTGACGTAATTTCTATGTTTTGAATGTGTTTTACGACGCCGCTTTCACATCACTGCAATCCGAATTTGCTGGCTATTTTGTGTTAAATTTGCCAATTACCTTGTGTCCTTCAGCACTCCCAACAAAGCGAAGCATCTTGTTGTTACCTTCCTCAGCATCTACTCTACCTGTGCCAAACCTTTTTCCGCAAAATAATATCCAAATCAAGTACATAAACCCTTCTCAACATGAAACAAACCGGTGATTTGAATGCTACAAGTCCAGAACAGAATTTTATTTTGTAGGTTTCACAATGTGTGAAGTTTGAGGTTCATGTTTCAAACCGTACATTCGTTCTAGGCACCGACATGCAATTTTCACTTTGGTCCATGCGAAAATTGCAAACTAGAAAACAGTACGAAAACTTCTTACTGGTCACGTTGTTCGCACAGTTTTGAGAAACCGATAAAAAACGTCATAAGAGCCTGTCTCAAAACACATATCCTGCCTTCATCTTTTGATAACATTTTTTCAAAACTGCACTGCATACATGATCATGGCACATGCAGGCGTGGATTTACCATTGGGACAAAAAGGCCCAAACCTAGGGCCCCCGAAATTGTGGGAGTAAAGACAATTTCCAGCATTTCTGTAAGCAACTGCATATCTGTATTTTTGGTTTGGTTTCAACGCACGTTTTTTCACCATACCGCTAAAAAAAATCTCTATAGAACAGGTCAACACGCCTCGAAATGTTCGAAGGGTCAAATTATCAACATAAATTTGCCGCGGGCCGCAAAAAATATCTATTTTATTTCGATGTAGAGATTTCGTTGTAGTGTGGAAGAAATTCTGGAACGACAATTACTTATTCGAGGCCGAGATTTGCAATATTTTCTACAATTGACAAAGCTCTCGCGGGCCGCAAGAAAAGCTTTCGCGGGCCGCATGCGTCCCACAGGCCGTATGTTGTGTAAGCCTGCTATAGAAGAATGAGCGCGAAGGATTGAAGTAAATGACAATGAGCATTCTCTTTNAATGGCCTTGAGAATTGGTTATTTTGCGTATAATTTGTGGAACAAAAGGCCTGAAACCATTTTTCAGATTACAAGAGGCCAGTGAGGNACNCAATAAATATGTAACGCGAGTGTGGTCATATAACTTCACCCCTGCCTTTTTCGTCAGTTTAATTGACTGCTTTTGTTCCTGATATCGACGGAATTCAGAATANGGTAATATGTTTTTGAANTGGAACAACNTGTCAAGTGAATGTAACGAGCACNTGTAGTGCTAATTTGCATGACGTCGGTCGTCGCAAAGCTTCCAGAGGGGGAATCTAAATAGCCTGGGGCCCCGAACATGAAAATTCGCTTCCGGGCACGTGACAACAAGTCTCAGAAAATTTTAGTCACAAACATGTTAGAACTAATTATGATAAAAAATGTTGCAGTACGTAGGACCTGTTGCATGGGGTTGTATTTCTAATAATATTAAAACGCTAACATTACACATGTTTTCCTATCGGGTAAAATTGCGACTGCTTACTGGGTATTGACTCGTATGTATGATATACACAGCATGTGATTTGTAAGGTGTTATTGAGCGTTAACCTTAAACTGAGCACACTTTTGGTTTCCTTGTGTTGTTTTTATTTCATTTTGAACTCATGTTTTTGCCTCACCTGTACTTTTGAAATTTGACAGTCATTAAATATAGGTGGTCTTGATTAGGTGACAGCTTTGGCCGTCTTTCGCCCAACCTGTGCTATTTGTTCAAGCTTTGTCTGTTGAAACATGTTTTATTGTTGAGCACTTGCAGCGCAAACACGACTTGACTTGACTAAATTCCAAATATCTCGAGAAGCACTGGTTCTTCTGTTTTTAATCATATAACTAAATTGAATAAGCCACCAAGCTTAGCATCACACTTTGTTAACTGTAAGTTTGCATTTGATTTCATTGCAGAGTTTTATACATAAAATCAAACTAGATCTTGCGGCATCGCTTCAAGTCGTATTAGTTTTCTAAACCTACAAAACGATATCATTTGAATCGGCATTTTTCGCTGTTGAACGTATTTATGTCTAGATTTTTATAATGCCCGGGCGACGATAAGTGCTTTGCATAAATAGTATTACAGGCGTTATAACTTAAACAGACCATCTGAAAATTTGTCCATGAAACGACATTGTGACATGGTCGAGTTGCTAGGTCTTCTGCTACGCTACAGCGCAGCGTGAAACAAACAAGAGACAAACTTATAATAATTTGCAAACAAAGTTGGCCTAAAGTTCAAATCTTATCGGACAGTGAATCTCATTGATATGTGACTGACCTGTGCCGTGACTTCCCAAGAAATACATGCCACACAAGAGTACTTATCAATTAGCAGCTCGCGCATTTTCCCACTAATTGACTTGACAACCTGTTCCGTATGTTTGACCAGCAGTTGAAGGCACTAAATCCTGACAGCTGATCCGTTGTTTCTGTAGTTTGTTTTAATTCAATCTCTGAGGTTTTTCAATTTACATGACTTGCTGGTGACTCGGAAGGCGATGTAAGAAGTATTTCATCTTAGTGCTGGCACATCGCGATCAAACCACGAGATCTCTATATATGCAGCTAACTGCAACAAACGTCGATTTAGCACAAGGCAGTTGACCAATAAACGCCTCACACAAACTATGACGACGTAAAAAAGTCAAAAAATTAACAGAAAGTCAACGTCTGGAACAACTCCACAGAAATCCCAGCGAAACGAGCCAAGTTAACTGGTAACCGCAACCTGACCCCTTTTGATTACATTAATCAAGCGTAGCTAACTTTTGCAGCCAGCAGTGTCTCCGAAAACCAGTCACGGATTTACAATTAAACTATACATGATGCTACTGCTTAACATGACGCTATTTCTGCACCAATTTCTACCCAGCTGTACTTGACGCAGCACCGAATAATGCAAATTCAGACGCATCGGTATATACTGCTTCTAAACATAGGCTACAACGTTTATTGAAACTGAGTGTAGACTTCTATCTTAGATGCGCGGGCCTAACCAATGGATGTATCTTCAAGTTTAAATAAACGGTTTTCAGTTTTAGAACCAACCGTCATTTTTTTGCTCAAACCTTGGTTCGTCATCATCAACAAAGAAAGTGATCTAGACAAGATGTCCTCAAGGAACATCAAAGGGTCCCACCTGTAACAAGACGCAAAACGCGTCTCCTGTACTATAGCGACGACAGATCGACCTAACTCTGGTATGACTTTTTTCGTATGTACATCGCANATGGCTTGACCAGACGGTCAACCGAACGCAAGTTAGTTGGCACCTTGGCGCGACCTGCACTTTCGCAGGACTCATGGATTTACCTGCCTGCCAGGTCAGCTCGTTTTCGATAAACAAGTTTCAAACCAAATCGTTGACACAACGCCGGCAGTCAGATTCGAGCTATTTTAAAGATAAGTGATAAACAAAACAAAGAAGATAAACGCAGATGCAGTTGTTACGCGATGTTGAAATTGTGTATTTTAAAAATTATTTCTGATTCGCTTGCAAACTATTTGAAACGAATTGGCAAAAGTAGCGAAAAATGGCACGAAGGGAGGTGTATAGCATGAGAAGGGGTGACAGAGAAGACAATGCTTGTTTATTTTACATGGCCAGCGAAAGGACCCGGACGTCATCCAGTCAGCTGACCATGGGTCAGTCATTATGCATACTCAGCTGTAACAGCAGCGATACACACACAACGCCTAGACGCAACTTTAGTTAAATGGCATGAAGATGGGAACATAGCGGGATGAGACTCCTGACGGCATTTGACAGGTGCATCGTACTTGCTACTAATATGCGCATGATCATGTAAACGTAGTGCTGTGACTTCACTATTACGACAAAATCACATCATTGAAGAGGAATTTCCAAAAAAACAAGTTTAAGCTGCATCAAAGCTGTCACAAAAACCGATGCTTTCGTACTTTTTGTGATATTAAGCATTTGAAATTGCAGTATGTTCTTTTTCTAGCTGCCCCAGAAGACAAACAGATCATAATACTTCCATTAAAAGTCTTGCAACCAATGCAAACAGCCTAGCAGTGCAAAGCAATAGGTGGATAGGTTTGGGTAGTGTTGTAGAGTAGAGCAGTGCTTCTTACCCAGGTGAATGGTTCACCCCAGGGTGAATAAAATTTTTGCAAGGATGAATGAAGAGGGGTGAACGAAGGGTGAATTAAATTTCTGTTCCTAATTTTTGTATCCTCTTATAACACACGTTTATCTTGTTTTTCTTACCCAAAACATATCAGCAATCGTGACCAAAATGGCCAACTTCAAGCGTTCTAACTTTGCATCTTCAGTAGTCAGAAACTTATCACTTCAGATAAACCGTACTATGGTGCAATTAGCCACGTCTATTACGTAATCAGGCCCGCCGCCAAGATTTCGCAGCAGGGGAGGGTTAAAAACCACAAGGGGGACACATTTTTCAATACAATACTAGATGNACGCAGCAACCGGAGCCAAACATGAAATGGGGGCACAGATTTTAAATTTGGGGCCGGGCACCACTTGCCCCCCCGCTGGCGATTACCTGTACGTAATGGGGATAGATTTTACCGAGAGACGCCATGTTTTATTCAATCGCACAGTGGAATCTCTTGCTGTGCTCTGCAAGAGCGTCCTGTACTCCTGTATAAACGTTATCTGCTAGAATCGCAATGCTTTCGAAAGTTTCAAACACATGAACACTCATCAGAGTAGCCTTATGAATCGAAGTGTAAGCCTAACCAATCGAAGTACAGGAGTAGCCTATTGGTGATATTTGTTTGTTACCAGTTTGGTACTGTTCCAACATCTAATATGCGTTTATATTTCAGGTAATGGCTGCACAATGTCTACGAATGACGTACAAAACATTATGTTTTGATAAAAGTAAATACAAATCTATAGAAGAAATCAATCAAGACACGCCAACTTCATCAGCTTCGCAGTTAAAGAATCAGGTTTAAAAAAGGAAGTTAGTGTCAAGAAAAGCTACCTTCAAAAATTAGAAGGCGAAAGTTAGATGATGATTATGTTAAGTAGCGGTATGGGCTGTTTCATCCTAGAAGTAAAGAAGCGAGCCATGAGCCGTCAGCTCAATGCATATTTTGATATTTTAAATATAGAAACCAGTTTTGGTTCATTCCATGCTGCAGTCATTTACAAACTAAACGCGGCGTTATCAGAACGCCCCGCAATTTTTCAAGCAACAGCACGAATATTTCAGCAAACAGTGAAATTCCCTCCATTCATCAGCCGTAAATGACTCTGCTCGTAAAAATCCCCTTATTTCCTCTTCAAATAGCGCATGAGCTGATGTAACGAAAAAAAACATTTTGTGAAGCTGAGTCTGTAATCAAACCATATTTGAATATCGTAGCCAATTTGTTGCATGGAGGAAAGCATGCTGTGGATAAAGTACAGCAAATACTGTGGTCNAACAATGAACAACTCGATGCATTATGATTATTGTCGCATCAGTCATATATTCACAATAGGGTGAATGAGAATGCAGCAATCGANGGCAGGGGTGAATGAAACCGAAAAAGGTTAAGAAGCACTGATGTAGAGAATGCAGTGCAAACGTGAGAAACAGCAGAGTAATTCACATACAATTCACGCAGAATCCTGTAATCACTCAAGTCAAGAGTGCTGAAGCACCAAACGAAAGCACAAACTGTTTCGCAACTTTTTTGAATACGCCCATAATTTTCTGGGATTTTTTCATAAGCTAGCTTCATGCATTCATACAAACCTGTTCAATGCCAAGCTGGTTCGGTTATATAACGGTACAGTGTTTATACACAGCCGTACAGCTTCTGTGCTCAAATTGTCGAGTGATTATTAGACATGTCCACATATTTCCTGACTTAAACAGTTACGTGATTGTTGATAATATCGTTCCATGTGGGATGCCAGAAGCGCGTAGAACAGGGTCTTCGTCGTTTGAGCGAATTGTTGCTGTCTACAGCTAGGCCGCACTTTAGATCTCGGTGCAGCTGTTGAGCAGACATTCGATTGTCTCATCGTCCAGAACGGTCAGACCGCGCAGTCCATTGGGAGGTCGATGGATTGGACATTGGAGGACGACATGGTCGACGGTTTGCTCTTCTGCGCCGCACTCACAGGCCGTAGAGGAGGCCATACCCCATTTGTGCAAGCAGAAGCGGAAACGTCCGATACCGGTGCAGAAGCGGTTAAGCCGAACCCACGCTGTTCTCGGAGGAGTCATTCCAGGAGGGTGGGTACCGGTGTCGGGGATGAAAGTATGGAGTCTCGCAGTGTTGCACAACTACTCCAGAATAGGGGTAGGGAACCCATTTCCTATCACG
>JGI24021J15306_10013816_pt1 | contig 10041 bp, 6 predicted proteins | sample Ectturendosymbi1_FD_15306 | JGI IMG/M metagenome (IMG submission 15306) | reverse complement strand
CTGCCATGCAGAAGGCGTTAGATAGCATTAAATTGGTATTTGGCCCTCGCCTCCAGCAATCCAAAGCGATAGAAAACTTGTCCAAAGCGATAGAAAAACTTGATATATGTGATAGAAAAACTTGATATATGTGAAGACGTAAAAAGTGGTTCTTAAATACTTTATGAAAATGAGAGTTTCTCTGAAAACTTGAAACCTAAAACCTCAAACAATTGTAAATCTTTGTCGAACATCGTTTTTCAAATAATGTTGTGAAATTCGAATAATTGACAGGTAAAAAGGATTGTTATCAAACGCACGTGAAACTGACTGCTTCAGAGCATTGCACTTCCACGTTAGCGTGACTGTTTATGTGAGCAGTGGTTTCACGAACGAGCATCCGATTCCCACCATATTTCAATAAAGTCTGCAACGTTGTCAACGGAGATGCTTATCCAAACAGTTCTCAAGGGCGTGACTGTTTGACTGCTATTTTAAGAGGCCTATGACGAATGTAACATGCCATTAACGTCTCATATAAATAACAATTTGTTTTCCACAGCAATTCTGAAGAAATCAGCAGAAAAGTAAATATTCAGATTTGCAATCTGTCGTTTTTGTTTCAATTTCAGACAATCCATTGAAACCAGCCATTCAAGCGATGTGCAACAAGGTGAAAAGCATCAATCCTGCTAAACTGACCAAGCTTGTTTACTTGTACATGAATAAGAACGTGACAACTTTCCGTGACAATGAAACAATGACGCTATATGTTTCTGCTCCAAGTTCGACACTGCCATGGTTCATGAATAGCTTGAAAAATGATCTTAGGTAATAAGCTCAACTAGCCTAGAATATATTTTGCAACAGTTCTTGATAGATGTTTCAAATAAGAACCTCTAAACTTATGTCAATGTGATACCACGCACAAGCCATTGTGATTGCATTACAAATATAAACAACATTCTTGCCTAACAGCACTTTGTGATGATATTTGCTAAACGTCAGGTAGCGCAATTTTACATCAATGAAACCTCACACGCAACAAAGCTTTCAAACATTTTTTCCGCATTAATGAAGGAAAATATAATGAGGTAGATTATGAGTATATCACGGAAAAAATTTCACCGTCATACACCCAAAGTGCTGTACACATATTTTACCTTAATTGTTTTCAAAACTTTAACTGAACATCAAACTAACTTGTTCCTAGAATCTGAGACCTACTCAAACCACGAAAAGAAAAGCTGGTTTATTAAATCACTGCCACTTTTTTACAAGAGATGTGACGGTTCTGCAAATGTTTTGGTTTCTTAATAATGCTCAAATGTTCGAAGGTGTTGTTTAGGATAGCTCTAAAAGCTTTGTTTAGCACGACTAGGCGGTCTGCATATTTCGCCATACGGGAATCGTTGTATCATTTGTCTTCTGAACCAAACGCAACGTATTTGCACAATCTATATTTCTCGTTCGCAGCATTCCGCTTCAAATCTTCAATTCCGAACATATCCTTACATTCCTTGAAGAAGACCGTGTCTTGTCAAGATGTCAATCCCTTAGAGGAACTGTGGCCGACCTCGTCGCACTGCTTGAGTCGGAAATATGTGGAATGAGTCAGGTAACGATTTGTTGCAAAAACATTAAAATGTTTGCGAAAATATTTTGCAAAGCAAACTCTTGCCTCCTAATCTTGCCAGAAAATATGTTGCATTCCGTTTACCATATTCAGCAAAAGGTTTCATCTAGACTTTTCAACCTTCGTCACTTTGTTTTGTACAAAAAAAAAGAAAAACATATATTTTGAAGTGTGAAAAGCATAACTGATGTGAAACATAATTCAGCAACATATTTTTGTTGAATGGAGTCTATCTTATTCGTAATTTGTCATCATAGAATATTTCATGCTTTGCTTCAAAAATTTTAATACTTAAAATCAGCAGTTTTCAAGTGAAATTGGGAATAACGACAAAACGTCTTCTAAACGCCCGTTCTCATGAACTCTCTCCACATGCTGTAAATTCATTGAAATCTTTATGTGCTGATATTCTCAAAACACTTCAGTCAAATTGGCAAAGATCTCAAGCGTCGAGTAATGTATGATGTCTCACTGTAACTATAATTACATGAACCAGATTGCATACGCTGACATTAGATAATCAGGTGTGATCAACCGCAGATCCATGCACGTCCATGGTAGTCCGGCGCTAATCACAGTATGTTCTTTCATCATGACCTCAGCCTCAGTGATAACTTTAGTGGCGTAAACGTTTTGTAGTGAAGTTGTATTTTCCATTCGTTAATTTGGTGCTTTATTTCTTATTCTAACGTCCTTTGCTTCGAAAACACTGGCGCGAAACGAGCTTTTTTCTTGGAATCAAGCTTCGTAATTGCAATCAATGCAAGGGCCGTTGAGCATCCGCAGAGGAGAATTATATTTATTCAATTACGGAATGAACTTGACCTTCCCTGATGATTGCTACCTTGCAGGTCTTCTTCCGATCTTCTTATTCCACCTATTCCGATAACATCTTCACGACCAGAAGAGTAACGGGCCAAAAATATGTGAAATACGATCGGCGGATTGAGCAGCTCCTCGACGCTGAAGGATACATGTGAATGAAGTTTCTACAATTCTGTTTTCATCTGACGTCACCACATCTTTAGTCATTCGAAGCGCATACGTGTTTGAATGAGTTCTTAGCAGCAAAAAGTAAATACCGGTTGTGAAAGCTATCATGTTTTCCAGTTTGAAAGCAATGGCTAAGAGAACTAATTATATCAAAAAATTTACAGACTGTTAAGAAAAGTTCAAAGAAATTATAGGAAATGCATTTTTTCCACAAGGTTCAAAAACACAACCAAACCACTCCCACAATATTTATTTATTTCAACTTGATAGCCTATTTCAGGCATTAATTCTAAAACCGATACCTTTTTCACGGAATAGTTGCCTTTTATGGCTTTCTCGAATAAAATCCTATGCAAGTTTTTTCTTACATTCAACTTAATAATCTTACCGTCCATAGCATAGACTCTAAGAAGATCGCTGTTAAGATATATGCTTTGTCATTAACGTTTTGTTCATTTGTATGCGTGTGCCGGTTCAGTGTGGCGCAACTTTTGTAAATGGTTATCGTCATATACGTATCTGAAACTTCACATTAGCCACAAAACCTCATCTGCTTTGCTTCTTAAAACCTTCTAGTCCAAGTATTTCTGTTTTTGTGAATCCTGACTATATTACCAGCTTTTGGTGCAGATATATACAAAATACTCTTTTCTGCCAGATTTATTGCCTAAATAGTCAAACCTTATTTGTGGTTTGAAAATGAAACTAAACATGTTTAAAAGACGTAACCGGTGGTTTAGGCAAAATTAGTGGAATAGATTGAGGTAATATATGAACATCACCTCATGGCTTTCTACTTATTTTTTAAGTTATTTAAAAGTGTTATTTCAACTGTGTTTGCTTCTAGTTAATTTAGTGTTTATTTGTTGCTTTCTGTGTAAGCAAATCTATATTTTTTTTGAGTTCCGCTTAAACGTTTACACAAAATAAAAGTTTTTCTTTTCAAATATTTTGGTGGTAGTGTACATATTAGTTCAATATTAGGACTGCCATATCTGGTACAATCTTGGTTTTGCAACATCAATTTATTCGAATCAGTTCAGAAGTTTAGACAGGACATTTTTACAACAGTTTCATTTCTCAATGTCCTAAACTTAAACGGAAACAAAATATGGTTTCGTCACATCGTGCAGACATGCTAGATGTTTCCGGTTTAATTTAATCGACGTTGTTTGTGTTGTCAAAGGAGGCGCAGAACCGTCGAGCAATCGCCATCTGGTGGTCTGAAAATTACGTCTTGAAAAACCAACAGGATCGCAAGTACACAAACGTGCAAGACCAATACGTTTTACCTAAATAAATTGGGAGGTCCTGGCGTACAAAGACGTAAAAAACACCTTTCTAGACAGCGCATCGTCCTAGTTCCGAGTTCTCCCGGACGAACGAGCGCTGAGGTAGAGCGGCAGCTTCATATGCTGCTCACGTACGCGGACATAAACGACTTGGTGTGGCGAATATTGGCAAAAAAGCAACTCACTGGTGTAGCCAAGCGGCGGAAAATTCCGCTGCACGTACGGTTGAAAATTCCAAAACGCAAACTTGGGAGAATTTCGGACATAAACTGGATTCCAATTATTGTCAAGCCAGGAAAACGTTCTGTCAATTCATCCGGCGTCTTCGTGGCAAAATATATCATAATGCTAGATCCATCAAAGACAAAAATGCTGATTACTCAGCAAAGATGGCATCCTTGGTTGTTGGAGAGAGTATTCCAAAGAGATTTTGAACCGAGACACTATCACACCATCGGACAAACACGAAGTTCGTTTGGGGGAGGAAAATGAAATCACTGCAGTTGACGTCTTCCTAGCTGTCAAAACACTGAGGGCTGGGGAGGCTGCAGGCTGTGATGAAGTCCGGCTTGAAATGTTCAAAACCTTGTAGTTTGGGTTCATTGGGGCTTCCTCATGTATGTTAAGTGGCCTGGTGTTCTGGGAGGGCACCGGAAATTGGTAAACTGGGGTGATCATCCTCATACACAAAAAGGGAAACAGGAATGAATGCAATATCTGCCAGGGCATCTCTTTCCTTAGCCCCCTGGAAAAGTGCTTTAAAAAAGATGCCACGAAATAAGTGAACCAAAATTGGATGATACCCAGTGCAGTTTTCGTCCCAGCCCTATCACTGCAGACCAAATTTTCACTCTCCAAAAAATTTTCGAGAAATCTTGGGAATATGCGAAAGACGTCCGCACATGTTTTGTCTATCTCGAGAAAGCAAATGACCGGATCGCTCGGGACAAGCTTTGGGGTGTGTTGTGTGAGTTCGTTGTTGACGGCCGCCTGTTACTGGGTGTCACATCACTGAATTCATACTCAAACGTTTGTCCGTATAGGCAGAGATAAATCACAACGGTTCATTATGGGTGTTGGACTCCCACAAGGGTGTGCGTTCTGGCCACTCACCTACGACCAAGCGGGTATGGAAATCAGCACTAAAAAGACGAAGGTAATATTTGTATCCAGAAACCCAAGACAGCGTAGGCTTATGCTGCAAGTAAGCGGCAATACACGACAGCACGTACACGTTTTAAGTACGCTGGGGTGGTATTCACGAGTGGCGGAAGGCGGAGAAAAGGACACTGATACACGCACCCGGAAAGCAAATGTAATTCTGTCTGAGCATTACCATTCTTTGTTCACGAAAAGGGAGCTTTCAAACACCGTAAAGCTGTCAAACTTTAAATTGGTGTTTGCTCTTATTCTCACTTATGGCATTAATTTTGTGTAATGACTGAACGCATACTATCTCAATTACAAGCGGCAGGGGTGGGATTTTTGCGGAAGAGTTCACGGTGCGACACTTCGTAACAAACTGCTCGGCTGTGAAATTCGTAAAGCCCTGAATGTCGAGCCACTTCTCTCCTCGAATGGAAAATACCAGCTGTGTTGGTCCAGACAAGCTTTGGTCTGATATATCCAGACATTATAATAAAAAATAGGGGTAATTCGTTTGCCCGCAACACTCCACAGGTGAAAAGCGGCTATGAGAACGAATGAACCGAAAATGAACGATGATGTTTTCAGTGCATTACACGAAAATATACCTGTAGTTATGCTCTTCCATTTAATTTTCCATGTGATTGGTGAAGGCTTTTGCGTACTAAAAAGCAAGAAAAGTCTAGTATTTCCTAATTTTCAACAGTTGGTTAAAGTTTGAACTACGAATGGATAGCTTTTATTTCCTTAAACCATTGTTGTAACGTTCGATTAAAGAAATGCTTTTGAGTTTCTGCATTTTATGATGGAATTTTCGGAACGTTCTTTATAGGTTTATAGGTAAGGTACACTCTGTGAACAATCATATTTTAGGCCAGAAATCTTAAGTTTTTTAATGTTTGCGGTTTTGTTGCAAAGTGGAATACAATAAAACAAAATGCACTACACATGATATTTTTCCAAAAACGCTCTTAAATTGTGCTGTTGGTATATCTAGGCTCCATGCCTTAACTTGTTACTTGCTGAAAGAAAAAAAGATCCGGTTTGAGGTATTACAATAGACCAGTTAGTGTTGACCATATCATGTCGATTGCACAAGCGATGCGCACCGCAAAGTTAAAAAAATATAGATTTAAAATCTGTATTAATGTGAAAATGAAATTTAGAAAAATAAAAACGTCAATGAGGGAGCGCCATTTCAAGTTGTATGTNNATCTTGAGAAAACACATATTATAACAATTAAAATGAGATATTATCCTTTTTTGGTAACATTACATTGTTTNTTACTCGACGGCTTTAGTTCTAGATGATTTTAAAACATATCATTCCATTTTTCTGTTTGAATTACTCTGTATNCACTCTACGTACTGCACATCAAAAATATATAAAGGAAACCTTTCCATTGCCTCACATTTTTTCTCACGACAAACTGTGAAGNTGCACTGATCTTCTNACCAGTTGTAATCGGCACAGTTNCTTTTATTTACCACGACTTTGTTGCAGCACTGAGCGACACAAGGTAAAGAATAGAGGCCATGAAAATGTCTGCAAAGTCTAACATAAAATANAAGTGGAAAGGAGAATGATATAATTCAAAACACGCTGCTGTTTATATTACGTTGCATAGTCAGAGAAACAAAGAGAAAGCAAGCGATCCAACGCCGCAGCGAACAGATTAAAATGAAACAATCAGCAGCCCCAGCAGCCAGCATGATACGTCACTATGAGGAATTTGATAAACTTTCTTGTGGGATGAAGTTCCAAATGTCGTTCGATGTTGCGCAGTAAACTATCATGCATTTCGGTAAACGATTCACAGGGCCTGTGCAGATTTGTATGGTGAACCAGAAAGCGGCTAAAAGAAAATAAATGTTTTGCATTCAACATTTCTACCTCATCTTTATACACTCGACGAATGTCACAGAAGGAACAAAGCAAATACGTCGAAAAAATGGCATACAATATAAAAAGGAATCTTGGTGGAATGCAATGGGTTAGAACGATTTGGCGTCTTTTAGCACCTACTTGGGCACCAGAAACGCTAGGAAGTCGATCTAGGCCTCTAAAGCTCCATGTTCCAGCCTAGAATACAACCAAATTTTGAGCCAAAATTTTGGCCCTTTGTGGAGGTGATGACGTCATAACGAAACAACCAAAAAAAGCCAAAACTACCTTTTTTCTAACCCCACCCACCGAAAACCCCGAACCCAAATCTAAAATGTTTTTTTTTCAGTGCAAACTAGAAAACTTCTTGAGTCTTTTGAGGGCTCGTATAGCTCGCTAGCATCTTCTAGCGTGGAGGTATCGCGGGTTATCGCGAGCTACAGTAGCCGCCAGTGGAAGACTCATGCATTTTCTGATTTTGGGGGTAAAATGATTTTTTGGGCCATAACTTTGGTTCCAAACATGCTAGAAGGTCAATCAAGGGCTCTATCGACGCGGGAGATCATCTAGTTTCCACAAAAAGTTTGAGCCAAAATTTTGGCCTATTGGATTGGTGTCCAGGGCCCGTCAAATTGGTCAAAAAAACAAAAACACCCCCACTTTGCGAGCCTCTCCCAGGCAAACCCCTCGCCCAAATCAAAACATATTTTTTTTAATAGAACAAAGAAGGCTTGGCGCATCCGTAGAGGGTTTGAACAACTCTCTAGCTATAGCGGCTGGCCAGTTATGATCAAAAACCTCGCGCCATTTATTGGCGCGCGCGATTGTTAAAGGCTTAGAAAATGATGGTCCACAACCATGGGACTCTGGTGGTTTTCCTGATTGCAGCATCTCCAATGAAAGAAGTTTATTTCTTTTGATGTCATTCCCTAGTTCCTTGGCACTTACAATTAAGTTGTTAAGTGATGTAGGCTGATTGGGCGATAGTTTGAAAGATTTCATCATATTTCTGGTCGTTAAATAGAATAACCGATTGAGGCCTGCTTTTTTACTCCGGTGCATTATTCTATGAACAACATGTAAATTGCAGTGAAGTTATTATACAGTGTATCTTTAGCTGGAACAGAATTTTCAGGTAGGTGATCCTGTCAATGCAGCGCAACTGAAAGCAAGTTTTCGTGTATCAGTGCCTAATTCTTTGCAATACTTTAAAATTTTTAGACAAGATTTCCTGAAGGAAGTGTTGAACAATATTACCCCCATTCCAGTAATCTTCAGCAAACACCAGTGGTTCTCAACCGTTTCCCGATCGCGTAATACTTGCTGCTTTTCTACTGTAGCTGCGTACCATCTATTCCCGAAGGCATCAATTTGTTCAAATATGCGTATAATTAGTGAACCATACAAAGGATTCAACAAAATTAATTTAATATGGAGGCTGCAGCGTTTTTTTGCAGGACACAGCTTACCTCACAACACATCAGAAATTGCAGGTGCAGCAAGATGATTTCTAACTCTTGGTCTTAATGGCCTTCAAGGCCGAAAACTCCTGTAGTGATGAATAACGTATGTGTGGAGCAGTGTTACGGGCGCGAGCTAGCGTCGGGTAGGTAGATGCCGTGCTTAGCCAGAAATGTATAGGTATTAGCTATACTATTTAATGTGTTTGTTCATCTGAAACCAACGCAGGGTCTCTGAGAAAAATTTTACCAGGTGGTACGAAGACCAATTCTGAGCCCCCTAGCTTCTGGGCCCCTCGTCAAAGCTTGTAGAGTAATCAGAATACAGAAAAAACAGTCACCATGCTAATGAAAACTTGCTTACATCAGTAATGTTGAGCGTTGGGCTTACTTACAGAAAAACATAAGGTGGGAGCTTTCAACCTCCCGGGACCCAGTATCTTCTTGTCCCGGGTACGATGTACTTCGTACTTCTTGTATCCCCCTCTCGTAGGCCCTGCACCAAAGTTCATATATGACCTGGAAACGTCTCGCGTACTACCTGGAAAGCGCTCGTATACCACTAATGGTACACGTACCACATATTGAGAACCACTGATGTACAATGGTTTTGATCTACAATGGGTAATTAATAGGTATTCTGTTACCAACTTGTCTGTAACACAGGTTCAGCAGCTGGACGTCAACCCTGACGTTGATCCACAATTTAGTGTTAACACATTATAACCATTTAATGCACAGTTTAACTACTATCACGTTTGTCTTTATTTTTCTATTCTTGTTTTTGTTTTAGTTTTTTTCCCAAGTATTTACCATAAATCTTTGAAGATGAATTTACGTTAATTGAAATGTCGAATCAAAACAGCACGGAATGGGGCTCCTACTCAATATAAAGGCCGTGCTGATGTTGAGAAGAGCCACATGACAGACTTGCAAATGAACATTGATAAAATTTCAAATTCCTTCTAAGAAAGGACAGTGCGATCCTCACAGGGAGACTAACTCCTAGAAACTACACGTGATTACATCACTTAATAGAATGAGCGTTATACAGATCATACTGTATTATCTAACCCAGTGGTTCTCAACCTTTTTTAGTGATGCACCCTTTGGGCAATGTTTTGTCTACCAAGTACCGCTTGATTGCAATTGCAATATTTAGAAATGTACCTATAATTATTGTACTTGTACGCTAAAATTTGTTAGTGAAGACACTTAAAAAACCTTGTACCCCTTGGAGCAACTTTGCTGGTCCCAAGGGACACGCGTACCCATTCGAGAAAAACTGCTCTCACTTATTTAACGATGCGATGCGACAAACGACATAAGGTTTGTTAGTTTTTGCGAAGCACTGAAGAAAAAAAAATTACATGACCGTCTCACACGTAATAGTCACCTTGGTTAGAAGGCACAGTTGAGAAATTTATGTAACAGGATAAGTACAAAAAATTGTGAGTTTGGAATTTTTTTCCAAAACAAAAATTAAACATCCTTTTCGCCTTCGTTTTTGGACGTTTAAGCTTTGAATATTCACAATAAAATATTTTTGTTATTTTCCAATGTTAATTCAAAATTTGAATTTTGAAAATGTTATAATTTCGTGATCAAACAACAACTATGTTGTCAAGTTAAAGTAATTGACTGAATAAA
>JGI24021J15306_10013815_pt1 | contig 10041 bp, 4 predicted proteins | sample Ectturendosymbi1_FD_15306 | JGI IMG/M metagenome (IMG submission 15306) | reverse complement strand
CCTCCCACGCGGCGCGGCGAGGGCAGATCTTCAAAGTTCACTGTGCACCACATTGCTTTTTTCAGCGGGCCAAAGCCGCTCTTTTTCGTTTTTCTCTCTCGCTCTCACACGTTTCAATGATCCTTCCGCAGGTTCACCTACGGAAACCTTGTTACGACTTTTACTTCCTCTAAGCGCTCGAGTTCGATCGCCTTTTCGTCGGATGCGCAGCTCGCGAAAGCCGGCCTCGGCGACAATCGGACGACCTCGCTAGGGCGCTCGATCGGTAGTAGCGACGGGCGGTGTGTACAAAGGGCAGGGACGCAGTCGACGCGAGGTCATGACTCGCGCCTACTAGGAATTCCTCGTTTGAGAGTAACAATTACAAGACTCTGTCCCGATCACGATCGAGATTCCAGCCGATCTCCCGGGCCCGTCGACCCGGGGAACGGTCAACCATTAAGAACGGAAGGCCCCGAAGGACGCTCCCGCCTCGCGGAGCCGTCTCTTTTCATTCTGCTCCGACCATTGTAGCGCGCGTGCAGCCCCGGACATCTAAGGGCATCACAGACCTGTTATCGCTCGATCTCGTGCGGCTTACACATCAACGCCGCCGGTCCGTCAAGTTGATAAGTTTTTCGGTTCGCCTCGGTTGCCTCGCATTCAAGCAGAAGGCAAGCGACCGCTTTTCAGACATGCATCGTTCGAGTCTCGTCCGTTATCAGAATCGACCAGACAAAATGTTCCACGAACTAAGAACGGCCATGCACCACCATTCGCAAGATCAAGAAAGAGCTTTCGATCTGTCAATCCTTTTCACGTCCGGGCCGGGTGAGTTTTCCCGCGTTGAGTCGAATTAAGCCGCAGGCTCCACTCCTGGTGGTGCCCTTCCGTCAATTCCTTCAAGTTTCAGCTTTGCGACCATACTCCCCCTGGAACCCGAAAACTCCGGTTTCCCTCGAGAGCGGCCAAATCGGCATCGTTCCTCGGACGGCATCGCAAAGCCTCGCGAAAGGCAGTGCGCGCGCCCTCGTTTCTCACTCAGTATTCGACCGCACGGTCGGCATCGTTTACGGTCGGAACTACGACGGTATCTGATCGTCTTGGAGCCTCCGACTCTCGCTCTTGATCAAGGAAAACGTCCTTGGCAGACGCCTTCGCTTCGGTTCGTCTTGCGCCGATCCGCGAATTTCACCTCTCCCGGCGCAGTACGAATGCCCCCGTCCGTCCCTCTCAATCATTGCCGCGCAATATATCTCGAGGCCCCCCGCGAAGGGGACCCGTCGAACGTCCGGCGCCGGCGGCGGAGCCGCGCAGCCCTTTTTCATTGTACCATGTCTCATACTTCTGGGTCGTCGATTTTGACCCGCCCTGATTCACCAGCATTGTGACAGGGCAACTTTCCGGGAACGGCCGTCGAGCGTTGCAAATCAATGCGAACCTCGGCCGCCCGATTTCGTTCTCTCACTCTTTCGCGTGACAAACGCCATTCCGCCGCCGAATGAACGACGAACGGATACGCGCCTGCCGTCGAAAGCTCGAGCACTGCTTCGACTAGGAGCTTTTCAACCACAACAACTTAAGCATACACTTTCGGAGCTGGAGTTACCGCGGCTGCTGGCACCAGGCTTGCCCTCCGATCGATACTCGAAAGACCGCCGACTCGGCCCGAAGGCTCCGTCCGACACGGTCGGCCAGCTTTCTGGACTGTTCTCATTCCGATTGACGGCGCCCGTTAAGGCCCGCCAACGGTATTTCTCGTCACTACCTCTCACTCGCGCTTTTTTGTGAAGTGGGTAATTTGCGCGCCTGCTGCCTTCCTTGGAAGTGGCAGCCGTTTCTCGGGCTCCCTCTCCGGAATCGAACCCTGATTCCCCGTCACCCGTGAGCACCTCGGTAGGCCGGGACCGTACCGACGAAAGTTGATAGGACAGACGTTTGAGCAATCCGTCGCCGCCGCATTGAAGGCGGCGATCTTTCACAGTTATCCAGAGTCAGCACTCGTTGGCACGCTTTCGCGCGACCGACGCAGTACACTGATAAATGCGCGCCTCCCGACCGCCGAAACGGCCAGTCGGCGCTTTTTGCATGTATTAGCTCTAGCATTTCCACGGTTATCCATTTGCCGACCTCGGGTCGCAAGACTGCTTCGAACGCGACTGATGTAATGAGCCTTTCGCAGTGTCAACCATTTATAGTTACCGGTCCGTACTTGCACTTGCATGGCTTAGTCTTTGAGACGAGCATATAGCTACTGGCAGGATCAACCAGGTAATTATCGTTCCACACGTTTTGGGTCTGTCAGTTTTCGTTGCCGCCGAGCACCTGTGTCTCCTGCTGACGTAACCAGAAAGACGCGGCTTCTTTTTCACAGGTTCCTTTTTTGCCTTCGAACGGCTTTTTTTTCTCGTACTCGTCGATCCTCTTTTCAGGATCAGTTCTCACAAAGCGCCGTCAGAAGTGTTAACGTCCACGTTTTTGGTACACACGGGTTTTTCTCTCTCGATCGTCGACTGCGCGCCGTGTCGCCGCAATCGCTCGGTCCTCGCAACGTCATTGTTACGCGTCGTACGCACACACAACTCTTTCCGAGCTGCTTTCTCGTCGGTCGCTTGCGGCGGCAATGCAGAGACGCGAAGGTCTATGCGGGCTCGCCTTTTGCCGGACACAGCCGTCCAAATGTCGGTACACACAAACAGAGCTTCCTTTATTCGTAGGACAGTCTCTTTCTCTTTTGGTCTCTCGCAAATTCATTGTTCGGTTCTCGTTTTCGTTCGGAGCTGCTTTCCTTGAAACAAGTCGGCGGCAATGCGGAGATATATCAGTCTCCGCGGGCTCGCCTTTTGCCGGACACAGCGTCCTGATTTGCGGGATTACGCAACTTGCGTCGTCACCCGACTTCTATATATGTTTCGAGTTTTACGTACATGACCTACAAAAGCGACGTAATAACCCCTTGAAAATTTTCAAAGTTTTTTTCGAAAATCAAAATGAAAAATTGTTTGTTTTTTTATTTTTCGAAATAAAGTTCCCATGAACTTCAAGCAAAAACTCCTGGCCCACAGTAATTATTATCGGAAACTTTGATCGCTTTCCATCACAGCGTTTTTTTTTTACCATTTTTATTTTGAAAATTAATAAATCAATGGTGTTTTGTCCCGACTTTCAAGAAGAAGACTGACAAATAAAGGTTTCATTTTTAAACGTTATTCATTTTCAATGCAAAAACAAATTAAACAATCAATTGCAAAACCCTCTGCACATGTTATGCTCAAACAATCATGATATCACTAACACTCATTTTATTTTTGGTTGAATGAACTTCGATTTACAAGATTGGAAATGTCGGGCCCCGTCGAAAACGTTTCATGCCCTTCTGGGTGGTGGAGAACGCCCCTCAGTTTAATAACCCCTGCACTAATTTATGAGAGAGGATTTTTCTAATTAAAAAGATTTGCTAGAGCAGCAAGCAATCTTCTTGTAGCGCTCACAACCTCGCCGTATTTCTGTTGAGCTATATCTTTAATTTTACTTCTTTCCTTTGAAGTTCCGATTTCGAGAAGCAGCCCGGAATGCGAACGGTTTTGCCTTCTTGGCAAAGCTGTTAAAAACACAAATTTTGTAATAAGCAAAAACTGTTCAAAAATGAAATTCATACAATCAGCTGTCGTGTTAAAAGATAGAGGACGAGGGCAGATTTTAACACGACAATAGAAAGAAATTCCTCAGCAGCCATTGCAAATGCTTGAAAGACCAAAAAGAAACTGATTTAAATGAAATAGTAACGGTTCTAAAACAAACAGCACGCCTAATATACTTTCAAAAAGATGTGCTCTTAAATCGAACTAATTAAATATCCTCTAAAAGTCGCCATTTCTTGACGTTTTGTTTCGAGATTGGTTCTTGAACGATTTACTCGCTTAATAAAAGCAAACGTTATTTAAGATTAAAGAGATTTCTTTGAGCAGGGATGTCCAATTCGCGGCCAACCCAGAAAAACATTTCACAAAACGTGCTTCAGCACTGTATTATTATTAGGGCGATAAAAAGTCATTAAAGTCATTTTTTTTAAAAAAAGCTATGAAACCTATAATAATACAAAAACTACTTTGCTACGGGGTGTATTGAAGAAGTTATAAAGCCATATTTTCTGCATTTGGTCGTAAAATATTACCTTTCATTTTACTTTAAAATGCAAAGATTAACCACCGTCACTTTGTCCATGCAGTGTAAACAGGTCCTACAGACAATAATATTTGATAAGTGGGTCTATACGTACACGAAATAAGGAAGGCAATGAAAGTTTTAATGCACTTTTCTGAACTATTTCACAGCAGTGCTTTTATTCTTAAAAATCTTTGTGGAGCTTTAGGCCAGATATCCCACCAGCATTGTATGCAAAATTCTTGCAATGTCAGCCTACTGTGGAGCGGTCGTTTTTTTCCTTTTTGAAATCGTTCCTTCGTCCAAACAGAAATTTTGCAGATGTGAACATTGAACAGTACATGAAACTATATTTCAATGCTTAGCCTATTCATTAAATGCATAAGACATTTCAACTTGAGTGACACTGATGAGTTGATGGTTTTAAAGTGAAATAGACGTGTTAATAAATCATTGATCGACCGTGTTTTTCTTCAAACATACCCAAAACACTTGCGTTTGACTTGCTAATTATGTGATTAGCAAAATGTGATGCTCTAAAAAGTAAAGTCGTACATGGTCATATATTTCAAAAAATGTTTTTCGATTTTTTAGGTCATAAAAAAATGGCCCTAATCGTTATCAAGCTCAATGCAGTTGCTCTCACTGTCATAAATTGCGTGTGACGTAATAAGAGACTGGTGACTAGTTCTGCAGAAGAAGTTTTAATTAATCCCAAAAGCAAATATGTCGGGGCAAAAAACAAAAAGTCTTTGACACGAACAGCTGCTCTAGTTTCATTCGCTTCACAACGTTTTCAAAAGGGGCTCCTGGTTGAGCTTACGTTTTATAGCTAACCACAATAAAAAAGCATCCAGTCTTCTGCATGCTCTTATTTTATTTAACAAGGATCCCTTGCACTGTGTTTGGATTGGTGCTTTTTCCGTTTGCTATCACCTGATTGAGATGAATTCCCATGAAAAATCGAGTTCGCAACAGGTTTTCACGTCCGCCTCCCCAGTTTAAAAACGAAAATGCGCTTTTAATCATTGTAAATAATATGTTGTCTGGCTCAAATAAATCAGGTTTCTTTTTGTACATCTTTGTTACTATTGTTTCGCTTTTTAAAACCTTTTTACAGTCCCTTCGGCTTACCTTTGAAACACTACAGGCCGATGTACCTTTGCTACATTGCGTATATATTTTTTAAAGAATCGTTTGCTTTGCTCGCGAGAATACCGGAAGAGCTAGAGATTTTTCGAAACAAGCCTCGATAAGAAATGAAATGTAATTAACCAGCAGAAAGTTTTCTTGACTCTCACGAAAAAGAAGTTTATGAAACTGAAAACGTAGTGACTTACAAAGTCTGCGTCAATCACATTTCGATCGAATTGTCTTGTGCGCATTAAAAGGCCAATGAAGGAAAAAAACACTATGTCTGAAATAAAAACGAAGGCGACATTTTCAATCCGGATTCGAATACTTGGAAGCTTAATATATTTCATCACTTGCTTGGGTCGCATGTGACGTAACAGTAGACATTTTCGTTGCGAAGTCGGCTTGCTGCGAATAGAAACTTCGAACCTTAAATTATTACCTTTCTTTCTGTTTTACTTCCTACAATGACGACATTCAAGACATGCACATTTTATTAAAAACACTATGCTACATTTAGCGCACCTGATCTATATTCAATTCGAAACGTTATTAATCCAAGAATCCAAGCATCACATACATGCAGAACTACTGTCGACCAACTTTTAAAAGTGGAACACTTTTTCAATGGCCAGAAATATGGATAGAGATCAAATGCGTTGGTAAACAAAACAACACTCTACGTTTGATTGAATCAAACAACAGGTTTATAAAGCGAGTTCGAATACCAAATGGAATTTGTGTTAAAAAAAGGAAAAAAGAAAAAAGAAAATTACCGGTAATTAATACTTGGCGAGAAAAAAATAATGAAGCATGATTGCACTACTTTGTTTTTTTTTTCCTTTTTAATTGTAGCAGCGACCGCCCTGAACATAATTTTAAGCACTTCTAAAGTCACGTCGAAGTTCAACCTGATTTAACATTGTTTGCTTAAGCTGTAGTAGTTTTGTTTCCGAGGTTTCTTTTCTGATTATTATCAGCCCCGGACAGCGCTCTCGCAAGACGATTTTCTTTGTTTGGAAAAACTGTTAAAACGAACTGTTTTAACTCGAAGGCCGTGTGTAAAGATGACTGGAAAGAAATACAGTTCGTGAACCCGAGAGCAACCTTGCTGTAATCAGGCCGGGACTAATTAATGTCCTTTTTAAAAAGTCGCGATTTCTTGTCACTTTATTTTAAGAACAACCACTGATTAATTTATTCACTTGTTTAAAGTAAACTCTATTATGGTTTAAGCAGGGATCTCGGATTTGCGGCTAACCCAATCTTACACAGAGTGTGCAAAGTTGCAAACGTCAAGCTTACGAGTTGGTCGCACTGTCTTGGATTGCGCGTGTGACGTCATAAGAGACTTCCCAAATGCGAAGTCAGTTTGCTGCGCTTGCTTACTTGTTCTGTAGAAAGAAGTTTTTAATAATTCTAAAAAACCAATACGAATGAAAACAGCGTTTGACAGGCACGGCTGCATCTACAGAAGAGTTGGTAATACTCATCTGGCCGACCCGGGAACAGTTTGCGTTTAACTGGAACTTTTGAAAAAAAGGAAAAATTATTCGGTTAACATTAAGTTTCAAACAAGTAGAAATTATACCTTTCCTTGTGCAAACACACTTTCGCATTGAAGCTAATATACAAATTATATTCAAATTCCCACTTAAAAAAGAAATTATGATTACTCTCCTGGTTTGCCCTCTAACCCTTTCCTCTGAGTATGTACTAGAACAAGGGAAAGACGCTTTGATTCGACGTGAAAAACCTGCTGTCTGTTCAACTTAGCGCGAATTTCATGACATAAAATAAAAACAAAATCATTTAGAGGGACTGCATAGTCTGAAATATACAAAACCCAAAAAAATTACTAAACAATGTTATGCTTGTGCGTGGCTTTGCGGCTTAAACATTTTCATGAACAGCTGTATTTAATGACACTGCGAATTTCTTTTCTTGCTTTGTAAATTTTTTTGACAACGATTGTCATTCAATCGAGCTGGCTTCAGCAATATGAAGTAGCAATTTTCCTGCGAAATTATTAGGCCTTGTTATTGTTTTTTTCCTAGAAACAAAGTCACTTGTTTCTCATTTTATTTTTGGTCTTCAAGAATTTAGTACCACCTATTGGCAATTTTTTTCCAGTGTCATTTCAAAAATCAGCTGTCATGTGATCTTTATACACGATATTTGACTTGAAGTTTATATTAAAACAGTTTTGCCAACAAACAAAATCGTCTTGCAAGAGCGCTGTCCCTGGCTGATATTGGGAATGAAAACTTCGAAAATAAAACCACTTCAGTGAAACGAAAGCCGTCTGATTGTAACAAAAGTAGCGGTGAAATTATTGGGGCTTGTAGATAAGGTGTAAAATGTTAATTCAGAGGATACTTTAACAGAAGGTTAGATCCAGATGCTTCAAATTATGTGAAGCCTTTGTTCTTGAAGAAGAAAGCCAAAGTATTGCAGTCGGAATTTTTTCAAAGATTAATGCTTTCCTCGCCGAATCGTTTTTTGTTTCGGGAATAATTAAAACCGTTTGTTTTAATAACATTCTTCATTTGGTTTTTGGACTCGCTTTATAAACCTGCCGTTCGAAGCAATCAAACCTAGACTGTCGTTTTGTTTATCATAGCACTTGATCTCTATCTGCATTTCTAGCCGTTGAAAAAATGACCCAGTTTAAAAAGTTGATCGACAGTGGTTTGAACTCGAGTTTTGAATGCACGCCTGTGACGCCATCCTTTCGTTAATAACGTTTCTATTTGAATAAAAACAAGATGTGCTTAAATGTGGCATAGTGTTTTTAATAAATTGTCATAAACGCTGTTCTGTTATTGCGGTAAAGAAGATAAGCAAGCAGCAAGCCGACTTCGCAACGAGCATGTCTACTGTTACGTCACATGCGACCCAAACAAGCGATGAAATATATTACGCTTACAAGTATTCGTATCAGGGTTGAAAATGTCGCCTTCGTTTTTATTTCAGACAGTGTTTTTTTCCTTCATTGGCCTTTTAATAAGTACAAGATAATTCGATCGAAATGTGATTAATGCACTTTGTGATATGTTTGTTGACTAACATGAACTGTAATGTAGGCCCATGATCGAAAAGTTTCTTGCATCGTCCAGATAATACCGTAAATTCTCCTCTTTCTTTCTTTGTTGAAGTAAATATTCGATTGCTAGGAAAAATCGGCCGATTCCATTGAATATTTTAAGTCGCAAAAATGCAAGTTCTAATTAATTTACACCCGCCGCTGACGTATCGAGCTTAAGCAAGGAACTTAAAGTGAGATGAAATGCTAGAGTGAAAAGTATATTTCTTTCCAAAGTGAAGACGAAAAAAACCCGAGTTAGAACATCAACATAATCTTCGAAGCGTTACTACCTTGGCCATTTGTTACAAATTTCGCGTAATTAACAATTCAGTTTCGCGTGCAAGCACTAGATTAGAAGCATTGTGCGTCTTTGCGTAGCGTGGTTCGATGCCCTAACAACTCCATTGACGATCAAACGAATTTCAAAGCCAAATCAGTATTTATTGTAATTGCAAAATAATCTCGCAAAAAAGATTGTAAAGCGAATTTGAAAGCAAGGAGCACGCGGCAAGCAGACGTCTTTCTTCCATATCGGCTTTCCACACCTAAATACAAACAAAGTAAATTTGTGGAAGGGATTTATTTTTTTACACTTTGAAACAAGCCAGAAAATGTCACGGCGAGCACTGAAATTCGTAGCTGAAAAAACTTTTATAACTGTTCTGACAACACAGCATATATATAATGCAAATTTATCTGCATTATTTTTAGTGGTTGCAGAAAATTAATAAACAGGGCAACAAGTTTGCGATGCTTATAGTCGACCCGCTGAGCGCCTACGAAGCAAGTGAAGTCAACTCAACGGGCGAGAAAAGAACTTTGTCCAAAATTCGAAAATCAATATTCAAACAGAAAATGTTTTGCTGTATTATTTTCAAGCATGTTTACGCGACGACCAAAACCTTACAGTTACAACAAAGTCGGTCTGAAACGAAAAAAAAAAATAATAATAATAGCAAAACCTTTTATGCTGTTAAAAAAAAACAAGACATTGGCCCAATTTCGAAATACCAAGCATAAATCTGCTGCAAAACCAAACTGCAAAAAAACCTCAGTCTAATTTGGGAAGTAACTTTTTGGAATAAAAATAGATATTACGCTTTAAATTTAAGTCGAAAAAAAAGATCTAACTAAGTGGTAAGTAAAACAGTGGCTTGAGGAAAAAATTATTTAAAATACGAAGCATAATATGGTGTGAAATTCAGTTTAGAAAAAAAAAAAAACGTTAGCTTGGTTTGAGAAATTATTCGCGCTGGAGAAGCTCCTATTGAGTGGCAAGATGAGAAGGAAAAAAATCCTGGTTTCGGAAAATAATTCTTTCAAAGGCAAAGCTTGATATAGGGTGAAAATAAACTTAAAAGAAAGGGTTAGATTGGTTTGAGAAATTAATTTAGGCTTGGAGAAGACCTGATTTAGTGGCCAGGATCAGGAGGAGAAAAAAAAATCCTGGTTTCGGAAAATAACCCTTACAAATGAAAAGCTAAGTGTGAAATTAAAAAAAAAACACACGATCTTGATCAGAAAAATGAATTACGTTTGGGGAAGATCCATCCCAGTTCGTGACAGGATCAGGAGGAGAAAAAAAATCCTGGTTTCGGAAAATAATTCTTTCAAAGGCAAAGCTTGATATAGGGTGAAAATAAACTTAAAAGAAAGGGTTAGATTGGTTTGAGAAA
>JGI24021J15306_10013814_pt1 | contig 10042 bp, 7 predicted proteins | sample Ectturendosymbi1_FD_15306 | JGI IMG/M metagenome (IMG submission 15306) | reverse complement strand
TTGTTTAAATTCAGATGTTTCCTTATGCTGACAAACCAAAAAATAAATTTCAATCAGAGGAAGAAAACATTAGGATAATATTTTGTGGGATTTTAGATCTACAGTTCAAGATTGCACAAAATATCCTAGTCTAATAACAAACGTACTATTACAATTGATGAGAGATATCATCAACTAAGTATGTTACCAACGTTATAAAAACGTCTTGAGCAACAAAAAAGGTTTTCCAAATGTTTATGTTTCCGTTGCAGAAGAAAATTTCAAAGAGGAACTATGATTAAATCAGTATTCGATTATCGTTTCAAATCAAATAAGCACACTCATATTTTTTTGTTCGTAACATAATTTTTTTGTTTTAACTCAGACCCGTCGCCAGGATTTCGCAGCAGGGTGCACCAAAAACTACATGTGGGGAAATATTTTTAAATGCAGTATTGGATATATGCAGCAACAGGGGGACCAACATGAAATGGGGAGGCATATTTTAAATGGGGGTCAGGGCACCACTGGGCCCTATGGCGCCGGCCCTGTTTTTACTGTACGAATACGGGTTTATTTTCGTGTGCAATCTGAGTTTGTTTGAAATCACTGAATAGGAGCCCTGCATGTCACTGTTGAACACAGACATATTAGCAGGCAATGCAGCGAGACAGTGACACTGCTGATAGCGGTAAGCCACGTATGGTTATATACTGTGTAAAAAGAAGCATGTGTAAATCTGTAGCAGTGCTTCCACATTTTCACAAGTTAAAAAAATCCATTGTTAGTGTGAGACTGCGATCTACGTGGCCGGGTGAATAGCTTAATCAAACGACTCTTATCCAGGTTTCTTTTCACGTAGCATAAAAATACGTAACTTACTGTTAGAATACGTCTATGCAAACTTGTGGGCAAACATGAGCATTGGACTGGACTTGGATTGGACTGGATCCGGACTATAGCAAATTTTGTCGAATTTGGATTGGATCCGAACTGTAAATCTCTTCACAATTTAGGATTCGGACAGGATTTGGACTGAGTTTAATGGAAAAGAAATGCGGCATTTTTGTTGTGAAAAGGCCATATTTTTCAAATTTGTTGGACTTGGTAAACATTTGGACTGCGATTGGACTTGGACTGAATTTAAAAAAAATTAGGACTGGATCTAGATAGCAAAATATGACAGTCTGCTCATTACTGCTTGTGGGAACACGTCTTTATCGTTAAGGTTTAGTTCCGACTTCTTAGTGAGCACTAAGTGCAAAGTTATATTTGCTACCGCGAGTTTTCGTAATTCAGCTGCTCAGTTTTTTTAAGCCTGCGTGGCGTTCTAACTTTAGTAAGTTGTCCGATAGTCTTGTCAACATATATTTCTACTTCGCATTGCTTGAAACTGTTTTGTGAGAGTGTCTTTTCACCATCCATGTTGTTCTGGACCTTAATTATTCTGAAATTATGACTTATTTGCTTGAAAAAATGGGTATTGCGTAGTTTATGAAAAGAAAAGCATTTCTGCTATCCGAGGTGTAGAAAACATTTCAGACAAACGATTGAGAATTGAGGTTCAACCAGCACCGACTAACGTGGTAGAAAGAGTAAAGCGTTTTGTGAACGTCCATTTGCATGGCATCGTCAGCATCCTGTAAAGGATAAGCAAAACTTGGACGTTGCCCCACCCTGGAAAAATTTCTGCGGACGTCCATGGATGCACTGATTTCGATCTAATTCTTGAGTCATAAAGCGCGGTGCTGTTTGGTTCAATTGTGTTAAGTCACTCAAAAACGATAAATGCCAAAGCTATCAGTTTCCCTGACCAAACGCAGTAGGCCTAATCAAAAAGCTCTACAATTTTGACGCGGAGTAAACAGCCTAAGAATATAAAAACCAGTAAAGGAGTGTTTTGATATTCAAGCGCGAGGCCCCCAAAAACGCGAGGCTCGGGCATTTGCCCGGTTTGCCCAATGGATAATACGGCCCTGTGCAGAATCCATTTCCGTCTGCAATCATGCGACACCATCTGACCGCAAACGTATCACGTCTCGCATGAGTGGTTACTGGCCCACAGCACGAACACCAACTTTCCAGCTTCATAAAACACCTAAACTTTATACAAAATCACAGTTACTCGTAAAAGCGTGTTTTGTTGCGGTCAGTCCATGATGCAACATCAAAACATGCAATGTGTCAAACGTCCGGTGCACGAGCGTCGCGGCGAAAAGTCCTGCCCGACCTTGCGATTTCGTGCTTCCCCTCACCTGAACATGATAGGTTCAGATCAGCGCATGCGTTCACTGCCCACGCATCCTCAAAGGCATGTCGGACGATTTTCGGGCGCGCGTGCCACAGCCCGAAGTTTCAGGTTCTCGCAAAACTTTCAAAGGAGGAAACGGTCCACTATGAAATTCACCTTCAAACAGGAAAATTGTGACCTGACCTGCGGGACAAAAAAATTAAAGGTCGCTTCTTACAATATAAAAGTGGGGGTTGTTCACTGTTGACTTGCAGAAGACGATTTGCTTTGTTTTGTTCGGTAACGTCCCCGCATGTTCGAGCAACATGTGGTGAAAATTATCGTCGATTTCATTTCTGATAATTTATCTTCAGTTTATTTTTTATTTTCATTTCGCGCTACGAGATTGCAGAAAATTGAGACGTTTTTTTGCCAAATAGTCATACCACGTTCGCCATTCGCTAATTCGTCCATGACATGATGTCAAATGGACGCAAACTTACAGGCATGAAACGGTAATAAAGGATGAGAATAATTAATACCCATGTGTGTCATGTGTGTAAAGTGTCCCGGTTTATTTGCAAGAAAACTTTAGACAACAAAGTTTCTTCGATTATTTCAACAAACCTTTTTTTATTTTGTGTCATCCAGATAAAGGTCTGTCGCTCTTAAAACCGTCTGCAGAAGTTTACTAAGATGAAGATTGTGTGTATTCTTTTTCTGATTGCATTCTGGACTGATATATCACTTTGCAGTGAGCAGAATTCAAAATCGATGTGCGTGAATTACGTTCAGTTTCCATTGACAAGCGACACAATCATGTTGGAAAAAATAAGAAAAAATGCGCGATTCCTACGTCAAGCATCGAATCCTTCCAACCAGGTATGCTGGTTCTTTCAATTATTAGGACTGCGCTGATACAATGGAAGAAATTTTTAATTGAATAACCAACCACCTCGGAAAAGGTAGGTAAAGATGACAAGGAATTTTGAAAACATACTCAATTTACTGAGATAAATTCAATTTACTTTCTTTCAGAGAGAGACCACCTTAAATGCCGTTTTATGTAAAGTGTACGAACAGGTATTTGCAAAAAAGTGGCGTTCATTTTACTTTTTTTACAGCTGAGAAAAAGCAACCAAATGCATCTCAGGGCTTAGCGATTTAAAAATGTTATGTTTAGTTGCCAGACCTTTTCATCAACTCTTGAATTTTGAGCGTCCAATCGATGTTTATTATTTGCTGGCAGGTTGGTGTCAGGTGGAGGATTTGCCGCCGACGTCGCCACTATGGATACGCTTTTAACAAGAACAAAGCGCATTCGACACCTTTTCTTGCCGTTGTCTTTGAACAGTACAGGTAACGAAACACACTTTGCTCAAGCTTGATTTATTTTTGATTGACCCTAGCTTTGATGACTTGAATGTACAGATTACTGCTAGGAGCGTGACCTTTGACTTTAAAAAGTATTTTTTCAAACAAATTTGGCTTAAAAGTCATTTGATTTCCTTGTGTCGCACCGCTTCTGCAGCAACACAACACTTTCTGACTTTTGTGAAAATAATTTGTTTGTTGTTTATGTTGTTTAAATTTGTTTGTTGAAAATATTTTGTTTGTTGTCGATTTGTTGTTTTGTTCAGAATGATACACAATATTTTGGAGGAAATAAAATCACGCAATCACGTGACGCAAATCAACAACGCAATTCCACCTAAAGTTGAAAGACTTCAAAATGAAATCGAAAGATTCATGAAAAACATCAACTACGTAAGTATAAAGTCTGGCAAAGATTTTTTACGAAAGCAATCTGCTTCAACTTTTCTTTACTGCTAGTTAAAAACTCTGAGAGTGAGATGTACATTTTGCAAATTTTTTCATTTACAGTCATAATTATTTTTTGTGGTTTTAACCTCATTATCTGGGAAAGTGATGAATGGTTATTTGGATTTCGATGGCAAATGATTTATAATCTTTTATTAAATTTCTCCAATTTTCATAACACAAACACACAAAACAAGGGCTCAGAAAATGCATTGACATTCTTTGATCTTTGCTTTCCTGTAGGAATGTTTCAGAAAACAACAATCTAGGGCAATCTGCAACGTGCATTCTTGGTGTTACAAAAAATTCAGATTTTTAAGCTTGTTTTGCTAAAAATTCAGATTTTTAACCTTGTCAATCCTAACCAATAAAATGCATCGTATAAATTATATCACGATGCAATGCATTCTGTTGGTCAAATCAACTCTATGATTTCGCCCTCTTTGACCGCACAGATTGGAATACGACTTGTCAAGTGCCTAATTTTTGTCACAAAGGGTTTCGCTCGAAGAGTGAGATACACCTCTAGCTCTGCGCAGATCGACGAGTGCCTTCACGACGTGACCAGTCATGCGGAAAAGCTGTCACTCATGTTGAAACGCACACGTTGTCGTATGATGGAGGCGGAGCAGACATGCAAATATTATCTTCGGCGTTGCCAGTGCTCTGCTTCCATGTTTTTGTGATGTACTGTAAATGAAATCGGACTTTCAAGAGCAGAAATCGAACTTTTAAGAGCAGACTTTTAAGAGCAGAAATCGAACTTTAAATGAAACTGACTTTTAAGAGCAGAAATCGAAGAGCAGAAATCGAACTTCAAATGAGCAGAAATCGAACTTTAAATAAGAGCAGAAATCGAACTTTAAATGAAATCGAACTTTAAATGAAATCGAACTTTTAACAGCAGACTGCATTTTGCTTCTTATTGCTAAATCAGTGGAGACTTTCCCTTTACACTTGTTCCACCTGGGCATTTGTGCACAAGGTCAAAGTCAAAACGATTATGGCTCACGAAATGACATTGGAAAGTAAGTTTAAACCGAAAAACACACAACTGAATCGTTACATTTCAGTTGAGGCAATTGAAAAAACGATCAATTGTATATAAACGCTATATACTTTGCATTTTCTTAACCATTGAATGATGTGAAGGCAATATGATTGCATAATCATATTTGCGTATCTGCCACCGTTTATTGCTGTGTATTCGTTTCAGTTCGCCAATAAAAGAACATTATTTTGGAAGAAAAAATTTGATCTAATTTTGCCTAAAGCTAGGAGGGGTGAAAAAGTGACAAAAAAGTTTCTGAAAACCAACAACAAAATACAACAAAATAAGTTTCTTTTGAACCAGTTTACCACATTGAGCCAATATGCTCAATTCAGGACGTGGGAATGTTGCCAAACTGAAGGATGATCTTCGTCTTACGAAAACTTTTATGGCAGGCTCTATATTGCACAGAGAAACGTGGATTCGCAGTCGCTTTTATCTTCTAATCGGGCTCTGTACCGTCGCAGTTATTTTCCGGTCTGCTAACCGCAGTTACATGAGATGAAGCATCGAAACTACAAACCAGAAAACTAAGCCGCAGCATATAAATGGCTTTGGCAGACCTTGAAGATTTTTAAGAAACTGTTAAATTCGTGCGAAAAATTATTTGCGGAAATACCAGGTTTACACCGAAATTAAAATTTCCATTTTCCACAGCGGCTTTCAAGTCAGATTTCGTTTACATGTCACTGCGGCCCATTGCTGAAGCCACTTTGTATGTGCAACGATTTAATTGGCGCATGTTGAGGAGCAATGTTGAGGATAAGTCGTTTTGTAAAAATGTGTATAAAACGAAATATAAACCGTGAACACGAAATGGAGGTGCGCACACAATGTAAGTGATCAAGGAAAAATATAATCAGCTTAAGCAGCGCTGCCCTCAGTTTTTCTCATGCCTCCAATGCTTTTTAGAGTCATTTTAGAGTCATGCTTCACACCACCACACGGGTCGGTAATCGAACACTAATTAGTACCAACGAAAATGAACCAGGTTCGGAGCGAAGATCATTATCTGAATTTATTCTAAGATTTATTCGAAGGTTTACCTTCGAAAAAAGGTTTGCCTTCGAATATTCACATTTTTTTGTTTGGGAATCACCTAGTCTTGAAACATGCTCATCGGTTCATTTATTTATGCGCTTTAGTATATTAATCCTTTTGTTCTGCATTTTTTTTGCTTTGTAAGTGTTACTGATCTAAAGCTACCTAAGTTTTTCCCACGATTTTATACTGCAAATTCTACTGCCAATACAGTTGATGTACATCGTACGAAATAGCAGCACCACACGCATCTGTCATGACTAAACGCGCAACACCCAATCAAAATTTCAAAATATAACCAATCGAATTTATGCAGCAACTACCTGTTTGAAACATTAAATATTGAACAGACTTTCCTTAGTTTTGGAGGTAAAAAACAGGCATGCAGCATTAGCGGATAAAAAGTTCCGTGGAAGGATATTTGTAACTTGCTTCTCCGACAAAATTAATAGTAATGTTCGAGCTTTGTTTTTTGCATCTGTACACGTGGATCAATTGAAAAGAGAGATATGTGGTGATAATAGAAAAGCATGCGCTTGTTCGCGCTAACACCTTTATGAAACACAAGCGCAGATATGTGGTACTATTATAACATACGTATGAATGCCGCCATCACAGTTCTTAAAATGTTTAGCACCGTTGCATAGTTCTGCGATGACTTCCAAGCAGACCGATTTATAAAATGCACGAGGTAGTAGGAGGCCTCGAAGTACCAGGGGTCATTTGGGCTGCTGACCTTCTGATGGCGAAGCTATACTGATAGCGTAAAAGGAACAGTTCAAAGAATTAAGTTTTGTTCCGAACATCGGAATAAGTTGTTGAAAGTAAACATCGCAAAGACTGACAGCGTGATTAATTACTGCGCTCCAGTCTGTTAACAAAACGAAGAACAAAAGAATCATTCGCAATTGCGCCGAAATAATTGTTGCATTTCTAAAGTGTGCCAGTGTTACGGTTGCTTTCTGAAAGCAACACGTTAACACAATTTTCGTTAGGAATTTTGACTGGTAATAGTGGATATTCATTTAAAAGTTATCAAGCACTGCGAAAGCGTTTTTGACTGCGAATAAATGTGATTAACTTGCAAGCAATAGAGTAGAAATTTCATGACAGCATGCCGACGTCTTTCACAGTTTTGTCTTAACTGAAACACTGCCGTTATCTCATTACTTTCCCATGGTTCGTTGGTTTTTACAAGACTAGCTGTCTAAAAATTATCTGCTCCGTTGAATGGTTGGCCATTAGGGCGCAAAATGCGGGAAACGCGAGCTTTTATAGCACGGGCGTAATCCGTAGGAATGTTCCAGGAGTAATATGCTTTCTTCCCTTGCTGTTTATTGAACTTCAACATGGGTTAAGTGTGACGTCACCCAATTTGGAAAGGTTGACCTGTGCTAACGGTTGCGGCATGCTCTTCAATTACTAATTATACCACGGCAAATGTGAAAACGGTTCATATTNAAACGAAGATATTTCACCGCTCGTGCTTGGTGGAGCTGATCCCTTGACTTCTTGTAATTGCCGGTCCAACCAGAGTTCACAGAAAGGGTAGGTCATGAGATTACATGCAAAGCTTACATCATGCCGAAGTTCTTTGAGAATGTTTTCTTTATGTGCAATGAGATAAGCAAGTGAGAGAAGAATGAAGGCAAACAGTTCACATCTTTAATGCACAATAACAGTGAGGCTGAAGCCACAAGAATTCTTTCTGCATATCGCTTGTCCATCGATTTCTGCCCAAGGTCTGCAACAAACTTTTCGGAGTCGGCTGCTTGTTCAAAATCTATTGCGGCGCCGATGTCTGATTTGTGCAACTCTTCTTTTTTTCGATGTAACTGGTTTCAACCGTTTTTTTCTTATCCTGAACAATGTTGGTTGGGAAAAAAGAAAATACCAAAAGTGAAAAAGGTTGGGAAGATGTTGCCGGAAACTTGCTTTGTTTTCACGTTGGACGATTGTTGTTTCTGTCTGATTGTGCAGTAATTGTAACAATGCCAGCCAATGTTTTGTAGGTAAAACTATTTTTCACTCGCGTTTGGAAGCATCAGTAGTATCAGCTATGAAGGCAATTTTCAGGTGGGCCGACATGTTCTTCCTTTTTCCAAACAATTAGCCAATAATGAGTGAAAATCTACGAACACGCTCTGTAAAGTGTGATCAGACATGCACACCATCACAAGCATTTCTGCTCCTTGCTTTAAAGACCATTTGATTGAAAATACATATTGATAGCTTTCGGTCCGTTCATTGGTAAGCTTGGTTTATTAAAAAGGTCGAAAGAAAATTTAATAGAAGGCTATGAAGGAAAATTTGTTGCCATGAAATGAATATCAGTCTATCATGTTATTCGCATGAAACACACCACTTTTACTCATTTTTTCAATCAAAGCTTGTTTAAAAACAATAGTTCTTAACTTGGGTTCAATCTAATCTCAGGGTTCGCCAGACGTCTGGTGCATGATTCATTTTATGCGCTAATGAATGTGTGGTTTCATATTTTGAGGAATCACGTGCTGTTTTTCCAATTCGAGTTGTTCGGTGAATCCACGGGAAAATTCGCCAATTGTTTATGAGATTTAATACCTCCAACATGGTCAAGAACCACTGTTTTGAAGGGTTATCTTGAATCCCTTGATAACTGCCGCAGTTCTGGATATCACGTGAATGCGAATGCGCATCTTTCCGTAGCAAAGCAATCAAACCGTTTATGATATTTTTGATTACTTATTTGTCCGAGAAGGGCTTTTCAGCTCTACCTCATACTTCGTAGGAAACAAAGAAATCGAATGGATGTCAGTGCAGCGTTTCGTCTCTTTGATATGATGTTTATTGGCTCTTGTCTTACATATTGGCAATCGCTCAGCAACAGGTTATCCACCGATTTTGAATTTAATTTAAACATTCCATAAATTGCTTCGCTTATCTATTTGTTAAATATTAAAATTCAATTCAAAATCAATGGATAACCTGTTGCTTTTTTGAATTAAATTTAAATATTCCATTTGATTCAAAAAAGCAATTTTCGCAATATTTTTTTCAATAAATGAAAAATTACGAAAAACTGTTTCGTTATTTCTCGTTATCAAATTAAGTTTATGCAGAACTGCTGTTGTATTATCACAAAAACACGTCTACTAGACAAAATGGTCTTGAAATTTATGGTAAGACCCGTGATTTGAGAAATATCAAAGGTTAACTTTCAGTGATGGTAAAAGGAGGCTTCAATCAATTTGTCAACGTTATAAAGTAAATCCAAATATTGATTGAAAATCGCGCCAAGAAAGTTGCGCACATGCATATCTCCTCTATGAAAAACAAATGAGTTTCTTGTGAAACATGGATCGTCGCTTGGTACAGGCAAACTAAAGGCAAATATTAAACCTGTTGCGTACGCTTTAGGTGGGTTACTCGGTCCATGATGATGTCTACGTTGAGAGGGATGACAATTTGTTAACTGGTAAAATTTTCTGAGCACACTTTTAGCTTGTAATAGCTGGCCTGCTGTTCATAATGTTCAACGATGTAAAGCAAACAATATTGCTCCCCATCACTTCAGAATAATACAAGTGAGGCAAAAAAAACATTTTTCTTTCGATTGTTTTAGTCAAAAGATTGCACCATAAATATGTTGTTATTCCTTTATTCTCGTTTTTTTGAAACAGTCATACCGGTTGAAACTATTCGTTTCAACATGCGATTTTTATATACATCTGCAAAGTGTAAAGCAATTCTAATAAGCTCCGCAATATTCAGCTGGCCGCACACTTTGCTTACGTTTTGACCTGAAAACTTAATCCTAACAGTAGAGAGCTGACAGCAACAAAATTAAGGTTTTTCTGTGGCAGCCGTTATATCGTATTTGACCTGTCATGTGGATTTTCCGTATGACAGGTCGACCATGAAGTCCCGCAACGGGCAAT
>JGI24021J15306_10013813_pt1 | contig 10042 bp, 7 predicted proteins | sample Ectturendosymbi1_FD_15306 | JGI IMG/M metagenome (IMG submission 15306) | reverse complement strand
TAACCTTGGTAAATATCGTCGAACCCATTAGAAACACGATTTACCTAAAACGGTTTCGGTCTTTTGTTTATGTGTAAACCACGTGTAACCAAAAAACTTGAAATTACACGACCAAAGATCGGATTTGTGAAGGAGAAAGTTTTGGAATCTATACCAGTCGATTCAATTCCAACCATTAAACCTTGTGCTTTTCACTTTCAACTATATGAGAAAAGAACGCCAACATCTCCACAAGCTGTGGCAGATGCATTTTGTTAGAAACCAAAACTGACGTGATATTTCCGAGCACGGTAAAACATGTGCTGCACCAATCGAACTGAAAGTGAAGTTCTTATAAAAATATTTTCAACTTCAAAATGTTGGAAATTTCTGCTGGTTGCCCATAAAGGGTTACAGGACGGAGTATAATGTATTAAGAATAATGTATAGCTACAAATTCCAAACGTGCATGTTTTACATACGTCCATAACTAAAAAAGAAATTACATGGAGTCGTTGTTGGTGGTGTAGCCGTCGAAGAAGGTGGTGGGGCACTTGACGAATTTGTTGGTCTTCCTGTTGTAGAAGGAGGAGAGACAGATGTTGCGGAGGTGTCTGCGCAGGTATTCAATTGGTGGAAAACATACCAGGGCTAACATACGAGAATAAATGCATGCATCAATGAATTTGATCTTGTGCAAAACTTTTTTAGCATTCATGCGTTTTTTAAGAAATGTCATCGTTTTTATCGTGTGATAACCTACCAGTAATAAAACTTGATGTCAGAGAATTTTCAAGCTTGAATAAAAAGTGTGTTCATTAACAAGATGTGTCATCGTTTGGGATGTATGCATCTGAGTAAGTGCAAGCTGTGGGTACGCGTATGAAATTAAACATGCTTGGTATTTTGTAGAACAAGTTTTATTCTTAGCAATTCAATTGAGAAAATCCAACATTGTGGATTTGGTAAATGATTTCGGAATTTTTCGACATGCGCATAACCAGAGACGCGCTACACATCAATATCTTTCTCTTGTAATACTGGTTGTCGTCCGAATCTTATTGGCGTAAATAAACATCCCTCTTCTATGAACTTTCCATGCCATTTTCAAATATGCAGTGCAGCTGTTTCTTGTGGAATTATTTATCAATAAACTCTGCACAGTCTTATTGGACTCTTTTATACCATAATCTAACACGTGAAATTCTTATCCATTAAAAGTGAATTCAATTTTTTCCATGTGTGTAAAGATCAACGTATGAAACTACAAAATAATATTTTGAGTTGTGTCTACAAAAGGCAAAAAAATTTGAGATTATTTGAAAACAAAATTGGCCAAGACAATAGATGGCATGATGATAACCACTTTTTGGAACACCCTACATAATTTTAACTATGTAGTTGAACTTAACCATCGCCTTGCGGTGAATTACAAGGAAATGAAATATAAATGCACCGTGGAGATACACAGCATCGAATTGTTCACTTATCCTGTAAGTGTTAGCATATCTGAACCCAACCTTGAATTTCGATGAAATGTTTAAAAAACTAGTTGAAAGATTCAAATTTTTTTAATTTCCGTCTTTTTTCTCTTCTGCGTTGCCGGAGACGAAGAAACTTGTCGTGTGTGTGTTTCTGCACTCCACAGAAGTAAGATCAAAAGTCGCAAAACACTGACAGTTTAATACAAATACTTTTTTTATAGCTAAGGTGAAAAACAGAATCATACAAACAGGTGTGGATACTAAAATTTAGGGCTCCGAGGCAAACTCCAAAACGGGGCCTCAAAACATTGGAAAATTTGCGAAATTTCATGTTTACAATATGTTGTCTTGCAAAGGGGCTTCTGGCCCCTATATTTGTTCACGTTATATCAAAAAAGGGCCCCTATCTTTTGCACATGCTATACTCAAACTTTATTCACTGAAAGAAAGTTAAATTTTTCATTTCGTCTAGCAATTTGCTTTTGCGCGAAAGCCCATTTCAAACGGTAAATTGTTTGAAGTCATTTGCTTTCAAATTTTTCTTTGTTTACACATTTAAAGTTGTCGAGGAGCACCCTTTGGAACATTTGCACGTAATTTTACTTCATTATTTAAAACATATGACTTGCTTCAGAGCTTAAAGATGTGCCTCGTGAGTAGTTCATACGTTTTTTAAGAAAATAATGCCAAATCTAAGTGAAAAACTCTCAAATATGGGCCCCACGACATCTCTGAAAAAGGGAGCACACCAAATCGACAGCCTCGTTCACCTTCCTTAATATCCACCCCGGCATAGAACGTGTGCATCTTTTTTTTGACCAGTTCTATTTCGGAGCCTGTTTAAGCAATTCTTCAGATATTGCGCACAGCGGAGTAACAGCTGCGTCGTGTTGAGCATAAACATTGGATGCTTCCATACAGGTAAAACATGGTCTACACAGGCCAGTAAGTAGTGGGGGCACAGGGAATCGAAGCCCCTTGGAAAATTCCCCCCCTGGAAAAATGTGTTGGACATAGCCGAAAATTATTAGACATAGTTTAAAAAATTTGGGCCCTTCCCGAAAACTCTTCGCCACCCCTGTTGTCCCAAGCTGGTTACGGGCCTGGATCTGTTCTTTTCTGTGCCATGTACAAAAATTTGTTGTTTTAAATATTTGGGATCATTTGCGTGCAAGGACATGGGCGTCGGAAGGATTTTGTCCAAGGGTAGGCGCCAGGGAATTTTTCAAAAAAATTTCCAGTGGAGCAACAAATGGTGAAATTTGTTTTTTCCCACTTGAAAGTAAGAAAACAAACTTTTTTGATGAAATATCAAAATCCAGGGAGGCAAGGCTCCTCCATGCCCCCCTTCCGACGCCCATGAGCAAGGATAATGTATAACCTTATTCTTTATCAAAGGCTTTCAAAAGCACTTGCATAATGATGTTTTTTTCGTTTTAATATTCAACTGCATCATTTTCACTTACGCGTTTTTGTTAAGCTTCATGTATGCTGTTTTGAAGGTTTTAGATTTTACGTTTGCCGGCAAAATAAAAAACGAGGTTTCAAACACTCCTTATTGTGGAAAATAGAAAACAATCACGATGTTCCACTCACATGTGCAATATCCATGATGAAGCTGAGTGGAATTAAAACATGTCAGTCCTACATCGCACGTTCCGCCCGTGTTCCATAATCCTCCACAAGGTTCCCTCAGCTGTTTGGAACAAACTTGGCAGCACCTGAACATTGAAGAGAAAAAACTGTTTAAAGGGACATTAACGAGAAAACAATGTTTTTAAAAAGAAAATAAATGTTTTTTGTGTAAACGGCAAGTTCTGTCATTCATTTGTTCTATTTAGGAATGGAATTGCGTTTTTGTACGGAATGAATGTCTCTTCAACTCCTTTGGAAATTGATTGTAATGGCAACTTAATTTATCGCATAAATAGAGGTGAATGAATAAAAACAAATAAAGAAGTAAGAATACCTTTTCCGTAAAAATTTAACAAAGCTCTTATAGATGTCTTCCGTTGCACATTTCTGAAACGTTTTTAAACACGTATCAAAATGAAACTTGCAAGTCGTCCAGTTTTGGGGCACATACAGCGAAAATGAAACGGGTGACTCAACAATAGCATCACCTTGGTATTTTTATCTCAGCAATGACAATACCGATGATCATGGGCGTCGGAAAGATTTTTTCCAGGGGGGAGCACTAGAGGATTTTTCCAAAATTTTTCCAGGGGGTGGGCAAAAATGGTGAAATTTGTTTTTTCCCACTCAAAGCTAAAAAAACAACCTTTTTTTGATGCAAGTTTCAAAATCCAGTGGAACCAAGGCCCCCCCCTGCCCCCCTTCCGACGCCCATGCCTGTGATAGCTATACCAGTGGTTGTCAAACCGCCGGTCCACGGACCGGTACCGGTAAGCATAGATTTTTTTCCGGTACGCAAACAACCTAGATTTTCCGTCAAGTAACTGAAAATGGTTTGCTTTCATGTTGAGTCCGGTAAAGTCATGGTCAGTGACGTGTGACTTGCGATTGAATAGACTGGACAGTCCAGCTTTGTTTACACTCGTTTGTGTACTCCTTTCGGAGTGTCACGAGTGGTCTGTGGGGCGCCCATCTCTGCTTGTTTGCACCGTGGGACGCGCGGTTTTTTTCGCAGTGAATGATGCACTGGTGGCGATCAATGGCAGCACGCACCTGAACTGTTTCCTTGCACCCATCCATCAGCGCCGAGCACGAGGCTGGACTAGCGGCAGGTACTGTTTGGTGTTTAACAAGACTTCCATTGTGACCCGACGGGAATCTACCAACTTGGTGGCGCGTGCTCAACCAACTGTACCGCTGTACCGGTTTAGACTGGATACTAAGACACAAAATAAAGTCCTCGTGCAGTTCCATAATTATTTTGTTCTTGTGAAAGTACAATGGCGGTCATTGGTAGTAAACAAGTTTTTAAAAATTTAGCTATGGTGACCGCTAGCAAATTTTGCAAGACTGTTGTCTGCAATCTTTTGCCATAAAATTCATGGTACCCCGCCGACAGTAGTTGCATTATATATATTGCGGAATATTTAAAGAGCAGTCAATAAAGCAATAGGGATTCAGGGAATTTTGTACTTTTTTGACAAGGAGTAATTTCAACTTCCAGAAAATAACACATTTCAAAGTGGACATGAAGCAAGTACCAGTGCTTCAAATTTACAACAATCTGCAAAAAGAATATGTGCAGATATGTTGACAGTATAGCAGAAGGAACTAAGATCCTAAAAAGAGAATTTGCCAGGCAACATGAAAAAACATTTAGCTTTACTGTAGCTCCATGCAGAGAACAGCCGCCGCAGCCCGTATGATAAGTGCGCTCCCAAATTCTTTCAAACGATGCAATGAAACCTTCCACGCTTGCTCGTCACTTTCATTGGAAGCAGGGGCGTGCAGAGGGGGCGGGCGAACGAGGCGACGGCCCGTGGCGTCCAAAGAGTGAAATTAAAATGTTGTAAGTAGATGCTTCTTCGCATTATAAAGCTCCTAACACATGCTGCATGGATTTATTTTTTCGAAAGTTTTTTCAACACTAGTTTTTACGTATTCCTGTATATCTCTCATTCCTAAATACTAGAAGTTAGTATGGGGTCATACAACCAATCACTTTCCCTAGGCATTGCCATACACCTGCAGGCCCCTGATTCGAAGGACTTAAGGCAAGTCAGCGGTTTGTTTTCAAAGACTACTCAGCGAGATGAATAGTCAAAAAGAGCAAATGAAAACGATGGCTGCTACTGAAGAATCTCTTCTTCATGCATCGTAGCTAATTTTTCTTGAAATATATCAAACAAAAAATCCTTCACCATTGGGGAAATGTTAGCAATGCTCTGCATCCTATCTGCAGATAACAATTTTTGATTCCCCAAGCATGCTCAGAAACTTAGCGTATAACATTCTTTAACAACACAGGATAGCGAAGCGTTGAACGTAAGGAAATTATGGGAAGGAGTAGGTTATAGAAGAGTCACAAAGTCGAGGTATTTTGCAATTCAACTCAACGAAACAACTGGCATTACTAATTGGGACATTCGTCTTTGTTTCGTGCGTTATATGGGAAAATACGATTTCAAGGAAAAGTCTTTATGTTTCATTAACTTTCCAGGACGTACCACCGGGTCAGAGATATTTAGGCTTATTAAACGATACTTCAGTTAATAAGAGAAAGACTGTGAAAACTGTGTCACAATGTCCACAGATGGGGCTGCAAGCATGACTGAATATCGTCTTGGTGTAGTTGTAACATTACTGTAAATAAGAAGCGCATAAAGAAACGTTCTTTACTCACTGCATAATCCATTTGGAGCATTTAGCTGCAAAGAAATTGATTTGAAAACGCGCTAAATAGCGAAAATTGTTAATGAAATTCAAATTCGACTTTTGAACTCTAAACTATTAAAAACACTGTGTGAAAATATAGATTGCAGCATGAACATCTTCTCCATACATAAGCAAAATAGCTGTCAAGAAGACGAGTTCTTTCGCGTCCTTCTTGAGCTCAAGGAAAATTCAAAAGTTTTTCAAAGAATGAAATTCTTCTTTAGTAGAATTTCTTTTGGATGAAATGTGGATGAGGAAGGTTGCTTATTTGATGGATATGGTTCGCCATCTGAACATGCTAATACATCTCTGCAGGAGTTTTGCACAAATATCTTGGTACTGAGAAACAAGGCAAACGCATTCAAAGAGAAGCTGGCACTTTGGGATAGCTTATCGCAGGAAGGAGATACAGAGATGTTTTCAACTAAACGATTTTTTGACAAACGTTGATGTCAATGCCAAAAATTTATTACACATTTTAAGTCAACATTTGCAGGAGTTAGCTTATGAACTTTGAGTATATTATTTTCCTGAATATGAGGGTCCTATAAATGATACTGCATATAACAGGTGTGGTTAACGAAATGATTGTGATAATCAGTTGTATTCATTGAGATAGTATGTTACCGGTCCGTAAAAGACTTTCGCGTTTTCTGCCGGTCCGTTGGCATAAATAGGTTCAGAACCAATGAGCTATACGACCTTTCCAACACCTTCTCCGCTACAACCTTGCGTCGAACGTCAATAAGCAGCATGAGTTCAACAAATTGTGAAAAAAATCAATGATTGCTTAAAAACGCACGCCACAATTTAACTAGTTTTTTCACTATTATATCGACAGTAAAATCGCGTTGAGTTGATAATACAGCCAAAAAACTGCTAAAAACAAGCGGACAGTTAATTATTTTTATTGCNCCTGCAAAAGCATTTTTCTAGAATTAGTCTATATATTGTAATTTTCAATTATAGTGTTGGTGTACATCCTGTCAATAGGCANAGCATAAATTATACTGAAACATGGTCTGTGAATCTTAGTGTTGCTTCACCAAAAGACGTCACAATCGCAAAAAGTCTCGAACTCCAAGGTACAGGTACCCATCAAGCAACAAACGAAGTGGTTGCTGATTTCCATGAACCTCACTTATTTTCTTCCGCTTGTGGTTGGAAACGCTTAGCAATTGTTAGAATCTTTCATGGTACAAGAATTATTATCATGTTAAACACTGACGCTACTTTTACGTGATTGAGAAGTTTTATGCTGACTTGCACCTGTACTGTTTCAGCTAATCTGAAGGGAAAAGAGCTGGTTGATAGGATCGTATTGTCTTCGTTTATTACACACGCCACCTGTGTGCTTCGTTGGACAACAATTTGAAAATAACGCAAAGAACGTTTGCTGACGATCAAAATAGTTGCTTTTCGAAACATCCGATATGATTATATTTATATGGTTTGTTTTCTCCAGACATTTATAAAACTAATATTTGTCACATATTTTACTGCAATACTTTCATAAATATTTCGATAACATCCCTTCAAAACTTGTACGTTGATGCAATCGCATTTTCAGCCATTTGAAAATATGTTGAATTTTCTGATTCGAATTGTTAACGTCAGGTAAAATTTACAAGGCAGTTAATTTATTATATTTGCTGTACTGTTTGCATCCAGAGGGCAAGACAATTGTGCAATTTCTGTGTACTGTGATAATTAAAGCTGTAGTCTTTGTAATTGACTTTGGAAATGAGTTTACAATAACAATTTGCACATTTGCTCTAGCTCCACACCGCGTTGACTGTAAATCAATTCTTTTGTAGTTTGTGCTGTTTCTGATAGTGAAAATGACAACATGTTCTAGACTGTCGTTAGCGATTGCTGTGCGACACCACGTCGCACAGCGCCAATAGGAAGACACCTAGTTATAGTGGGCGCAACGCAGTGCTGGCATTAGTGTGAACCTGGTCGAGTGGGGCCGTAATAATTGACCATGTTTACAAAGAAAAACAATATTTCGTTTTGTGCACACAAAACTGTTGTGTAGGAATGGCCCAACTCAGCATGACAAAATAATTGGCCTGGCGGAGCTCTCTGAATCGTAGCCTCAATTTCCACTTGCTTCAGCCCTTGAAAATGCTAGTGTTGGTAACAGCCCTTCTTTTTTCTCTGGTTCACTCTCGTTAATGGTGGGTTTCATTTCTCCTTACCTGATGTGTTCAATTTTCGTCACTGTTATTTGTGCCCACACCATGCAAAAACTAGCAAATTAGGAGTTAGCAGCTTTCATTGTAGCCTGAATCCCTATATATTTTCGAAATGAATCAGGTCAGTGGTACTCAATCTGAGTAGCAACAGCTCTTGACGAGGTAGAAAAATCTGGGAGTGATGAAGTATTAATAGGTAGAGATTACGTCAGCGATTTCTGGGAGGATAAAGACGATCAGGAAGAGCAGTTAGATCAGGTGGGATTTCTACTTCCAAGTAGATAAGGTGGGATTTCCTCCTGCAAAGACCCATATATTTTTGGAATTTCTTTCAAACGAACTTTTTTCCTAATTTTCTTCAAGGTTTTGGAGAAATATTTTTGTAGGTTTTGTAAAATACTGTATTTCTGTTTATCTAACATTGTTTCTGCAAATACACAGAGCCAACACAAACCGCGTTTCACGAAAAGCATGCTTGTTTAGCGGGCAACTTTTGTGCAAAATTTTCTCGTACTTCTACGTTTTTTACCTTTTTCAGTTTTCATATTTTTGGTTTATGGAATGCTTTTTCATACATTTGCAGTTTTTGCAACCGCCTCGAAAAGAGAGCTGAGAAGTCCTGAAAAACTGAACTTCGCTCTTGGTATGCGCTTTTAGTCAACCAACCGTGCAAATTTGGTAAACTGCGTATGAGAGTGTCAGAAGGCTTACAGAAGAGTGGCTGATAGGGTTTGCATGGCGTGCAATGCAAGATTCTGCTGGTGCTTTGTATCCCTCTTGCAAACTGTACAAAAAGGAAATTTCAAACCGCAAAGCAGCTATTGTGCAGTAATACGGTGGGCCACGAAATAAATGAAAATAAACTTTCAGGTGGTGGGGGCTGAATTTTCCAGCGTTTAATATTTCTGTCACTGTCACTGCTGAAGTCCAGAAAGTAGAAATTGATCTTGCAGCTTTAACTTTATGATGATGCCACTGTTCAACAGCAGCTGTTGATCATCTAATAAGTAAAAAAGCATGCAAAAAATAGATTATATTTAAACTGTTTTGTTACAGATAAATTTGGTATATATTTTGTATATTTTTAGCCTAGATTTGATAAATTCGTTGTAAGAGCAGTTGACAACACTGGTCGTGGTCTGTTCTTTTCACTTTCCGGGGCACTTGCTGAGTAGCTCAGGAGTTCGTGATTCGTGTTCGTGATGTCAAGCGGCATGCGCTCACTGCATGCTCCACTTTCACGAAAACAATTGACTTTCATGTGACAGTGAGTGCTTCACCGAAGTACAAAGCTGCAAGAAAGGAAAGGATTCAGACTAGCACTACTTACAGCTCGAGGCCGTAAGGCGGAAAAAGGTGCTGCAATTCATATGAGACTCATCAACAGCTTTGTACCCAAGACTCGAGTAGCAAACACCCAAAAGCTACACTCACACTGGGCTATCACCCAGGGCCGGCTTTAGCAGATGCGGGGCCCAATGCAAGAGCTAGGCGCGGTGCCCCTCTGAGCAGTGATTTTATGACGTCATCATGTTCAGTCAACCGTGTTACGATCGTGGTAGAACGCATATCTACAGTAAAGCACTAACACGAGAATTGAGCACCTTTGCTAACGTTCGAGAGGAAATTCACTAGTTCTCACGAGAGCGTTCTTTGTTAACAATGAAATGTATATGGCGTTTCCAAAAAAAACGGATATATATACGAGGTTGCCGAAAAACACAGGACTTACCCGCAACTATCCAAGGAGGTTCCGCCGCTGCAATTCGTTGGGTGCACGCAATTCGTTTTGTTGCAGGGCAAGCATGACAAAGCCTCTCCTCCGTTTATATGTGTCAAGCATATGCATAGAATGAGGCAAACCGTGGACAAACTTACCAACTTTATACCGATACTTGTCATGTTTGCTTTTTTCTGATAATATCGATAAAACAAAACCCTGAAAAAGTTTTAAAGTTTCTTAAAGGTTCAACAATAAATGTTTCTACTTGGAACAGTTTTATTTTGTTTTGCACACCTATGCATGGG
>JGI24021J15306_10013809_pt1 | contig 10044 bp, 7 predicted proteins | sample Ectturendosymbi1_FD_15306 | JGI IMG/M metagenome (IMG submission 15306) | reverse complement strand
AAAAAAAAAAAAAAAAAAAAAGTTACAAAAGTGTTTGCATTAAAATAGGCCGATAGTGAACATTTTTCTTATATAATTTATAAGACCCGCCATCAACAATATTGGCAAAAGTAGAATTTCTGGACAATTCGCATTATAACGACATTAATTCTTCACAAATGGAAGGCGAGTCTTACCAAGGTTGACGATATTTTCTAAAACATCGACGTCTTCATGGCGAAGATGCTGCGACTTTGGCCTGCCCCCCTGAAAATGTAGCAGAATGGAGTTAAACCTGGCAGGGATTGAACAATAACTCATNTCGTNAAGTAGAAAAGCCAGCAGGTGTTTGACAACATAGTTCACCATCCTCTTTAAAGCAATGCTTCCTGATTTTTTAATTCTTCTGGGTGGTGGGGGGGNTTCGAAACACTACTCTTGAGACCCAGAAACAAAAACGCGACGCTCCTGTAAAATGTATTCGTGTNTGAGACACGAAAAACTATGCATCATGGTTGTACGTAACAACAAGCTGCTACGGGAACGTGGCGATTGAACTCTGGGGTGACATTTTTCGAAGCGAACTCGGAGTTCGGGGGTTTTCGGTTAAAAACCGACCTCAACCGAAACGCTACAAGCAGCGCATCACCTCCATTCTTACGCAACTCCCCCAAATAGGATGCATGAAGGAAGCAGCATCCGAAAGCAGCGTCTCTTCAGCAACCACCTATTTGAACGATACAACTCNCGGCTTTCTAGCAAGCGACAAGCAATTGCTGCCAACGCAAATGTTCTTTTNATGTTTAAATTCACGTTCTTTTCTAAATCATCAAGTTCTTGGCAGTGAAAGCAGAGAAAGANTTCCGAACAAACTGAACGACCAGACATGTTGTTGTTGGATTCACCATCGCGCGTTTTACAAGGTGTGCATAAATTTTGAAATTATAATGCAATTTATTAATTCGATCCGTTTTATTTTTGCAATTATCTTAAAATTCAACANCACATACAGAAACAACTCAAAATTTTGTTCTATGTNTCATGCGTTCACCTTTTCATGCAAAGAAACGGCATTTCTTTCAATCAGTCCCCGTCCCCGGGGCTTTTCCCCCCAAACACAGCTCCAGGATCCGCCAAATTGAAATGAAACATCAATCACAGGAGTTTTTATCAATTTTTAGAATGCCAAGCCACCCTGCACAAACGTAAAGGCCACCTATTGAAGACGGTTCTGGTTTCAACATAAAAAACGTTTTTTGTGTTGGAATGTGCTCGAAAAGAATTGTTAAAAGAATTCCATAAAAAAGCAGAGTTGCAGCACAGATTTGGAAATGGGGTCTGGCGCCCACCCTTCTGAAATTGCTTGCAAGATCCACATACGTTTAAATTCCTCGATCAAATTTTATGAATAAAGGTTGTTCCGCTAAACATCAACCCTGTTTTTAATTTCATACACCTTGAGTTCGCAACTGTCTCACTCAGATTTATATATCTCAAATATTAACAACTTTTTTCGGAACATTTTGTATGTCGTTTTTATATCATTGCTCTTATACCAGAGCCTATGATTATTAACGACCGTGATGATTAAGAACAGAGGTTCAAGAGTTGAAAATAAATAGAGGAAAATTAGTCTAAGCGGTATTAAAGTAAGAGCGACGCAACTAACCCTCCATTGGACCCATGCCAGTTCGCCAGCAAAGCACCCATACCCCCCTATCACCCCTTGCCACCCTGCCTCTCCATGCCCCACCCCACCATCCCGCGATTGACCCGCAGCAACAAGGACGCACCTTTTTCCCAGTGTTTGGAGTCGTGGCGTTCGGTATNATGCCAGGTTTCAAAATAGCAAGAGCGGCCTCTTCCTCCTGCTTCTTTCTCTCTTGATATTCTCTGAACAAGCGATCGCGCTTTTCTTTCTCTTCCATTTTCTTCAGAAGCATGAGCTCCTGTTGCGCCCTGGAAAATTTGTCGAAATGAAAAGTAGAAGTGTCGATCGATTCCGAACTGATTCCACAGAAGACAATGAGATATTGAACTTTGCAACTGCATCACGTAATGCGCAGTCATGATCTGACAAACGTGTTTATTAAGTTTCAATATCGAGCATTGCGGCACGGGAAACCAAAGAGAAAGCTACTTTGTTCACAAGAGCAACGTTTTATTGCTTGTGAGAAAAACCTAGAAAAACGGCTCCACGTCATTTGCGCAAGATTTGAAAACAACGAGAAACCAAACGTTGAAAACTTATATCGACACAACCTCGCTTCCTCCTTCCTCCGAGTCGCCTCCTTCTCTCGTTCCATTTGTTTCATTCTTTGCTCCTGCTCCTTCTTTAATCTTAAGCGGAAGAATTGCTCCTTCTTCTTGGCCACCTCGCTCACTGGACTATTTTCGTCGATGATGGTGAAGCCAAGGGCTGGAACATCATCGCAGTAAAGATGAGCATTCAGCGAAGACACGCACACAAGCACGTACAATGCATCAAGAAACCCACTGCAGTTGCATGGTCGGTTACGGTATCTCAAAACGAAACCAGTCTCTTGATTTCAGATACAGAAGTGTTTGTCACAAAATACAGGAAATAGTTCGTCCTTTTTCTATCATTTCCCTCTATGTGGGTTAATAAGGATGTTCCCTTAGCTTTTGTCGTCGACTGGCACCAGCGCTAAGAACAGTGGTGGTGGTCGGCAGGGGTTCATTTAAAACTCATTCTGCATGTTCATTCAAGCGGAACTCATGGGCGGGTATTTGAGGTTTGGCAACGTACGTGTCATCACCTGAGTGGCTGCCCTGTTTTACTCAGGCACCGGTGGGCGTTCATTCGTGAACGAAGGAAAAACGCACAGAGCGTCGTAGTCACGTGACTCGCACAAGCGCACCGCTCATTCCGGATTTGCTTGCAAAGGACCTGAACGACTTTTCGAGCCACATTTTGATTGAAACGATTGCATTCGACCCTTTCGAGGCAACGCAGTCTGGGATACAACCAGCAACATAACCAGTCACCACCTTTCCAAGAGGATGCTGTTGAGACGCAGTTTAGTTTCTGATAGCAGCTCAGCGAAAAACAGATAATTGTAAGAGAAGTATTAACGTACTCTTGCGATCTGCTCATGGCATGGCAACAACACGCTGTTTTTTCTGCAATTGTTTTAATGTCAGCATTCGCTAGTACCTTTTACACTGGCTGCGCAGGACTGAAGATGTTAAACAAGTTAAGTTTATGTGCTTTAAGTCTTAATGTTCAGCACAAGTCCGTTGTTGAGCAAACGATGGGATGTGCGTGCATTTTGTTTTGCATAAAGCATGTTGAGTTATACTGTTGTTGCAGGACTGTGATAGATTTCCTCCACAGCACATGACATGGTATCGTTGAAATACAGAACATCCGGGATTTCGCTCACGTACCGGTATCTTTGGAAGCAAAGTTTTACTCCCAACACATTGATGGTGCCGACAGTTAATAAGCGAACGGTGTGCACTATGTATGTACTTCGCTTGCTTTGGAGCTCTGGCCGTTATTTTTGTCATAAAAATCTAAATAGACTTCAGCTTAGGTGCTAGAGGTAGTTCCTGTGGACATCAGGCATTTTCCTGCACAATTTTCTGTGTTTTTTTCAAATGCCAGACTAACAGCAGTGTCATGATCAGAGTAAAACTACAGCTGCAAAAATATTTTACCAGATTTCGTGTCCACTGCGTTGGTGACTTTCGTCGTCGTTTCGTCTTCGTCGTGCAGAGGAGCTGAAAAATCAATTCGCAATCAAGAGTTGCTTCTTTAATGCGAAAGATCGACGAAAGAAAAATCAACTGCACAGTCCACTGAGATTCTGCACGGAGTGAATTTTGCCGACAACCGACAAATGAAGATAGTGCTTTCAAACATCGACAAAAAAAGGAGATAAGGATACAAGCAATAAAACACTGAAGCTAAACTCGCCTCCAGAGATGGCTGGTGACTTAGCAGGTGTTGACTTACAAGATGGCGCTTGTATCTCACACGAGAAGGAATCGTACGAGACTGAAATATGGTGCTGGTCATTTTTGGTAGATTCTGTGAAAAAAATTTGAAAAATGGGGAAAATACTTCTAATCCATAAACTTGTAGCACGCTCGATACTGGTTTTGTTCTGTTAATGGTAAGGTTTAACAGAACATTTCAAGGCTTGCCATCGCATAAAGAGAAAATTTTAACTATCAGCAAANTTTTTCACTGTTAAGGTTTGTCCTAAGGCATATTCTCTTTGCAACAACTTTTTAGTTTATATGTCATGCAACGATGAACCATGAGCACACAACTTCCACGTCCAACACTCTCTAAGCAACCATGCGGTTACTTGAATAGAAGGCGCGTGCTTCAATAGGGGTCCGGCCACAACGATTTACAACTTTTACAGAGCGCAAATGCACACTCATTCCAGCACACCACACGCAGCTGGATCCTATTCTCTGAGAAGCTGAACATGTTCAGAGTTGCCGCTGTCAAGCGAAATTTCTGACTTCACGCCATGTGCGCATGAGCAGAGTAATACTCTAGATATCAAATACTCTGAGAAAACTGGTGATTAGGACTCAGGGGTTGGCGTTTAGTTAAGTGTGTCGAATTAGGGTTTGGGTTAGAAAAAGAAATATAATTGAGGTCTAACTCCAATATTTTTCTATAGCTTCTTGTGGGTGTCTGACAGCTTACCAAAAAGTTTTAATTTACACAACACACATCAAAAAGTGATCGCCATATTTTATTCCTTTACTCTGAGAAGCAAAATAACTGACAATAATTGGTCAGAAATTTCGCTTGGCATATCAGGTGGGCGCTTGAACATCTGTTGGCGTTTTAACTTTGGAGGTTTACATCACAAACAATGCTTCAAATGCAGCAGCTACGTCACTTACCAGGGCCAATGATGCGTGTCCGTTCCGCTCCACTGGGCTCGACGTCGTTTGAAGCACGCACACCAACAACTGAACGAAAAATATGTGTTGGACTTCTGGCAGCAAAGACGCGGAAATACGATCGCAGAACAAATGCGACTTCTGCAAAAGCACTCAACCTTCCTCGACACAATCGAACTCAACCGGAAATGATTTCAAGCATTGCAGTGAAAACAAAAAAAATTGTAATCGCCGCTTTTTTCCTGATATAAAAATAACCACAGAGCAAGGACAAGGAAGAAAACAAATACCTGACAGGAAGAAAACAAATACCTGACTTCCGCAGTAAAGCTCCACGGTCATGGTCGGTGAACAGGCTGCGTCTCGTCGGGTGCGACTCAACACTATGACGTGTTTCTTCGTTGCCATGGTGCTGAGCGTGAGGTGACGACACAGACCGAGTGTCATGAAGGGCACCCACAGGGGATGGAAAACGTTGGGGGTGTCGTTCCGAGCCCTCCTGAGGGTGCGTCATGATGACCGGCGAGGAAGAAATCCCGGAAGGCGTAGGTTTCGGAACTTCAAGGCTCCTCAGCTCGACGCGCAAGTCTTCTATGCTCTTCTCGAGTTCATTGACCTTTCGTTTCTTGCGCTCTCTTTCGACAGAAAGCTGCAGCTGTTCGAGTTTCTGCTGCACCAGAGTAACCTCGCTTGGTTGCACCAGAGTAACCTCGCTTGGTTGGTGACTGGGAACTTGAGATGGGGAGTGGACAACTGTGATGGAACCGCGTGACGCAGTCGGTTTTATGACCTCATCTGTCGCAAAACAAAGAAGTATGACGGTAGTTACGGATGACAAACATATTACTTCAACATCTGTTTGACAAGAGACACTTCACTGTGACGTCTACATCAAAACCTGTTTAAGCCGTTCCGTAAGCGACCTACTGAATTTTCTTTCCTTTGTCATGGGCATCCGACATCAACAAACTTGCGGTTCACATTACTCGCAGTAATCGTCCAAATGTTTCGAAGCAAGTTGACAGAAACCATGTCTTTATATTGCTCGCACTTCGCTCACAGTCCCGCCTTGTTTGATACTTTTGATGATCAACATTAGCTGGACAAAGTTTTTGAAATCATTTCCTGTCTTTTCCCCATGTTAGTTTATTCAAAGTAATCTCCAATCTAAGACCACTTTTTCACATGTCAAGTTCCAAATTTTTCCTCAAAAAAGGGAATTTTATTTTGTGGAAGTGTTGAGCAACTTTTGAAAAGCTTGTTTTCTCTTCACGCCGATAAACGTGATTAGTTGAATGAAAGTTTTCTGGACTGACTTCGGTGCAAGTTAAACAAATGTTACGTGGACTGAAAACTCGTTACACTTTTCTGGTTATCTTGTTTTGTTGCACCAAAGATTTTTTAAGTTCGATAAAATTCCAACACTTAAGTTTCGATAATGGATATGTAACTTCCAGCGCTACCGTAATTCCATAAAAATTGGAGTTATCTAGAAACAAACGTGGCACCTACACTGACACATATTAGCGTTTGCTTTCCATGATCAATGACCTTCTGAAGTACCGTAAAACCTCTATTTCACCGCCATGGCTCTATTTTTCAACCCTTCCTTTATAGTGGCGTTCTATTAGAGGTAGCGTTCAATTATAGCGTGGCGCTCTATTTTTCGACTAGCTGTTCAGAATTTTGAGATAAAATCTATTAATGAAAAGAAAAAACATCTAAGACATTTACATAATTAGCATTGCACTTTCGCGCTATCGACTAGGTCTTATTTTAAAGGTAGGGCTTATATTAAAATCATTCTGCAAATTCAGGCTAGGTCTTATTTTTGGAGAAACACGGTAGAAAGGAGATTTCAACCGTAACTATTTCCAAAATGGAAGAATTCCTCAAAGTGGCGTTCAATCAGAGTGTGGCTCTCCATTTTTCAACCCTTCCTTTATAGTGGCGTTCTATTAGAGGTGGTGTTCAAATAGAGGTTTTACGGTATATGAAATTCAAGGCAACCCAGCGAAAAACACTAATGAAACAAGAAACAGGGAACAGGGAAAGAAATTTCGGATACGCCAGAAACGAAATAGACGAGAGCACCAATTATTGTAAGTTCAAGAATGGCCAACATCATCAAAAGGCTGAGATATAAGCGGATTTTTATCACGTTGTTGGCATGGAGACCTTAAACTTGCGGAAGCACTCCGAAAGTTAAGAAGACTTTTTTTGAAACGCATTTGCAGCATGAAACTGACTAGCTACCGCTGCTGTTAATTTTGCACTTGTGTTTCTAACGCCCTGGCTGGCCCAGTTGAGCCCATACCTGGCACCGGTCCGGCCGCCGCTTCGTCATTCCTGGCACTTGTAGAGGGACTCGGACTTTTCGACGAATAATCCGAACTGCTCTCCTCCTTTCCTTTAACGCCTGCAACGTCACAAACACAATGAGTCATGTTTTCGAGGCTCCCCCACCCCTCCATACAAGATGTGCGAATAGTAATTGTCTTCTTTTGCGAAATGGTGTATTACGAACATGCGGTGCGAAACAAATAGCCGAAATCGAAGTGATTAATAGAATTTTTGCTTGAACAGACAATGAAAAAATATATTTGAATGTCGCAGTGATCTAACACTGGGTGGCAGCTACGCATATATTGTGAAATATAACATTTATGCAGTCCTTCTGGAAACTTGAAAACCTTACAATGTTTTAACAGCTTGATGAGGGATACGGACATGAGACAGAGTTTGAGAATATCGACGAAAGACATTCAGGATTAAACAGATTTGCAAAACATTGACAGTAAACAGAGATTAGTTGCAACACAGTGAGATACTTCATAACAGAAAAAGACAAGAGTGAAACACAAAAATACAACGAAGAAACGACTTAGAACGGAGTTGGACTTTTGATGCACGCCGTACCTGTCTGCAGACCTCGCTTCATCATATTTTTCAGTTGTGTCTGCAAAAATAAATGCAATAACTGAGTGCTAAACATGTTGAACAAAATCTGCTAAGAATCAGCAATTGAAAAATCCTACGCAACTTTGCCCAGAGTGCTGTGCCAACCATACGCGCTGCTGGAGTCCTGCGCGGGACGTCTTAACCCGCGTGGGTTGCGCATTTGCAGGGCGGGAACCCGCAAAGATATGCGTGCGGGTGCGGGTTGTACTCGGTGCGGGTTGTACTCGGTGCGGGTCGGGAGCATGGTAGGAAATTCTTTGTCCGGGTAACTGAATGTTGATTCAATGCATATGAAAGTGACATGAGCAAGAAAATAAGGTTTCACTTTCTTATTTTTAGATTTTTTTAAAGACTTCCATTGGTTTTCAAATGAATCACGGAATAAATTGTCCCCAGCATGAGTTTTCAGTGGTTTTCGGTGACAGGCGCAGATTTGGGACGGAAACAGTGTGGGGAGGGTGTGGGTTGGGAGGGCCTGCGGACCGGGGCGGGTTTAAATTTTGCGGGTGCGGGACAGGAGCGGACAAAAAATTTCAACCCGCGCAAGGCTCTACACGCTACACATAAGCTTCCTATGTTCATAAACAGAAATATCCACCACTTCTATATAAAACAGTTAAGTTGCACACATAGGATTTCCGATTGATCTTTTTTAAAGGCAAGCAGTCGTTAGGATTATTATTATTAAGCAGTCGAAATTATAAGTTACTGCTAATATAATTTGCATTTGAATGCTTGCTGATGCAAACCACACGACAAAAAATAAACATAAATTGGTGTTGATCTACTGAAACTTTTCCATGCTTTGTGGTCAGCAAGGGTCTTTGAGTTGGTCTGGATTAGCAATGCAAGGTGATTTTGTGTTTGATTGTAAGTGTATAACCTGTATTGCAGAACGCGCCTTGCCCGCGTTCTTGACTTTTATCAGCCTCAATTTAGGAACATCGCAGAATATTATTCTGGAGTAGGCCGACATTGTGAATTGTGTCAGAAATGAAACAGGTTTGTGCATGAGTTCAAATGTCAAATCGGCTTCTAGAAAATAACACTATCACCGACAATTAAGCCTGACTTAAGTACTGTCCTACGATTAAATTGTAAAGCTTGTAGTAAAACCCAATATGCCAGCAAATCTTAAACTATGGCTGCTTGCACTTAACCCTTGAAAATTATTTCACGCAGATGGTGACAATCGATTGCAACATCGTTCTATTAGTGAGTGACGTCAAAGGACTGTGTTAATTATTTCCAGGAATAACAATTGCTTGTCCTAATAAGTGATAAGGCACTCGTTTCCCTGGTACGGAACGGATGTGTGATATGAGGCCAGTCACCCCTGCACACCCCGGAACAGTGCCCACCATGCGTTGCTCTCCACGCTTCATCTGCGCCGCACGGTGGCTCTGTTCTCTCTTCAGCTCCTGCTGGCGGATCTCAGCGGCGATATCCTCCATCCGCTGGAGGACGTCCAGGAGCTTGTCGTTGATTGACATCTCGCTCGCTGGGGCGACGATGCTTCGGCTAACGCTCTGCCAGGAAGAGGATACGCATGACCGGATATGCTGACGTACAACGCGATACCGGCGTCCAAATTTCATGTCACCGATACAAGACACAGCCAAGGCAGGAATCCCCATAGCATAAAAAACAGCTTTTTTAAATTAAGCATTCCACAGATTGGTTTACATTTGATCTGTACGGGCAAGTAAGAACTTGCAGGAACTCATCTGACCATGGTCTTAGTGGTTCTTAACCTAGGGTAAATTTACCCATGGGGGTAAATTTCATCTTCCAAGGGGGTCAATTTACTGAACCACAAACTGCAACCAATGTAAACTTTTATCAATCATTCTAAATTGTAAGAGTTTGTTAATTTCGTATTTTCAATAAATGACCACCATTGAGTGCACTGGGGGGTAAATCTGGTAATCTTCTTCGATAAAAGGGTAAGATATGTAAAAAAAAGGTTAAGAACCGCTGGACTCTAAGTTGACCTGAATAAATTTCGAAAAAAAATATGAAATACATCACAGCAGAAACTTCGCAACGCCGGCTGGCACACACAAGGCAGAGCATCTGCGGGCCCAGATTTTGGGACACAGGCCGCCAAAGCAACTTCACAACGATTTCTAACATTCGACAGACCTGTCTTGCAGGCTGGTGTTGAGACCGTTCAGTGTTCGTTATGACTGGGTAGCCAGCAGCTCG
>JGI24021J15306_10013808_pt1 | contig 10044 bp, 5 predicted proteins | sample Ectturendosymbi1_FD_15306 | JGI IMG/M metagenome (IMG submission 15306) | reverse complement strand
GTGAAAAACTAAGAAATAAACATCAATATTCTGATCGCTAAGGGGGGTGCTTGAGCCCCTTCAGCACCCCCCCTGGCTGCGCCTTTGTTTCCAGGCAATCGCAAGGAATACGGGGGGGATTTGAAGGGCAGTTGAAGGGGGTTAAATTTTGCAAACACAGCTGGTTGTCACGGTTTTCAACACCTCGTGAAAATTTTGTTACGTAATTCAGCCCGTAAACAATTGGCATTTACCTGCCGCAAAAAAAATCATTTAACAACAAAGACCACAGTAAAATCTGATGAAACCAATATGCGGCCGTACCCAATTGAGATCACACGCGTCTCACCAGCACATGTTCCTCACACACACAAACACTGAAACAAACGACACGCTGACGAGGCAGGAACTTTCCAGATTGCCGGTCGATCGACGACGCATGTTTTCATCTTGCCCGCCCATGCCACAAACCTGTAGGAAGGGTGCAGTCGGCGAACTGATCCATGAGGTCGTCGATCTTGACGAACGGACCATGGAAGCAATGCGGCGGAGGCATCATTTTGAGGAGATACATTGCAGGACCAGGCAGGGGAAACTCCCCGCCAGGCACCGGATGCAAGCCGGGAACTGCAAACAAGAAGCAGCTGTAAACGAAGCGATGCAAAACTTCTGATCTCTAGGATCGGGAGGGGTGCGTTTTTGACTTCCCATTTGTTTTGTGCTGATTTGTAACGGTTGATAGGAAACAATTCTGACAAGAGTGAAAGGGGTCAAAACTCCAAAAACTTTTGTCTGTCGCCAGATGCGTCAGGCCCGTAGCCACGGGGGCATTCGAGGACGGGGCCTACCCAAATATTTGTTCCCCCCAAATTTTGTTTTGCCCAGAAAAAAAAATTTTAAGATATAATAAAAACAAAGAGATTGTTCCCGTAAAAATGTATTTTGCCCCTCCCCTAAACGTTAAAGCCTGAATGCAGGTCTGGCGTCAGCACCACGTTACAAATTGCTTCCAAGCGACCCGCAAGCGCACGCGACGTCAATTAATCTTTTAACTATTTCTGAGTCGACGTAAAGACAGTCAAAATCATGTGGTGGTGAGGAAGCGCATTCGAAAAAAGAAAACAACGGGCTATTTCACCAATACCACCACTTGCTTGTTAACAACCATCCAAACCGGTTTGCGTGAAATCACGTGACAACTCAACAAGCACAACTTCCGACGACACCGAGTCGCGCTCGAATCGACAACTGACCTGGTCGGTATTTTGGTTTAAACGGCAGCATTTGCTCGAAATCGGGAACGAAGTAGCCGGCGCGTTTCTTCACGGTACTGCTGCTCGCACCGTCGTCCGCATTACCGGAAGCACCTGCTGAAGAATCAACTACGCTGGATACGGCAGGCGTCATCATAGAGCTTGCGGTGCTGATTCTTCCGCTTCCCCAGGAATCCTGATCAAGGCATCCAAGATAAAGCTGCGCGAAAACTTCGAGAACGCCCACGAACTACTTTCTTAACCAGCAATTCCACAGAGAAGGATCTCGACAAGTGCTGTCAACCGGATCCTGCACTCTTTCCAATCAGCGCAAAGACGATCATGGATGGTGGAAGCAATGAGAATACGGATCAGACAAGCTGATACAAAAACGCATTTTAGAAATCGCCAATTTTTGTAGGACGTACGGAAAGTTCCCAAAACCGAATATTGAATGGGGTAAGCACCAACGGCCTGCCATTAAAAACGTGAAAGCAAATCTCTGTAAATCTTGTTCTCTATAACAGCGCTGTACTCAGACCAAAATTTAGTTCATTTACCTTGTATCCCAGTGCTTTCAAGTGTTCCGTTGGGCAAGGAAAAAGGTCCAAAAATCTGTATCTGCAACACAAAAAAAAATTTTTCATGTTTACTAACACGCGTTTAGGCAAGCAAATATTTTAAACCACGCGATACCTGTCGACCAGCAAACAAGTTGTTTTCCCCTCGTAGTCAGCTTTGAAAGCTTCCAGACGACGGTTTTCAACTTTGAGTAGCGAGGACAGGTCGCCAACGTTATTTTCGAATTCTAAATACTTGTTCCAAATGGTTCTGCAAACCAAAGCATACAGGTTTAACTTATTTTAGAATGGTTAAGTTTCTCATGTGCTTTTCCGATCAACAGATCTCCTTACCCGGATTTGTCCGGAGGCAAACTACCAGATGTTAGCACTCTCTCAAATAGTACCCTCGTGTTGTTGTCCTCTGTCGTGAATAAACATAAAAACTTGTAAATAAACCGATGGCACAACCTTCAAAAACACAAAATACCTTAGCCGCACAGCTAAGCTATGCATGTTGAAGACTTGTCCTATTCTTACCGTTCAGATGAGACATGTAGTCTATGTACGCCAGAAGGTAATCCGGCTCATGTCCGAATCTCTTGAGACCGAGTTCGAAGATTTTAAACGCAATTTGCTTGTCCTGAGAAGGATTGAAGTTACTTGTGGCAAATTGCATAGCAACAGGCTACGTGCTCCTGGGCAACCGCCCAAGCTGCTCACCTTGGTGCAGTAATACTCCATAAGAGCCGCGGCGACAAAGACATGAAATCTCGCTCTCATGTCTTCTCGCGCCTTTTTGAAAACAGCTCTGGCCGCTTTGATGCCTTCCGCTCGTCGCGTGAATTTCATGTACTGGATGTATGTCTACCAAAAGATTTATTTCGGTCAACCACATCGCAAAAAAGTCTTTGCCACAACTTGAGACAGCTGGAGCATGGGTAAGGATTTCGTTGGCATGCCTTTCACACTCCCCGATAAGAGATGCCCAATTCGATTGGCGAGCGGACAGGTTCTGGCGTGATTTTGACTGCGATCTCAATTCAATTGCGAATAAAAACTTTTTGTTTTGTTGTTTTTTTTTTATTTTACTCGCATTCAACCTGCAGTGACCGCGTGTCAAATCGCAATCCGAAGCTTAGACTTAACGGGTTCTTAGTATAGTTGACAGCGTGGAGCAAGCCGGAAATTATCTTCAACCAAAATATTTCCCGTCTTCGCTTTTACTTTTCAACTGCTTTTGAATGTCAGATATAAACTGTCAAACCTACAACCACTAAAATAGCAACTAGGAACCACAAAATGTTGTCCTGCAATTAGTGACGCATACTGGGTAAATTAGAAACTTCCACATGTGCAGCAAAACTGCTGCTACCTGCAGCCTGTGAACAAACCAACAACCGAGAAAAGGGTGGAAGCCACTCGTGAAACAAAAAAACTTGCTAGACTTCGGACAATTTTGGCATCATACTTATTGTTTTAATTACAACTTAGTAATCGGTTTCAGTCCCGAAAGTTTTGTTACGTTGCAGCCCTGATGACGATCATTGAATGGTACTTTCACCTCAGTACCGAACGGATAGAAACAAAAATACTACCAGGGTCGGATCAACGTCTTTAATTTCGACAAGCCGTTGATAAATGGTGTGCACTTTGTCGTGCTTCATCCGTCCTTCTTCGAAATCCGCATACGCGAAATGTATCAGGACGTTTTCCTTCATCAGAGTCGAAATAGCGCGTTCGAATAAAGCGGAAGCCTCGTCCGACAACACTTTGCTTGTGTTCGTGTCCTGATCGGAAAAAAAACAGATCGTGCGAAAGTTTTGCGCCTGGAGCTGACCTGTTGTAATTTCCAGAACAGCTTAAAGCCGACGACTTGAATCTGCTTAAGGAAATCATTGTACTGCACTTAAAAAAAAGCAGACTGGAACGGTCTACGGGTCAATTAACTACGTCATGAGCTAGACATGGCAGCATCATCTGCTAGTGCACGGACAGGGTCTGCATGCAGCGTTCCACAATTTAGCGGCGGCGTTATGGCGGACTACACTTGGTTACCTTCCGAAATTTCAAACATTCTTATGTCAAAACTATACTTGTTGAGCCTAGTCAACCTAAACAGCTGTAGCATATTCGAAACCTCGTCAGTAATCCTTTACATTTATTATAACTTTTGTAGAAAAACGGTTTGGAACAACCCATGGTGTCAGGATCAGTCGCATCCTATGTTAACGTTGAGGCAAACATTTTTTTATAGAGAACGGCATACTGCAAAGCGATTATTAATTCGTCAAATGATTTGTCCATTTGGGGCACGACATATTTTAAAGATGCTCTAAAGTCTAGTTGCGTAATAGCAAATTTTCAACAATGAAAAATTTCGAAAACCAGAAACTCGCACTAACACAGGGCGTCTGCTGTACCGGTGATTAGAGGCGCTGGACCTGGCGCCAATAACATGGATGGCGAAACAGTTCTNGGTGGTAAANTGGCATGCTTGTCGAAAGTTTTGNTGTTTCAGCAAAACTTTTTTCTGATCTTTTACAATATTGGCTCAACTAAGCAGTGCTTCCTACTCGAAAAAATCATTGCACGAGGTGGTTTCGTCGGAACCATTTAAATCAGAGGTCTCCAAACTTTTTTGTCAGACGGCCACATAAGCTAATACACAACAACTCGAGGGCCGGACATCTTACGTAATATGAGTTTTGGGATATGTTACATTCTACCAAATCAACAAATATTTCGTAAACATATTATTTATTCATTATTGACTAATGCCTTCGCGGGACGCATTTGGCCCGGGGGCCGTAGTTTGGTGACCCCAAAGTTAGATAGTCGAACCTATAATTTTGACAAAGTTGTTCTGGCAAAATAACATGCGGATTGTCTTGCATGATTCGCGTGGTGATGGTGCTATCAAGTTTTTAGCTTTTGGTCTATTTGTATAGGTGGAAGTCGAACTATTGCAACTTCTAAACCAGCTACAGCAAACCTCGGTTAATCCGGATTCGATTTGACCGGCGATTTTATCCGGTTTAGGCGAAGATCCGGATTAACCGAAGATGGCTGTTTGTATAGACTGACGTCATTTCAGTACTGAGATATCGGTGAGAATCGTTTAAAATTGAACACATTTACGACACAACAGCAGATTTTCGCAGGAACAAAACGAATTTATTGATGTATTTACAATGGTGCATCAGATTATAGTAATCGCCATATCCAGGCAGTTATGAACAATCTTAAGTTAATAAATTTAGATTACTTGGCTGCGAAACAATCTGGGGTTTTGGATTGACGCATATACTTTTTACTCTATTGGGGAGGCAATGCCCTCCAAACATCTTACCGAGTACAACACGCTCAGGGGTAATGCTCTACACTTCACACGCAAACTCAACACTTATCAATACACTGAAACCCTGGTGCGGCGACGTTCCTTCAGTGATATTTTCAACGTGATAAGCTATGCTCGTGTGTGACGCAATAATCGCCTCTACGATTAGTCGAATGTTGCGTGCAGTTGCTGCCGCTGTTGTAATAATCCTAAACGTTCATTGTTGATCGCGAGCACGCATGTATTGCGTCTGAAAGCTGCCGAATCTTTCCTAGAGACCAGTCAGTGCACTTACTTCACTGAAAAATCCGGATTACGAGATGTTAAAAGCGCAGATTTTATCCGGTATTGGCGAAGATCCGGATAAACCGAAGATTTTTATAAAAAACGAAAAAAATCATTCGTGACACCAGTTTTGGCGAAGATCCGGATTAACCGAGGTTGCAACACTATACTACTAACATCAGAATGTGGGCGTCGGTCTAATATAGCATTTATCACAAAAAAATTGCAAATATGTTGCCAAAAAAAATGGAATAGTAGTATTTTCTTTCATAGGAACCTATTTCAGCGAAAAAAGGCCAAACGAATTTTTTTAAGTCAACCAACTTGAGATGAAGCTGAAAAAACAACTAAATTTTTTTAGGCCAACCAACTTGAAACGAGGCCATATTTCTGAAATTTGGCCTAATGAAAGGCCAATCTGGCAACCTTTGTTTAGTGTACCTTTGAACAAGAGAGTCAAAACTTTCACAAAACCAGTTTGCCTGTCGGCCGGCACTGACTTACACTACTTGCAGTTCGGCTAAAGATTTTATCAATTTCCTCACCCCACAACAACATTTCCTAGTTTAGGCAACCAGTCTAGGGCTTCCAAACACAAAAACTGACGAGTTAGAACTCTCAACACTGTAAAAATTACATTTTTATCAAACAAAATTCGCCCCCTAGAAAGTCCCGCCCGCGGCCCCCCTTGCTCACACCAATGGGTGTCAGCATAGCAAAGTGGGCCACTGGATGTTGCAATTACTTTGCAGTCAACGACTTACAGTGAGCTTCAATCTACAGCTGACGACGAGTCAGATAAAAATGGGATTTTGAGATGGACAACTTGGAAACGTGTTAAAGCACGGCCTCCAGCAACCAATCGCAAATGGGGAGACTTCCGTCTGAAAATAATGACACACGTTTTGGCTGTTTCTGCAGACGATCAACGCGCAGAAAAACTGAAAATCTTCCTAAAGATTTCCAGTTTTGTCGTTGATCGAAAGCAAGAAAGATGTTGTCTGACAACAGCTTCAGCTGTATATGGAACCAACCCAGCAACACAAACAGGGATGCAATCGTACTATCTTTAATGACCATATCACACGCAGTTATAAGATTTCAATCAAGTACGTGGAAATGGCAGGACGAAGAAGTTCCCAAAAGAACACAGGACATCATAGCGACGATGTGTTGCTAAGACGAGGACATGTGCAAGCGATGACAGATGCCCATAAGCCTCAACTAAGCCTTCACCTTATAATACACGGGATATACAAGAGAATAGATTCCAATTAGTGACACGGGTTTTACGACCAAGAGTTCAATATTGAATGTAGGAAACGGGGGTCTCCAGTCTCTACAGGAGTAAAGAAGTAAAGAAATCCATCACACAAGCACATTAGACAATAATTGAGTTTGTACCGTAATGATTCAAGTGTTATTTTTTGAATTCACCTCCTGAAAAAAATATAACAAATAAATGCAACACTGCAACGAAATGTCCAGCCGGTCGATGATTTGATGCCATAATCATGTTTGTTTGATGTCATAATGTTTGGTTGATGTCATAATCATGTTTTCAAACACTTTTTTCTGCAATCTGAAAGTGTGGCAATAAAAAATATCGCAACAGGCAGCGTGGAAAGTAATCGCGACTTTCTATTCACACCATTGCTAGAATCGCTGATGCGTATCGTCAACAAATGTTCGATTCGCATCATCCAAACAAACTACGACGTTCAACAGCAGCTGCTCAGGTTGTTGTTTGTAAAAGCAATTTGCGTATTGCAGGGGTGGAGAGTCTGCAGCCCGCAGGTTGTACATCGCTCAGGGACTATGTTGAGACACAACAGCAAAAACAGACGCAGCCAGGGGGTAGGGACCGTACCCCTCCCAAATTTCCAGCATGTCTTAACTATTGTGCTTCGAGACGAGGTGTGGCAAAACAAATGGTGTTGATCGCGTAAGTTCAAAATATTTGGCTCCGCAACTGAGCAAAAATGTTATCTTTTCCTAAATACGAACGTGTTTGCAGCTGACAACTTCGACACTGGCATTGCACCTTTGCTTTTGCACATTTTTACGCGACCAATGCTCGAAATATCACCAGCTGCCAATCGCAGAAGTGTTGGCGTCAAACGATGCGCCGAGCTTCGCAAACACATCGCGAGAAAAAAAACGATCAGACATTGCAATTAACATATAACACTCAATATATATAGAGATTTTTCGAAACTTTGCACTCTCAAAGAAAAACACATGCAGAACAAAAAAAAGACAACGTAAAATTAAACGCATGCGAAGCAGCCGACAAAGCCGCTATTGAAGAATACAAAACACGTTAGATCGGTCATAAATATGACGCAAGCAGGAGAGGTTGAACATGTGTGACGCAACAAACGAATAACAAGGAAGCTCCATCGACACAGGAAGTGGGGGAATGCATTGAAGCTGCGACTACACGCTACACTCGTTTTAAGCGGAATTCGCGCAGTTTCATCGGGTACTTTGAAAGCAATTGCGCCAGAATTGACCAATCAGGGACAAATGGGCTCAGTGTGGTCAAGCTGTGGCGAACACATGGTTTCGCACGTCAGTCTACAATAGACCTACAGACCAACCGTCAACCTGCACCAATTGTCATGAAACTAAACGACAAAGGAGGAAGTTCACTAGTTTGAAGATACAAGAGAATACAATTAGGTAATTTAAACTCAAACTAATACCGCCACCTAGTTTTCGACATAATTACGGTTAGTTTAATCTTTGCATTGAAAGGTCGCCATTTTTACTACATTGCGCCATCTCCCCCCAGAAAGCATCGTTTTGTGCAAAAAGCCATTGTTACGTGTGCATTTCTCAGCAAGCAACTGCTGACAACTTCCATGGCTTTACTTTGTAACAGTTGGTGATTTCAAACAGTACGAAGAAGACCTGAGCCTAGTATTAATGCAGGCTGAAACACTCATTTGGGTCTTGTTCACTGCAGTCATTTGATTTGGTCATAAGCTGTAGCCTACTTGAACTAAGTGATCCCGTGACCGCTTACATCGCTTTGTTGCATTAGCGAAGCTAAAACCAATGCAGACTATCCAACACGCCACACGACTTATAATGAGCAAAGCTGGGTTGCCTAGCAACAGTGCAGCGGCGTCTCTTACGTCACTTGCGGTAAATGTCAAAACTCGTGACCAAAGCCATCGGCGAGCAGTTACTATAAAAGCAAATCCACGCGCAGAGGAAATCCAGTCTAACGCTCAATCGTGTGTGCCTATCATTCCGCGTGCGTTAAATTACGAAGAACCATTCCAACTCAATCACCGCGTGTCGAATGCATCGCGTAGTCGCAGCTTTAACACCGAACAAACGCGCGTTCCGCTTCAGCGATCTCCGCCAAACAGCATCAAGATGAACATGAAGATGTACACGACGTCAACGTAGAGGTTCAGCGCGCCGTAGATGTACTCCTCCGGTTCCAGTTCGTACCGCTTCCCCCCCATGATCAGTTGAGTGTCGAAGGCGAGGAACTGAGAAAAAGCTCAGATTGAAAACAAAGCTGAGCTTTTCAACGAAAGTCAAACGAAACCAGAGCAAGTTCGCTTTCCATCGTGTTAAGAAGGTTAGTAACGCTGAAAACGTGGCTTTCTATTGCTTTCGTAAAAAAGGCTTTACAGCATGTCGTCTCTTAGGATATATTGCTTATCGCATGAAAGCAATTGCTGGGGCGACAAACCAGTTTGGGGTGACTTCCAAGCGTCGCATAAATCGAGCTCACATTTGTATAAAAAAGAAACACAAAAAAATGGGGTGGAATCTCTAGAAAAAGTTTGCCGGGCTGCACTACTCGAGAAAGCAGCAGAAGTCAATGCACAACTGAAAAGAGACGGTGGTACATTAATATTGAACGTTTTTTTTGCCAAACTTCCCTAAACCATTAACTTGGCAGTTGCAAAAGATAATTAGTCAATTGCACCTTGTTCTCTTAACTCGTAGTTGGTGAACTACAAGTTCGGAACGAAAAAAACAGAGGGAAAAATGTGGAAATCAGCCAGAAAGTCGCAGACAAAATGTTAAGTTACGAACACATCAAACTAAGGTGATGTTAAGTAAAAGCGATGAACAGGCCACAATAACCTCAGCAAAAACGATCAATAATTGGAAAATCGCATACATGTGATTCCAACAGAATTTGTAAATCTTTTATTCTCAGTCTCGCTCATTCTGCACAATACAGAACTGGTGTCAGGCGGCGCTAGGTGTGAGACAAGATACAACTGCAGAACGCCTTTCAGGCGTTACGAACAGAAGCATATCAAGGTTGACAGGTGATGGACCGTTCCTTTAACCGCAACAGGAAGCTGACGACACGTGACTGGAGGTGACAGAAAATTCACAAAAGGGGAAAGCGGGCCGGTGCCGTGGTTTGACCGCAAGCCGGTGTAGGCAGGCGGTTAGTCAAAACGCAATGCACAATGCTGATACCCAACCAGTCCACAGCGCTTGCTTGTGATCGATGCGCGCACCGTAAGCGGAGATACGTTTTTTGAACAGCTCGTCGTCAATCAGCAGATTTTATGTAAATCGAAGGCGTCACACCAACGGTTGCCACGAGAAACCGTTTTACGCCTGAGGGGGGGGGCAATCG
>JGI24021J15306_10013807_pt1 | contig 10044 bp, 6 predicted proteins | sample Ectturendosymbi1_FD_15306 | JGI IMG/M metagenome (IMG submission 15306) | reverse complement strand
TCACCGGCACAACGTATCTTCCCCTCAGCCATGATGGCGATTCGATCTCCGAGCAGATCGGCCTCGTCCATGAAATGAGTGGAAAGGAGGATCGAGCACTTGCTCCTGTATTGCTGGATCACATCCCAGATGGCGCGGCGAGCGGAGGGGTCCATTCCCGATGTTGGCTCGTCCAGAATCACGTACTGGCAGAAAAAAAGAAACAAGACTTGGCTTTTGTTGAAACGGCCTGCCTAAGCATTGAAACAATAAAAGGGTTTTTTAAGGTGTTTTAGGAACCCGATTCGGGTCCCTAGAATTGAAAATCGTGTCCCTGTAATCAGAGAAAATTACCATCGGGTCCCTAGAGTCAGAGAAATCGAGTCCCTACAGGTCCATGCCGGGTACCTAAGATTTCCAAAAAACCTGCAATAAGCATATCTAAGCAAAACGATTTTTTGCTTTTTGTCCAAGTGAATATCAGTTTTCATAAAAACCGAAACAAAAGCAATTTTACCACTTGCACCAACAGTTGCCTGGAGCTACGTCAACATTATTTACTGTAAATTTTCCTACTGGTTCCTTGACGCACTTTATCACTGGCAGAGCTTAACCGTCAATGTATTGTTTCTGAAACAGTGGGTGGCCCAAGGTGCTCAGATAGAATTGCAACAGAAGCACTCTGATGCTGAGGGCAACACAAATATCGGCAATGCCCCGTTTCGATGGCCCGGGAGTTATTCAAAACAAGGTGATCGTGGGTGCGTGCGAGTAAACTGATGGGTAACAGCGGNTCAAAACGTGTCNTTCTACCTATAATGTTACAGAAACACGAAGTAGAAAAGCAGCTTTGCGCCCACAAACCTTTGATCCGGCAGAAAGAGCGATTCCCACTGAAAGCTTGCGCTTCATTCCACCGGAGAGCGTCCTGGCCTGAAAATTTGCTTTCGCATCGAGCTTCAATCCTCTTCGCATTGTCTGCGCGCTTTCTTCTGCCTCTACTTTATTCAATCCTTTAAGCTGCAAAACGTCCACAGATGGCTTCATTGAGCCTCCGGCACAAGTAATGCAGGTGCTACTCACTGAAACTGCAGCGTATTTGGTCAATCTACATTCTACAGGGTTTTAAGCAATTTAAGGCTGAAAACAATGGATTTGAGGTTCCCTAATCCCTATTTGTGTTTGAACAGGTGAGTTAAACAATAAAATCTGAACAGGTTTTTAGGTAAATGTGCCAACAAAGAGAAGTTATTATTTTTACTGAGCTTTTGCAGAACTGTTGTTCGTTGCATTAATCTCGGATAATACGCTGTTGATGATTATTGACAATTTGTTTCAGGCTGTCGCGAAACAAAATCTTAAAACGATCCACCTGTTTTAGTAAAACAATTAAGTGACCATGAAATAATTTGACTGACCAAAAGCCAAACGTTCCTCTTTTTTATCGTTCCTCGATCAGCGTGTCGCGGAAACACGATAGGAACTGTTTCAACACATGCGGGTGACGAGAACACGATAGGCTCGGTTTTACCACAGTACTTAACACCTACAGGGCCAAACACCATATGGTCTGTTTTAACACAGTCATGGCACGACCAAACACGATAGGGTCTATTTTAAAACAGTCGTGGCCAGAGGCGAATTTTCATTTTCATGGCCCAAGGCTATTTTAAATCGGGAGTCCTTCTCGAAGGTTTGCGACGTCTGATGTCACACAAATTAGCTCTACACGTGATCGTTTCATTCACTGAACACGTTGTTCCTATTCACAAACATATTACAGTACTTTATTCTGAATTCCCTCGATATCAGGAATAAAAACAGTCACAATGAAACCAACGAAAAATGCAAAGGTGAAATTATCTGACCACACTCGTATTATATATTTATTAAGTAGGCCTACCTCACGTCACAGGCCTCGTGTAATCTGAAAAATAGATTCTGGCGTTTTGCACCACACATTATATGTAACAATAATCAATTCTCAACGCCATAAAAAGAGAATGCTCATCGTAATTCACTTCAATCTTTCGCGTTCATTCTTGTATAGACAACTTTTGTTAGCGGCATATTAAAAAAAACGTGCGTTGAACCAAAGCAAGAATACAAATATAAATGCTTACAGAAATGCTGGATATTGTCCTTACTCCCAAATTTTAGGTCCCCCGAAATCGGGAGCGACCAAACACCATAGGGTTTGTTTGAACACAGTCGCGTCACGACCAAATACTATNGGTTTTTAACACAGTACTTACACGACCAAATACTATAGGTTTTTAACACAGTACTTACACGACCAAATACTATAGGTTTTTAACACAGTACTTACACGACCAAAGAAGTACAAATGTTCATCAACGGTTAAGTGATCGAATAAAATGTTAAACTGCGGACAAAACCCGAGCGATTTGCGAACTCCCAACATCTCCTTCGAAATGCTCTGGCCCAAGATGTACGCATCACCAGAAGTGGGTGGGAAAAGACCTGAGACGAAAATGCACATCGATCGCAAGTTACAAAAATAATTTAAGGGCGATAAAAAAAATTGTGTCAAAAATGCAAAGCAGAAAAATGTCAATTTTGCTTACGCTTGAAAACAATGAAAATTGAACACGTCACAATAGGATATTGATATCATGAGAAAAGAAGATTTGTCCGATTCTAATTGAAAGGTTGTGGGTTCGATCCTTGGGGACCGAGGGAAACGCCGTAGCGCTTATTAGGAAAGAGCAACCACCCCGGCAAGAAGCAGATTTTTAGGCGCCGACTGCCCCAAATTGCCGTCAAAAAGATTAAATTATAAAAATACTTGACCCAAAATGCACAGCCAAACTGTGCAATTTCCAGAAACCATGACATCTGAAGTTGCGCAAACATTAACCACTTCGCGCCATAAACCTCGACAATTGAAAAGAAATGGTGTTGAAATCGCGCATATCTTCAAGTTAGAAAGTAAAGAAGCAAAGTTTACAAACTGCAAATTTGTTCCAATTCTCAGAAAAAAGCAACTAAATTAAAAGTCATGCATTGTTCATTACGACTACTGCTGACTATTCTCCTTACAGCAGGGAATCAATGACGACTTCCGACATACTAGGCCAACTTCTCGTTGCTTGTGTTAACTTCAACACGTCAAAAAGCTTTTTTTCGACCTAACGATAAAACTACTGCAACGAGTAGACTTTAACGTCAACCCGACGACGCCGAACTGCCTCACAATATATTCTCGTGAGTTATCTCGAATGTGATAAGGTGCAAACAGTTTTACCATGCTGGTTTGGTTGGGTGTGCACCGAAGTGAGATCGCAATTAGCTTCATCCAAAGCCGTAGTCAGGTTTTAATGTTTGGGGGTCAAAAACATTTTAGGGGGCATGATCTTTGCTTTTATTATATGCGCGGGCGTCCTTAATTGTCCTGTGTAATAAAATGTCTGTGGCAGATGTTTACCCGCTGCGATCTACTTCATGAAGAGACAGACACTTGCTATCCATCAAAACCTCTTTTTCATTCAGTCTTTGAATATAAGTTCATTGAGATTGATAATATTCAAGATTTTTTTTCTTACTCTTCGTGGCTTTCTTCTGATGTTAAGAAATCTGGGATTACGCAACATGTTCATGACGGAAATTGAGTGACGCGCGCGCGCGACAGGGGCGAAGTCCGATGTTAGGGTTGGAGGTTGCCATGGAGAAAGCGATACGCATTACACGCTTTTTTCAAAACAAACAATCCTTCTGCTCATTAATAGCTTCTACGCAAAAAGCAGAAATGCAACAAAACGTAAAAATACTAGATGAAAATTGGTATTTACCTCAAACAAACTTAACCACTGTAATATGCATACCATGAGGTTCTTCACAAATTTTTGCGCTGAATTAGTCAGGCAGGGGAGTATGTTTTGCTTTATGTTGAGCACAATGGTTTTATGGAAATTGTTGGCTTATTCTATACTTTATTTCGTATCACTCATCAAACGTAACCGCGCAGCACTAACTTCACTTTGGCAAGATTTTGGACTATTTGTGTCAACAAAGTAACTGCACAAACATCTTCGCTTTTAGCCGCAAGTAACTCGCTCATTTTTACAACGTGAAATGTGATCTTCCAAACACAGCTTAGCTCCCCTATGCAATACCAAGACGACAATATAGCAAATATCAGATTGCCTGTGAGCATCGACATGGTGGTCGTCTTTCCAGCACCGTTGTGACCCAACAGTACGTTGATCTGTCCTTCGTACATGTTCAAACACAACTTGTTGACGGCAATCTTCGTTTTGCCGTTGAGTCTGAAAATCTAAAAAATTCAAATTTACAACTACAGGGAAAGCGAGCGTGACGGCACAGGAGCGGTTTTCATTTGTTGATTCAGATTCGTCGCCAAACGAGCACACTTTCACTGTTGGGTTCAAATTCGCCTTTAGACCAGCATATTTTTATTGGTAGATGCAGATTCGCGCACATTTTTCTTGGTCGGTTCAATATCGTCGCCAGACAATGGACTCTCAGCGAGTTCAGTGGAATTGCACGTAAAACAGTCGCAAGTGTCATATCGCTTGTATTCTACTTGACTAACCTTGGCTGCATGAGCGTCGGAAGGGGGGAGCAGGAGGGGCGAAGGTCCCCCTGGATTCTGAAATTTTGAGCAAAAAATGTTGCTTTTTTAGTTTTGTAGGAAAAAACAAATTTCACCACTTTGCCCCAGTGGAAAAATTTTGGAAAACACCCCTAGTGGCCCCGTGGAACAAATCTTTCCGACGCCCATGGTTGGCAGGCTGTTGAAACGAGGACAACCCGGAAGTCTTTCTCTCACACGCACATTTGTACAGTTTACTATCGAAAATTGCCAGAAAGGCATCTGACTTGACCTTGCCTCACAACTTACTAAAAATGGTCGGCGCCGAAGAACTCCAAAGACAAAACGCATTAACATTTGCAGGTGGCGTTTAATTGTTCAGATACTTAAAACACACACACTGATTCAGACACGACAGCTGCCGAACGATTTTAAAGCTCTCCAAGGTTTCATCAGAACTTTGTAAACTTTCTTTGGCTTCTGTCGTCTGTGCAAACAGTGGGACGCTTTTTAGAGCGTTGGAGAAAATGCAAAGCGTGCACAATTGTCACGTTTCAAGATAATTATATTACAACTTTAAAAGCTTTTGTACATACGATTAATAAACCTTAGTGGTAGAAGCAAACTTACATCTTCCCAACGGCATCAAAGCTACAAATGAAAATACAATAATCTGCCTACAAGAAATAACTCTACTAACAACTCAGTCACCTTTGTTAAGCTTTTAATTTCGACCACTTTTCTCAAGTCCGTGGGTTCCTCTTCAAAAAACTCCTTTGTGTCTTCCGACCAATCGTGTGGCGCCGCGTCGTTGCAGAATTTGCGGATTACCTGGTTTTTTCCACCAGTGCTTGCTTGGGGCGGAACTTCACTGTGCGTTGCGCCCAGCCAGTAGGATTTCTGCTCAGACGATGCATAACAACGGTGTATTATTAAAAAAGGTGCTTTCCAGTGGACAGTCAAATATTACGACAGTGGCAAGCAGTGACTCTATGTTGGACAAAGTTTTTTTTTGCTTGATGAGATCATGTTTCAGCTGCGAATCGTTAAATCCTCCCTTGATTCCAAACACTTTGCCACAAAGCGGAATCATGAGACCGTGAGTCAAGACGCGCACGCGCGTAACGAGGGATGCAAGGTGGAGCAAGTCTTCGGGCGTGGAATCACTCTGGGGGCGCTAAAAAGTCCCAGCGATATCACAAGTACTTTCTTCAATACAGTAAATTTGCTTCCGAAAGACCTCAGGTTCGAACATGGGGGCGCCAAACTTGCACCTTGCCCCGGGCGCCGTCTGGCCTCGTTACGCCTCGCATTTCGGAGACTATAATAGGAAACAGCGTCGCAGATCGCCGAGACAAACTCTTCGTACAGCAAGAAGAACGCTCCAGCACATGAAGAAAGACTGCAGAACTTAGGTTAGTAAAATGTGAAGATTAACGCGTAACTTCTGACCTTACATTTATTATGACGTAGCTTCGCCTGCGGTCATTTTTCTCAGAACTGAAGCTTTTTGGAGAAGATGCACACGGTTGTTAGTCAATTTCAATTTCAAGTTTATTATCTTTTTATATCAGATATTAAACAGAAACACTATTGAAGCCATTGCACAATAAGGAACCAATTGTCAGTGGAAATCAGAGCAAATGAAAACACGATGGCAAAATAACTGAGTAGTGTAAACACGAGTGTCACTGTGTGACATAGGATGGGTGAAGGACCATCGCGGTCATCTAGTCAAACAACCCCGTTTATCACTTTTTGCGCAGTGTCAAAAAAACAATAAATCAAATACAAAACAAACAAACAAATACAGAACATGGTGAAGTAAATTTACAGATGAAAAGTACATGCCTATGTACACAAAATAGTGGGTGATATTTACAGTAGTTGAGGAAATTTGGTGTGGATAAAAAAATGTTTAAACAAAGTATAAATTTAATACGTGGGGGGCATCAGCAACCCAGTCTCAACATTAAAAGACTTTAAATACCCCTTGTTTTTAAAGCATCGTACATTGCATTTGTCTGTTTTTTTTTCTGAACAATGTAGTTCAGATTTAAACTGGCAAATGAAAAGGCTACTTTCATTGAACTAACAAGTTTAAAAAGTTTTGATAGTTAAGTTACAAACTTGCACTTTGGATCAATGCCACCATTTGTTCGTAAAACTTTCCTGGACAAGTGCTTGTGAAAATCTGGATGATACGTAGCACGATCTGCAGTATGTTTTTGCAGCGAATATTGCAGTTGAGCAAGAAATCATCTTGGCCGCCATTACGATTGCATTTTTCATATTTACACGCCACTTATGTTCACCAACGCACGTCCAATCGAAGCCGAGTAGAGACACCGACTTCCGAAGTAAGTCTTCTACCAAACTTTCACTAATATAAGACGTGGATCTTGTTGCTGTCCACTTCTTGAGCGACTAATTTCATAATCCCCGACTTTAACAGGGAGTGTAAATCTCAGGTAAAGGTCAGCCGTGATAGGAATTCCCTAAAACTTACACTATATACACAGAACCGTTGCCAGAGAGTCTTCAATAGGGAGGATATCCGTTTGTGACCTGAAAATTTGGCAAAACCTTTCACTGATGTTTTATATTTCCATTTGGGGAGTTGGAGCTTTGTTTGGGGGGAGAAACCCACGTAAACACCGTTGCGACGGGACTCTATATTATAACGTAATCATAGACGATTAAGCAAACCGTACTGCTTTGATCAAGTTCGATTGAAGCCCAAGTTTAAGATAGATATCCCAAGCAGTTTCGTTGATTTGCACTGAAGTATCTGTTTGGCTTATACATCAAGAGCTTGACTAACCTGAAAATATTTGGTGCAACTTTTAGTAATTGAGGGGGACATTGCCCCCGTTTCCCACCTTGCTACGCGCCTGTTTGTAATAGCGGTTCTGGCGTACAGAAATAAGCATCGCTTGGTTTGATGAATAAAACGAAATTTCGGCCGACAACGGAAAGTTCCATGCAGGAACAAATAACCAAGAAGTCAGTGGAGATTCGAATTTCATTGTTTACCGTTAAGGGGAAGTACCATGGCTTCGGGATGCCGTAGTCTCCGGGCATCACAGCCTCGACATAAACTGCTAGCAGTATGTAGAGCACTGTGTCAACACACAACATCCAGAACACCTGGAACAGAAATCAACAAACGACAAAACACTTATGAGTCATTAGCCTTGCTAAAGAGAAAAAACTATTAGTCAGCATCTGAGAGACTAACAGACGAAAAGCGTATTTCTGGTGAGTAGGCCTATACTTCATCAGGTTGAAACATTGGTTTTCAACCGGGTGTACATGTACTCCTAGGACAGAGCTTCTCAAACTATGGGTCCAGAACCATCGCCAGAAAGTTTTCAATAGGGCTTTACGTTTGTTCAGGGGGGCTTGACGTTCTCAAATTTGGTAAGGCCCCTCGCGACCTCATTTGGGTCGTGAAATGTCGTTTTGGGTCGCGAAACAAATTGGCTTGACAAATCAGATATAAAAATTTTTGTAAACTTTGCAAGGAAACTAAAAGTATGCTTGCAGTGAATCTATTTCTAGCTTCATGTGCATTTTAGAACCAATATCTTGCTTTGTGCTGTCAGTTGTTTGCCAGGATGTCTTCCCGAGCTACCATATGATAATAATCAACCAAGCGCAACAAGTTATGCGTTGTTACGTCTCATGATTGTTTTAACGTATTGACCAATATTGACCTTACTGCATTCACCCCAACACGAAGGCATGCTTCGGTTTAGAACTCTAACTTTGGTCTGAAACTACTTGGTGTGCTTTGAAAGCAGTTAGCCTAGCCCCTGGAAAAGCTTTCAGTTTACAGAACATAGTTTCAGAAGAACTTTGGATTTTGATTAAGGAAAAATTGGATCCACAAACAATACACAATTGAAATTTCAGGAGGCCACACATCTGCTATGCCCAGGCTGAATTTGCGGAGTTATTAATCGACAAAAGTTTGCAACTGGAATTTTCAAAACAGAGTTTATGTCATTTTTGGATAAGAACAAGAAATGAAAGCCGAGCCAGTTCTGATCTAGCAATTCATAAACTCTTAGACTTTTCCACAACGTATTTGTGTGAAGCAGTATTCTCGAAATTGGTAATCATGAAGTTCAAAAACCGATCCTTTTTGAAAAATGCTACGAATTTCCTTCGTCCTGCGTTGTTTGTATCAATCTACGAACAGATGATCTGTGTAAAAACATTCAAGTGTATCAATCCCAATGGTTACGCTTGATAACTTCTATAAACTGAATTGTTTTTTTGATAATTTTTTTCGCCTGTTTCCAATACGTGTTAATGTTATTACTGTATAGATACTTTCGTGGAATATGTGCATTTGCTATCCGTCAAGGGGTCGCAGAGAAAAACGTTTTGAAAAATTGGTCGCAGAACAAAAAGTTTGAGAAGCCCTGTCCTAGGGGATACAAAGAACCAAAAGAGGAAGTTCGAACACTAAAGTTTTTTAAGTTTTTCGCCCTGATAATTTTGACAATATTTTTCCTTGACGTTTATCGTAATTTTTAGTAGTGTGATGTAACATTGTCCACAGCTTATTGTCCAGACAAGAATTGGTAGTTAGCATCATGTACTATTTCATTTCAAACAAGACGTACAAGAAAACTTTTTGTAAATGCTTCAAGCAGTACGAGTGCATGAAAAGGCTAAAGATCCATTGGGTTAAAACAAGCACTTACGTCAGACATGTACATGTTGTCGTCCACGGTCGACGGTTCGTTCAGTGTGCTCCACTGTACGCTTGCTCCTGAAACGACACAACGTGTGAACAAACGTCTGCATGTACTTTTCATGAAAAGCGCTAAACGTCTCCAAACAAATGGTGCGAAAGTTTCGATCTGAACTGGAAAATGACATCCAGTCACTGACTATAACGACCACACCTCATGCAGCATGCCAAACCTAGGGTTTCCTGCGACCAGGGACAAAGTCAGTTTGGGCGTCCCCACCTAGCCCGTTCGTGCGGCAGCATAAATGCAAAGAATCTGTTGGGATTAAAGGGGGGTTGAAACCTGACTCGGGCCCCGAATACATTTGTTTCTAGACCCAACTTCATACGACTGTGACAATGCGTAAATGACGTTAGCATCTTTAAATCTTAGAAATCATTAACTGTCACAGAAAGGCTCGGCCTTTCTTGATTTTTCGTGAACAGTTACGCTCTGTTTAATCGCGTGGTTTCTCTCTGGCACTCGTCATCGCGCACGTGTGTTATCTCCAGAGGTAAAGTGTCTTTCTTAGACCGCTACCAAAGGCCGATTTTCTTAGCAGTGACTGGTTTATGAGGCTCTGGGAAGGTCATCCTTTTAGCTTCGAAAAAATTTTAGTAATCTCGCTGTAATTAGCCACAGTTCGTGTTTCTTTCTTTACTTGTTTTCAAGTGCCAACATTTCGCCTGTAAGATTTGTCTTACATTTACAGGACTGATGATGCGTTGGAAAACGCGAAAC
>JGI24021J15306_10013806_pt1 | contig 10045 bp, 9 predicted proteins | sample Ectturendosymbi1_FD_15306 | JGI IMG/M metagenome (IMG submission 15306) | reverse complement strand
AAATGTCGACCCGGTTGCTCAGCGGCGCGTGTCCTGTGCAGATCGCTTCGACGACAACCTGGTGCGGCACCAAGTCAAGTATCTCGGCCTGATGGAGAACTTGCGCGTGCGAAGAGCCGGCTTCGCTTACCGGAGAACCTACGAAATATTCCTGAACAGGTGTGCAACAAAACCTTTTACTTCATGTGGAAGCAATTTGGAAAACGCTTGAGTGCACGCGCGAGATGTTCTTCTCACATAAACTGAAGCGTACGACGCAAAGAAAAATTTTTAGTTCCAGGTTATGGTTACATGTCTTTGTCCCTTAGTTTTTTGAAATAAGTTCAAGCTACGATCTTCGTAGGATGGGTTTACCTGGAATTGATTAGGGCTCATACCTGAACAGCCAAACAGCTTGCATGTGGCTTGCAAACGGCTGCCTTTTCTCGCCCCGTGAAATTATGCTGCTTAATGTTCGCAAAATTTCCGAAGACGAGAAGCAACCTTTACAGCGTCGCTAACATAATTATCGAAGATGCAAGTCGATCCACGAAAATGACTCCTGCGATGGAGATGGATCTTTCCGCTGTGCCGCGGACGTTTTGCCCACTCCGAATTTTTTTGCGCAGGATTTTATTCCATCCGCGCGGCTGTAACAAACGCTATGCGACGCTGTTGCCAGCAGGGGCTTTCGGGGGTTAAAGGAAACAACTAGCAGCTGAGAACGTATCGTTTACCTGCGCGATCGACCGCTTCAGGTACAAGAGCTTGTGCCCGCGAACGTGGCCACGCTTCGACGGTCCGGCCAAGGACGGTGTTGCGTTCCTGTGCAAGCATATCGACTACGGGGAGGGAGACTACCGTCTCGGGAAGACGAAGATCTTCATCAGGTTGCCGCGGACCTTGTTCGCCACGGAAGACGCGTTTCAGGTGAAGATGACGGTGTTCGATGCGCAGAGGACGAACAGTGTTAGGATCTGTCACGTTCGTCTTTTGCGCTTGTAAATGTCTTTGTCGTGTTTGTTGTTTCTTGTGTCTTTTTTCCCGAAATAAAAATGCTTTTTCCACAAAACTAAAATTTCTAAGTTTTTTCAACATCCGGCAATTGTTTTTTTCCAAAATGAGAATGCATGATCGCAAAAATACATTTCTACATTTTCTTTCAAGGAACAGCGAAATCCTTTCTATTTGTACTATTTTTTCGTCACAAAATTTAGCAAAGCTGCAACTCACCGCCTTGAACATGTTTTCGCACAGATTCGAAAGCACCAGCTCGCCACTCAGATCCAAGCCATCTACAAGGGATACGCGCAACGGACATTGTATCAGAGGATGAGGCAGGCGGTGACCATTATCAGCGCATACTGGCGACGAGTTCTCGCCATACGATTGCGCCAAAGAAGAAAGAAAGCGGCACAGGAGATCAGAAAGTGCGTCGCTGTGGTTGATGTGTGACGAAAGCGCGATTTGCTGGTACCGATATTTTATAAACTTTAAACCGAGTGTTTGAAACAAAACAAGCGAAAAATCTGGTAATGTCGTGCATTGGTTTCGAACGAGACTTGGGCCCGGCGTGGAGTTTGTTTCAAATTGCTCCACGTTTTGCCAAGAAATCGGTGTAAACCATCTGAGCAGTAATGCAGACTGCAGCGAGAGCACTGTATTTGCTGCCGATTCTAACAAAACGAGATCCAATCTCCGCTTGAAAGAAGTTTAACAAAATCTCACCGACAGTCCGCGGGTACAGTGCTTGTAAAGTGCAACGCAGTAGATCGCCACTTGCGCTTAACTGTTGAGCGTTGTGGCCGTGCAGAGGTAAATGTCGGTGTCCTCAGTGACGCAGCGTTGAAACCGGGTTTGTTTCTTATCTTGACTGTAGTGAGATCGCTTCTCGCTTTATTGCCCACATCAGGGCCGTAGCCACGGGGGGCATTCGAAGGCAGTACCCCGAAATTGTGTTGTGCCCAGAAAAATTTGTTTTAAACATACAATAAAAACAAAAATCTTGACACCCTAAAATGTATTTCCGCCCAAACCTGAAAACCTGGCCGCGGGCCTGGTCACTATGCTGCACACTGACCGGCCTGTCGCAAACGCTGGTCTTTTCAGGTTCATCATCGGTTTCATGAACCGAAAGCGACCCCGATGCGAAGAGAACGCGCACTTCCTCGACTACGTGCGCATCGCGTACCTGGAAAAATGCCGAAAAGAACTGCCCAAGAACGTCTTGGACAAGTCCTGGCCCAAAGCGCCTGCTGCTCTCGAAGAGGTAAGAAAGCGCATAGTGTGTAAAGAAACTTATGCTTGAGAAATGCTGTTCGGTTTTCACGATGGTCTTTCGATGCGGTTTTAAATAAACTTTTTTGTGTTACGCTTCATGTCTTGAAAGAATATTTGATGAAACTGAAAGTCGATGTTTCGATGATTGAGCGGCAAAACAATACTTGTGGGACTCACACACACACGTGCTTCTTGCGTCAGTTTTCCCAGTATCTTCGGTAAACCTTCAGTTTCGAGCGAACGCGAAACACCGGGCTGAGTTTTTAGCTTTGTTTTTCAGTGTTGAGTAAAGAGAATGTCTTATTTGCAGACTGCTTTAATTTTAAGTGCTTGGTGTGTGACCGTGAAGGTCCGNGGTAAGCTTTACAGAAAGTTTGTTTGTGTTCATTTCAAAGTCCTGGGTAATTTTGGAATCCAAATGCAGCAAAGTTATTCAATTTCCGATCTTTTCGCAATGGCAAAATTTCGATCCAGTTCTGTTTCATTTTCGTGGTTTCGTCACCAAAGCCATAGCGCTTCTCTTCATGAATTGCAGTGAAAATAAATCGAACAATGCACGTCACGTCATCACAGCAACTGCGTCATGGGTCCCACAAACATCTGTAGTGCAAAGTTATCGGAAACGGCAGCGTGGCGATCTCTGCGCGCGAAGCAAAGGCTAACTTGATAAATAAATTCACAATTGCCGCGCGCAGTCAGTTGCAAAAACTCGCTTTTTTGTCGCGTTCCGAGCGGTCTGTCGTTAACTTTTCAATCATCTTCGCATGTTTCCCGCAGACCGCCGTCCTGCTGCGTGACCTGAACATGCGCAACATGACGCTCAAATACGCGAAAAGCACTTCTCCGCAGCGCAAAGCGTCCATGGAGGAGAAGGTACTCGCCAGCAACATCTTCCGCACGAAAAAGAGCGGCTACGAGGAGAGCATCGCGCAGCCGTTCCAAGACAAGCGGCAGGGTGAGGTCGCGTCGCGCGTTTGAATCGTTATTGTTCGCGTCGCGACGACAACGCTGCTTACAACGTCGCCCGGCTCAAAATCAGCCGAATGCGAGCGAGAAAAAGTCACGACGAAAGACCGAGTTCAATTTTCTGTCAACGTAGTGTCGTTTAGAATGGTTTGGTGGCGGCTTTAAAATCGCTAAATAGGCTTGCCGCCCGTAAACTCTAGTTAAATTTTTCGTTGATCCGCTTGAAAAGCTTTGCGCTGATCATGATATCAAACCTCTTCATTGCTGCCACTGAACGCAACAGCCGGGTTGTGTTCTCTTGTCTGTTTAAGCGCTGTTCAAAGGTTTCGCTGTCACGTTAACCCTGCTGTTCTGCAGAAAAACAAACAAATAATAACACACGCATTGAAAGTCTTTCACAAGTCTTGTTCAAAGCGACGCGCAATGGGTTTTGCCTCGAACTCCTGAAAGCATCGACATTCGTGCAACGAGGTCGCTGTCTGGTGTTGTTGCAACATGCCACCGCTCGTTCCAAGCCTCACGGCGATTAGTCCACACTTGTTCATTTAATGCTGAACACGTTTGCTGCCATTTAAAGTAAGCGCACTGCTGATATTCAACCGGTTCCCGGTTTCGCAAGGGAGGAAAAAGTGACTGTGAAGGAGGTGGTGGATTAATATAAATGTACTCGAACCAAACTGTGCACCGCATCGCTGACCAACACAACCAAGTCGCAAATCGTTTGCGACCATGGTGGCCGATTTGAATAAAGCTCTATGTTTCGCTAATTTGCTGATTGTTACCAATCCTCCTGGAGATGTTCGTAAAGATTGAGCGAAAGCATCGAACTTCTGCGATAAGCGTTTTAAACACACCTTTGCCAATCAGTGTGAAATTATTTTTGTCGGTGGCTGTTTTTGGTCTCATTCAACTTCTTTTGATCGAAATTTTCAACCGAACTAAGTTTTTCATGCTGAACGATAGTTTTTAGAGCGTAAATTTTTGTCTGACAATCACTCCGCTTGCCTCGTTTAACTCTCAAAGCATTCGTCGATTGCAAAACAAAACAAGCGCTTACTTCTACTTCTGTACGCGCAGTCGAACAACTGAAGCCGAAGATGCAAGCGTCCATGCCGGGAGAGACGGCTCTCTACTGCTGCACAGTGACCAAGTACGACCGCCACGGCTACCGCGCGCGACAGAGAACGTTCGTTGTGACGTCGAACGCGTCATACCTATTCGATCCGAAAGACGGAAAGCTGAAACAAAAAATCTCTCACTCGGAGCTAAGAGGTTAGAAAGCGTAGACAGGGGTTGCTGGCAGTAGAAACCAGCGTTAACGTGAAAAAATAGAATCTATTAGGTGAAAAATCTGGTAGCTGAGTATTCGTAAACATATTTTCCTCCCATGCAAACTGTGTTCCTGCTGTTTGGGGGGAACCCATGAACAGTAGCGTAGTCTGGCCAAAATTTTGGCAACGGCGAAATATTTTGACTTCAAGCGTAAATTTTACGCTGTCTGTTTCAGTATTTTGTTTGGGACACCACCACTTAAAGCACAAAACGACAAGATATGTTAAAAATTTGGGGGCAAATTTGTCCCCCTGGCTACGCTTATACCCGTGACATCTCATTTCCCCCACGGTTTTCCTGTCTGTGTGAGGAACGTTTTTCTGGATTTTTCAGTGAGTTTGCCAAAGGGAATCGTGACAAACTGGCATTTGTTGTTTATTAGGAATTTCGACGAGCAGTCTCGGCGATCACGTTTTCGTCCTTCACTCTCCAGCAGAGGAGAAAGAAAAAGGCGACGTCATCGTTCAGAGCACGTTCGTCATAGAAACGATCACGAAGTTGGCGAAAATTGCGCAAAAATCGAAAGACGTCAAAGTCGTGGAAAACAACAGGTGTTTATTTTGTGTAATGACAAAAAGTGTTGTGTGTCTACCAGGTCCGTAACCAGGGGGCGCAGGGGGAGAATCCCCCCCTAGAAAAATGTGTTGGACATAGTTCACAACTATCGGACACAGTTCAAAAATTTTGGGCCCCTCACAGAAAACTCTTCGCCCCTCCTGCTGTCCATCGCTGGTGACCAGCCTGGTGTCTACTACTCTGCTAGTTAACTTTGCGCCACAAAAGCGTTTGCAGTTCTCTGACGTATTTTATGATTATTGGTTGATAGCAGGAGGCGGGATTGCGTCACGACAGTTTGGGTGAGCGCAGCGTTGTGTGCAGTGGTGCTTGTTACAAAATTAAACAGAAAAACGAAGTCTGCAATCGCTTACACGGAAAAAATCGTTTTTCAGTCGACGCGTTGACTCCACATCGGGAAGTTGTTGTGCAGTGTTTGGCAGAGGCACGATTTGCAATGTTCGCACTGCGATTGGAGATCAAAGTACACCGGTGCGTTATGCGAAATTCTAAACGAGCAAAAACACGCCCAGCCAAAGCAACAAAATGAGATTTATTGACGGCAGCAACAGCGCAAGTAAAAACTGAACAAGTAATTACAAAAAATTCGAATTCTCCGCTTGTCGTGTCGCTATGACGACACGCATGGGCGTAATTTTATTGTAAAGTGTGGGGGAATAGTTTAGTGTGAAACCAATATAATCACCGGGTGGATGCAGAAGTGAACGTTTATAAATAGATTCCCAATCTTGGTTTTCAGAGGTGTTTTGAAATTAACACCAATTACGCTTTGCTTTAACCTTACAGACACTTTGCACAACGTGTAAGCGTCACGGAATAAACATCTTTTGGATTGGTTGGTCATCATCGTCGCGACATTACAAGAATATCTATATGGCTACATATATATCATAGGTCAATATATAGCTAAGTCAATGCTTATCCAACGTTTTGATTGAAATCCTCTTCACTAATGGTTGAAAACAGTCTTTTGCAAAACTGCCCATCGTAAAACTAAGTCTCCACAGTAAACTAGTGCTGCTTTTTGTCTTTGGCAAAAACTTTGCAGAGATTTGCCTGAAAATATAACTTTCTAACATTATAAACTTGTATCTTGAAAATTTACGCTGTCTGTTCCTGAATTCGTGACAACCAACTTAACAACAAAGCCAGTTACATTTCTGCACGAAACAAATCATGGCTGTACTGTGGTCTCTCACATATGCAGCTGTGTTTCAAGTTTCAACTCTCATTGTTTTAAAATAATATTCTTTCTTACAGTATACCAGTTACCACATAGGGTAAAGTGTCGGACAGAAGCATTTAACAATCTTTCGCGGTCTCTAGAAGCTTGCAAAATGCTAAAAATAACATTATCGTAGCTAAAATTTATAAAAATATCAGAATCAGTGGTACCACACCAAACTGTGTTTCAAGATCAACTTGGTTATGTGTACCATCTAACATGAAATGCTCTTCACACAAAAACGTGACAAACGTCACTTTTGTTTTTGAAACCTCTCCAAATACAAAACCTAGAGAAAAATGTGGGGCGTATTATATCACCACCGTCTGAAAAAGTTGAGGGGACATGTCGCATGTGTCCCCCACCTAATTGGGCCCATGACGACAGGCACGCTGTAAAAGAAGTTGCCCGCCTCAGAATGACCATATTATTTGCTAACAATATTTTGGTTTTTCTAGTTCCTAGGCGGTCATTCAAGATATCGAAATTTCACAACTGTACGTCTTGTCGTATTTCTGGCCATAATAACAGGGGTATAAGTCGAACCGGAACCTGGCGCGTTGCTGCAGATCAGCGGCGATAGACTGCGTGGCTCCGGACGTGGTATCGTTTCATTTCGCTGGCTTCTTCCATAATCTCGGCTGCACCACTTGGTTTGTGGTATTTCGCTTCCAATCAAGTAGGCGCGGATACCTCAGAAAAAACTTGGCCACTGTGCACAGAACGCTAAATTGGCAAACCTGTCCTACGTTCATGCACTTCAACAAGTAGCTGGATGGCAAAGCTATGAACCGCCAGCCCTCAACGTAAACTGCCACGAATTTGATGTTGTTCACTATAGTGAAAAACTGTATCAACTTGGTGCGTTGTCCTCAGGAAATACTGTAGCTGCGGATGCTTGTGTTGACCTCACGCCTCTCGTGGTCCCAAATCACACGGACGTTGTCTCGGCCGAATTGACCTGAAAGCTGCGTCAAATTGCCAAGTCGGGTGGTGGTGTCCCATTGCCGAAGGGTCCTGGGAGAGTGAACTTGGGATTTGACTTTGCATATACAAGGACCAGGAAAATTGTTTTGTTGAGGATGGCAATTGAGACTTGTTCGTTTGCGACCACGTTCAGGTTACCTTTTGATCTTGAGGAAGGCTTTGAAGTTGCCCAAGGTATCGTGCTTTTAAACACATATCGCATACCTACCTCAAGTGAAAGGGATTCCGCACGTTCAGGCGCTTGCATAAAGTTGCTTGCTACTGCCTGCTGCAAGTCAAGACCGTGATGATAAGTTGTTCGTCGAATCGCATAAAATTTTTACTGTAAGAAATCTTGGCAAAACGTTTTGGAAAATGCTTAATGTGAAAGAGACTGTCATGAAACGTTAAACTTAGGCTTGTTTCATTTTCTGGTTAAAGCTGTTGCACGGAATGCGTTCGTTAACAGCGCAAACAACAGGCCCCATGTTTTCTCCAACAGCATCGTGCATGACATGGCGGGAGGAAAGCAAGGAACGATCGAATATATCGTGGGGAGTGAGATTACCGTCAGTAAGGCCAAAAATGGAACTTTGCAAGTGGTGAGTGAATTCGTGTGAGGTCTGATAAGCTAAAGGTCATGCCGTGCACTGCAACAAATACGTTGTTTGATTTCAGGTTGCACCCGGAAAATGATCGATCAATCGATGATCGATTCTCGTGACGTGCCTGCGTTGGAGGGTAGAATGGCCAGCATTATCAGAAAGCGCCTATTTAGTTTCTTTGTATCGTGTTTGAATTGTTTGTACTCAATTTTATTTAGCGCAGTTCCCGCTATCCATGTGTCTCTGTGGTCTTAATTGTGTTTCTACGCAAGGATTATCGCATTTCCGTCCACTTCCGTCGCAAGGTACATTACTGACGTGATGGCACCTGTCACCACGAATAACACGAGATTTTTTTGGGGGAGCACTGGGAACGTGCCCGACTTGTTTTTGTATTAACGCTTCGAACGCCGCTTCCGTCAGTCGCTCTGGTGCCACCGCTCGCTCCAGTGTAACCGACTTTTGCTGTAAGTCTCGGCCACAAGCTGTTGCACTCAATGTTACTTTTTTTTACTACTTGCTGGGCGCTGACAATAAACGTAACAAGTTCCATGGCAACGCGAGTGATCAACAACAAAACAGACTTCGTAAGAACTTTTATTAATAAAAGCAGTCGCGTTGTAGGCGACTGTGGGGAGCATGTGTTGTTTTCTCTTTCCGTCTTCACTAACGTAGCTGCGCACGGTTCAAATTTTCATCTCCTGTAACAGACAACGGCATCATCATAAGAGCTGCAAATCCGGTCTGCTGCTACTTATTTCGGATAAGCACTTCCGCAACCTTACCCACCTTCAGGTTTTTAAGTCGTCCTTCAACAACGGTGAGCATCTGTTTGCCGGACACCGCTAAACTTTCGGACACGTGTTCGACTATTTTCCTCATTATTTGTTGGATCCCTATCGTCTCCTCATCGGGCTCCTTCAAAAAAAAGCAGCCACATTGCTACAAATTCAGGCTTGCAAGGCTAACCTCGTTGCTATGCGACAATACACACCTCATCGGCGTCCGTCGTTTCGTCACAACCGATTGATTTGTCCGCATCCGGTATTAGAGCGACGGCTTCGGACTTGAGGTCTTCCAGCACCGATTTGAATTCTTCGCCGAGCGTCTTCAGTCTGTCGACCGCGCCGCGACATTCCCTCATCCACTGCGGCTGGCGTTAGAAACAAACAACGACAGTGTTTTTGTTGCTAGTTGCTACAACTTGTGCTCGGTTGTGCAGGAAACAGTCAACCGTAAACACCTGATGAACATTGGGCGCCATTTTGTAGTATTGCGTTTGTCATGCATGAAAGTGTGCATGGTATAGCGAGAAAACCAGTATTTTTCGTTGTCAACCACTTCCCCGATCAAAATAACACAACGTGCCGGTGCAAACAGTTAGTTGGGCAAATTTACTTTACAATAAGCAGTCCCTGGTAGGGTTGAACCGAAAGGTGCAGCAATACTATCGTTGAAGTGTTGGACTCATGGAAACAAGGGTATGACCCGGTGACAGTTCCACCCGGGTCCGCCCAATGTTCGCAGAAAATGCTGGTTTACTGCAGCACTGGTCCACGAACTCGCGAATTCATTGCGGGTACCATCATTTATTGCGAGTATCATTGGACTGAGTTGACCACGCTCAGGAACTCGCTGAGTCGGGAAAAGGAGGCTTGGTGTGATTCCATTCGCTGTCAAGAGCTATTACATCCCAAGTCTTCACCTACCACGGATAACTTGGGTGGAATTTATGGGCCCCAAAACATCGCTACTGCAAAAGGTAGATGTTTGGTATGGGGCGCCGTTCGTAAAAATATTATATCTGACAGATTTAGCACAAAAACTGCTATCTCTGACCATTCCAACTGTCCTCACCAGGCGCAGACTTGACGAGATCCTCTGAAACTTTAAGCAAAAAATGGCACTAACACTGAGACAACCACCACAAGTTTACTGCAGCCCATCGTCTGCACAAACCAATGTTATTATCACACCAGTATAATTTAAAACTGAAACTACCTAGCTTTATATGACGCAAGGGAATTCATGCCTTGCAGTAGCCTAGCTTTTGTCTGGATTACTGAAACAGAACACCAAGTTTTCCTTCAGACAGGATACCATGTTTTCCTCCGAC
>JGI24021J15306_10013805_pt1 | contig 10045 bp, 6 predicted proteins | sample Ectturendosymbi1_FD_15306 | JGI IMG/M metagenome (IMG submission 15306) | reverse complement strand
TTATTGTGATTGGAATCTGGTATGATGATGGTTTTGGATTTTCGGATCTGGATCGGATTATGTTTTGAGCAAAATTTTCGGATCATGATCGGATTCGGATACTATTGAAATTTTTCGGAGCGGATCGGATTATCAAATTTCAATATCCGCACAACACTGACCAGGGTAGCCTATTTCACTTGGCCAAAATATTGTACACGTACACCGTTCAGAAAACATTTGACAGAGAAGGTTGTTTAAAATTTTTCTGTCAAAAAATAACACCAATTGTTTTGTTATAATTAAAAGCACTCCTATCAAAGGTGTAACCTCTGCAAGCTAAGCCAAAGGAAATGGTGAAAGCTGTAAAGTTCTTAATTGTGACGTTTAGATCTTGATCTCTTTGCCCAGCTACGATTGCATCAGATTAGATCATTCATTATATCATTACTACACAGAAGCACCTACCCTGCACAGCACATGTCAAAAAGAAGACAGTGTCAACAAAGACGTCACGTGATGGCCGATATCCACAACAGCACAGTATTAATATTACATCCCTCTTCTTAACAATAGAGTAGCAACGAAAAAAGATAAACACACACACACAATAAGCATTCAAACACCGGCTTACACGCGAGCTCATAGCAGGTTACCTGAAAAGCATGAACAAAACAGACACATAATAATACGCTCTCAGTGACCACAGGAAAGTGACTGCGAATAATCACATTACAAAGTCACAAAAACGGGGAGGAGGAAGGATGCGTCTTCCAGATGATGTTGTGGTGCAATTCTCCGCTGAAACAGGTACCAGCAATTGTTGATTGTTTGATGATGACGCTTCTACATCTTCCTCATCGTCAAAGAGGTGATTATATCCTCTATTGGTGTTTTGCAGAGATTTTTGCAGTTGTTGCCGATTGCGACGAAGGACGCCGTGTTCAGTTTGTATCCAATACGACCGATGAGGTTCCGGGCACCATTGAACGACAGTTGCTTTCTTTAGCTGATTACGTTGGTTGTACCATCCTCCATCGCCTTGTTTTAGAGGTAGCAGAGGGTTGTTGCCGTGGTCGTAATACTGGTTTTGGCGTTGTTGTCTTTTGTGTACAACGTATGAGCATACACAACCGGTGGCACAAGGAGCTGAGGCGCAGCTGGAACCTTGCTGCGAAGACATCTGCCCATGGGCATCTGTGCTGAAGAGTAAGAAAGGCTCGACATGGAGGAGTTACGGTAGTCCAAAAGTGCAAGATAGGGATCTCGGCGGTCAGCCTGTGCTTTGGTGAGCATGTGCTTCAAAGTTTGCACAAACCGTTCGGTTTGGCCATTGCTCTGAGAAAAAGTGGGACTGGAAGTGGTGGTTTTTATACCCCAAGCTCGGGTGAAGTTGAGAAATTCCTTGCTTCAAAACGGCATGTTGTCTGACACGATCTCCACTGGTATACCATGATGGGCGCAGATGCTCTTTGTATGTTCAACAATAGTTTTTGCCGTTTTGTCTTGCAAGGGCAATAATTCAGGATATTTAGAGTAATAGTCAACCACCACAAGATAATCTTGGCCGTGTCCATGGCAACCTTTTCAAAGCGGTTAGTCGGAATAGATTGAGGCATCATGGGTTCCCGCTGAAGGCTGTGCTGAAACAAGTAGCCTATCACATGCAGAAATAGTGCGTTCAATATCGGCTGTCATTCGGGGCCAATAAACAAGCTGTCTGGCTTTGGTCTTGCACTTTTCCATCCCAAAAATACGATTCATGAATCAGGTTCAGCATGTGCGACCAGAGGCTTACAGGAATCACAATGCGATCAGAGTCAAAATCAATCCCATCAGCTGTATGTAAAGTGTCTCTGGGGGGCTCATAACTCCGTATGCCACAAGGAACATTTTTTTTAGTTTTAGGCCATCCGGTTGAACAGTAATTTTTAACCCTCTGCAGAGCAAAGTCCTTCTCAGTAGCTTGATGAATGTTGGCACAGTTCACAGGGCCTACTGGAAGTTGCTATATGAATGAGTGTATGACGGAGGATAGTTCGTCATAAAGGTTAGAATCTGATGTTCCAGGCAAATAAGCACGCGAGAACTTGTCAGCGACACACATAAATTTACCAGGAACATATTTGAACCTCAGGTCATACGGCTGCAATCGTAGCATCAAGCGCTGAAGGTGGGGCGGTGCTTTGTTCAATGGCTTCTTTATGATCGACTCTATCGGCTTGTGATCAGATTCCACAATAATGGCTTCTTTGCCAAAAACATATTTGGTGAAATTTTTACACTGCAAAAACCATAGCATCTCTTTCTTAATTTGAGCATAATTCACCTCAGCAGCTGACATGGACCGGGATGCATGAGCAATAGGACGACTATCTTGAAGCAGGCAAGCACCCAGGCCACAACACGAGGAATCCGACTGGATAGTGACAGGTTTGGTAGAGTCATAAAAATCCAGCACTGGTACATATACCAATGCGTTCTTTATCTCTAATAATGCTTGGTCATGTGCTGTAGCCCACTTCCAATCGCTTCCTTACTTTAAGAGAGTCCGAAGGGGAGCAGTGATGATAGATTCGTTTGGATGTATTGTGACAGATATTTGGTCATGCCTAGTAAACGTTGGATCAAGGGGACATTGTGGGGTGGTGGCATGTTGGTGATAGCCTGCACCTTGTGAGGGTCAGGTTTCAAGCCTTGCGCAGACACAATGTGTCCCATGTATTGAACAGAATCAATTTTGAACTGCATTTTGTCTTTTCTTTTCTCTCATGCTCACGTCAAAACGAGCCTCATGATGTGGTCGTGTTCCTGAGGATTCGCTGCGGCAATGATGAGGCCATCTGCGATGATGTGTACCCCTGAAATGTCGCCAAAGGGTTCTTCATTGCACTTCTGCATAATTTCACTAGCTGAGGAAAGACCAAAGGGCATGCTCAAGAACCGCTTTCTTCTTCAAGGGTTATGAAAGGTAGTAAGGTATGACGAGGAATCACTCAGACGAACATGGCAAAATGCACTCTGCATATCAATGACGGTGAAAACCAATTTGCCACTGAGTTGTGCTTGAACATCGGATGGAGTTGGAATGGCAAGTCGTTCGCGAAGAATGGCTCGATTCAATGGATGGGGGTTTAAGCAAATGTGCAGAGACTTGTCCATCTTTTGCACAAGGACCAAGTTGTTCACCCACTCAGTAAGACAGTCAACATCAGCAATAATACCATTTCGGGTAAGTTCGGCAAGCACTTCTTTCAACCGGGGCTGAACAGTGTAAAGTATTTTCCATGGCGACTGAATAACACCAACAGTGCCGTCGTGAAGTTGTATATGGTATTCCTTGGCATAAACCCTATGCCACGAAAAATGTCAGCAAAATCACGAAAAATACAATCAAGAGTGAGGGGCATAACAACACTGCATGCGTCAGTAGTTTGCAAAAGACCAAGCGTTAAGCAGGCATGCGCACCACGCAGAGGAACAGAAATCAACTCTGTAACAAAAAACACGAGCTCAAAAATAATTGTCTTGCAAAGTACGACACTTGACTTTTGTCTTTCCTAAAGGCTTCACAATATGGTTGACACAGGCATGCAACTTAACATTAGATGGCTGCAAAGGTGGCAATGACATTTGCTGAAATTGCTTTAAAGACAATATAGGCACTTGAGCACCAGTGTCACTTGAGCACCAACTTGCACAGCACTGAATGAGGGTGAGAACGGCTATCGACCACCAACAAATATAGACACTTGAGCACCAGCTTGCACAGCACTGAATGAGGGTGAGAACGGCTATCGACCATAGTAACTTTATGCGTAAGGACTAATATCTCATGCATCTTCTTGTGCGAATAATCAACTAAGGATACGAGAAATGATGCAACCTCAGCCAAATCTTCGGACTGAATGTGATTAGTAGCTTGAAGTTTAGCATGCCGGCATACCTGAGCAAAGTGGTTGCGGAGCCTGCAGTTATGGCAGGTTTTTCCGTAAGATGGACATAGGGTGGTGAAGACTGCAGTATGAATAATTAAAATTTACCTGTCTGGTGCGAGGCTGCAGAGAGTTAGTGGTGGATTATGCTTTTATGGCATCGATCGCAGCCGTAGACGAAATACTTGACATGGCTCGTGCCTGTGTTTTTGTCAGTTCAGCAGTAGGACAAATTTCAATGCAGCGATCAAAAGTCAATTCGCTTCCTTCATGCATAAGTTTCTCATGCAAGAGTTCGTCATCAGTAGACCTACCATACGTGCCGGTTTGGCCGGGACAGTCCCGGTTTAAACGTCTATCCCGGTGTCCCGTCCCAGTTAGCAAAATGTCCCGGAATTTCACTTCAGCGAAATTTTCAAAATGAACTCCAGCCTCATGATGTATTGTTATGAAATAATTCCGCTCAGTGGCTATTTGTAAAATTGGGGCTTATTGTAGCGTCATTTTTCCATTGTCTTCAATGGAAATACAGCAACTGTTGCAGTTAGAAGCCATTTTGTATGCTTTGAGAAGGTAGGATAACTTTCAAATTTTCGCTTTTAATCTAAGCAGGCTACAATACTTTATAAGTATTCTCACACAATCTTAAAACAAATAAATAAGGTATGAAATTTGCCAAGCTCAGGCCTTCGGCCACTCGTCAGGTTATTTCATTCATGGTTTTGCATTTGTCCCGGGTTAAGTCTAAGAAATTATGGTAAGTCTAGTTATCAATGTTAAACGCAATCATATCCCTCAGCATACGATCATCTGTAGACTGTGAGCATACCTGTGAAATCGGATAACAACTAAAGATTTTGATAATCACAATAAAACGGCAAAACTTTCTTAGTCCGAGGCAGTCCTGATCCGCCAATTTTGAAAAAAATTGCGGTCCGATTCAGTCCTGATCCGGCCAAAATTGGCTTCAGGCCTGATCCAGTCCTGATCCATGCTCATCTCTGTCGTGCATCCAGCAGAGGTGGCCAGAGTCACTTTTTCAGAGTCCGACTCCGTTCCTGTTTCAAAATTTTTGAATCTGGGTCTGGCAATTCTTCAAATTTGAGAATACAACTCCTGTTCACACTCCGACTACAATGATGGATCCGACCGCAATTTACCCATGTATTTACCTAAGAAATTACCGCACAGACTCATGCTACTGCCGAAATGGAAAAGTGACTCCGGATCCGTTCCGGTTTCCTCCCAATTTTTGACTCTGGGTCCGGATCCGGGTCCGAAAGAAAAACGCAGAATCCTGCCCGAATCGACTCCGGCACTCCGAATCTGGTGCAAGTTCTGGTATCCATCAGAGGTGTTCGGACTCAATTTTATTTGAGTCCGACTCCAGTCCTGATCCAAGAGGTAGGAATCCTGATCCTGATCAGAATCCTGTTTGTAACACAACTATGAAATCCGAATTCCGAAAAAATCCTGTTAACATATTTGACTAACCAATGTGCAACTATTCAAAATTTTTGTTTCTGAAAGGACCGTAGTTGTTACCTTACAGGTTCATCAGTGGACCTTCGCATTTGAAAAGTTATTCATCCGCCACCTGTAACGTGACAGTAACACACGATGAGTGCGTAGTAGAGCGCACTAAGTTTGATATTAATGCACTAAACCTGAAGCAAAAGTGCAATTCTGAATACAAAAATTTGGAAACATTTGAAGAAAGTAAAAAAGTGGTCCCTTGACTTGTCAAAGTGCAAGCATAAGACTGCTACCAAAATGAAAGGCACCAAGGTGANAGTCGAACCGAAAACCATTCACACAGCAGACGTAGACGCATTCTCTATGCTAGGACANCGATGNTGTTAAAGGGACAAAGTCAGCATTTTATTCTACTGTAACCAGATAACTCTCACCGNACCTATAGCCACTTTCTTTCTGAAAAGCAAAGTTTTGCCAAATACAGACTGGGAAAAATAAAGCCACACATAACCAAAAATCGCACTAAAACTCAGATCCAGAAAATGCAGTCAACCAAGATCTTGCAATGAAACATGGAGCTGAAAGCAATATTATCAATTAAACTTCTAATTACAAAACAACTTAAGCTTGCTAGACTTGCTGCATCCACTAAGAGTAACTGATGATTAACTAAGACCTAACCGATCAGTAATTAAGCACTAACTGACACTGATGCACACTAAAATACTGTAGATATCACAGAAAAATAGGCACAGCAACACCACATCTCTAACCTCGACAACTCACAATTTACAAAGGTAATCTGACATTACGTCGTATTGAGCCTGATAGTGGGCTGTTGGGATGCTATGGTGGTGGACTGGTGCCCTGCAATAGTGTTGAACAAATCGCATATTTTTGGAATCCTAATCCAGTCCAAACTTTTCTTTCAGTAATCCCGTCCGATCCTGATCCGGTAGACCTGTCAAAATATTTGATCCAATCCGGTTTATATCCGAAAAAACTCTGATTAAGCATTTGACTGCAGTGATCAATGCAGTTTGGATATCCATATCTGATCCGGTAGAGTTTTTTCAAAATCCAGTCCAATCCGGATCCGGTTCTGAAATGCAAAATCCGGTTGGATCGCGATCCGGAGACCGTATCATGTTCAACACTGCCCTGCAGTGCACGACACGTCCGGTGTAACAGCGCCTTTTTCACACATTTGCAGTTGATCTCAAACACATTACATCCTTTAAATCTTTGCAAAAATGCTTTTCATGATTGTGTTGGCGTCAAATTCCATAAATGAAATTTGAATATCCTGATCCTGGTCCGGAAACTTGAATAAAACCGTAGTCTTATCCGATCCGGTTTGTTCAAAATTTGGTGAATCCTGTCGGATTCGAGGCCTGAAATCCGCATCCTGTACACCTCTGGTATCCATTAGAGTTGAACGGATTGAAGATTTTTGCGATCCTAATCCAGTCCAATATCTACATTGTGGAATCCAGTTCGATCATAATCCGGTTGCACCATCCAAATATTTGATCCCATCCGGTTTTCATCCGAAAAAAACCTCTGATTAAGCATTCGACTGCAGTGATCAACGCAGTTTTGATATCCATATCCGTTCCGATAGCGATTTTTTCGAGATCCAGTCCAATCTGGATCCGGTTCTGAATTGCAGAATCCGGTTGGATCGCGATCCGGGAACCCGATCGTGTTGAACACTGGCATCCATCATCCAATCGACAAACCGTATGGTGTTTGGTGATAATTTCTGGGAGCTGAGCTGTGACACTGCGGGCAGCAAAAAGCATTACTGCATCACTGCTGCAGATGGTTGGAGTTGGCCGTTCAGCGGGCCTCGACTGGACTGCACAGTGCACAATAATTACACTTAAGTGGACTGTCCCCTGTGGCAATGATTATGATCAGGGCATGGTTGGTAGCTTTGCTCATGTGTGTAGTTGAACCTTCTTCAGTTAAGTACTTATTCAATGAATAAATAAGGATTCAATAATAGCCTAATAAGTTATATTGTGGTTTGGATTGAATAAAAGTCTTGTCTGGTGTCAGTGACACGAACATTCTAAAATCAGATTGTTTTGAGGCATAAAAGTTAAAAAGAAGAAATGGATGTTTGCTATGACTTATGTCAGGTTACAGTGTCATACTGAGTATGACTCTGAAGTTCTTCATAGGCAGTGGCTACAGAACTGCCCCTGGATTTTTAAATTTGAAACCTTATTTGACCACCTCCTGTAATGTGATAGTAACGCATGATGATAAGAATGCAGTAGGCTTGGTAGAAACATGGTAAATGCAAAAGGTAAACCTAACCCTAACTGTAGCCCTAACGCTAACTTAACACTAACCTAATTAATGCTAACCCCTATAGTGCTGGAGTGGTTGGAAAGCAATATGCGCCTGCACTTTCATCCCTTTAATCGGCACCTGCCCTCTTGGAATGACTTTGCCAAGAACAGTATGGGTCTGGCTTAACCGCCTCCTGCTTACAAAAATGGGGTATGGCCCCTTATGTGGCACGTGAGTGTGGTGCAGAGGAACAGAACATTGACCATGTTGCCTTTCACTATCCCATCCACTGACCTACCCATGGGGCGAGTGGTCTGATAGTTCTGGTGACAAGACAACCTAATGGCTGCTCAACACTTGCCACAAGGTCTAGTGTGGCCTATCAGTGGATAAGAACTCATTCAAACAATGAAGAAGTGATTGAGCTGACTGTTAATGTAAATCTATACTGAGGACGAGTTAGGAGTTGCCAGGGGCAAATCTTTGTTCATTTCATTGCATCTAGGAATTGCCTTCTGAGCCATGCATGGCAGTGAATTATCCGACGCAATAAAACAAAGGATTACCCTTGGCAACTCCTGGGTTGTCCTCAGTGTAGATTGACCTTTAGATTAGAACCAGCAGTCGAGTGGTTAATCATGTCTATGCCTGCTGTACGAGTGGTCATCAGTTCAGCATTAGCTCTTACCATTTGCTTTGGCTTTAATAGTAAGTAGAGATGACGCCTTCGATGGCAACACTTTCTGTATAGTTTTTCAAAGTTCCAGGTTTAGTTTTTATGTTTAAGTCATATGACAAAGACCATATGCTAATCCAAGTGTATCATCCTTGTCATATGACCAATTCAACCAATTAGGTTTGCCTAATGGCAAAATAGCTCCAGCAGTGCTTTAGCTTCTGATGGCAAAAAAGATACTGCTTTACAGTTAGGGTTTACAACAGTTAAGGTTTACGGTGAGGTAGGGTTTAGAGACTGGGCATAAAGGGTTAAACAGGGTTACTAGATGAAAATTTCAATACAAAGCCAAACAATGCCAAAAAGAGGCCAGAAAAAAGCTAAACGGACTGTTTACAGGCCAGAAAAAAGCCAAATTTTATTTGCGGTATTGCCATTCCTTTGTCACAAAAACCATCTCAATTAAAAGAATATTAACAAATTTTTCTTCGAAATTAGAATAAATCTTGCTTGGCATTGCACTGGAGTACTGATCTTCCATGACTTTTCATGGTTTGTGCAATTGCACACTTTGGGTACAGTGGGGCCACAGTTTGCATACTGATCAATCGGCAGCTTTCTGCACAAAAGTCTTTCCCATTCACTCCTGCCTGTACTTACGATCGATACCATAAGAGCCCTTCCAATTTGACGTCATTATCGCATTTCTATCACAGAAACGCAGACCTGTCCGCAAGCGCTGAGACTGTTCAGTTCTTACAACATAATAGATACTACACAGTGCAGTGAGTGCACACATTTCCAGCGATTACGCAAAAACTTATTTTGAATCTATCATCCCACAAATATTACAAATATCACAATGGGGGCATCTGATATAGCATTTATTACATAAATTTTGCAAATGTCATGTGTTGCCGAAGACATGTAATAGCAATATTTTCCTTGATAAGAACATATTTCCACGTGAAAAAAGAACGAAAAGGCCAAACATATTTTTAAGGCCAGGCAACTTGAGATGAGGCCAAAAAAAAGCCGAAAGGTTAACTAAAACTTTTTAGGTCAACCAACTTGAAACGGCCTAAAAAAGGCCAACCTGGCAACCTTGGGGTTAGATGAAAAGTAATAGCCACTTTAATCCTTTTATTCTGAGAAGTAACTGACATACAAGAATTGGTCACAAATTTTGCAAAGGTCAACAATTTCACTTGATATGGTTTTTCAGTTTGTTCAAAGTGAAAACCGGATATGGTTGTTTAGATACTGGTTTTCATAGGCATAGTTCATTTATTTTTGTTTCTTTATGGTGTGTTTCATTGACATTTGGAAATACTACTGTAAGATAATTGCCTGGTATGTGAATGACAAAAATAAAACATCAAGTTGGATCAACTACTGTACATGATTATGACTCCTGTGTGTACTGTATGTTTCCACTGCAATAGTCTTAAGCAACTCATAACTAATAACATTAACGATTAAAAAAGATTTACTTTTTTAAAAAGGCAGTGTCTAGCCGTACGGCACCGTATGGCTAGCTTCTGGGGCTAACCGTACGGCACTCTGAACAGCTAACCATAACTCTAACCCTAACACGCTTCAGCGCAAAGATGCTCTTCACCGCTCTTCTCAACGACAACCATGTCACACCGCTGCGCACCACTGCTTCCACCAA
>JGI24021J15306_10013804_pt1 | contig 10046 bp, 12 predicted proteins | sample Ectturendosymbi1_FD_15306 | JGI IMG/M metagenome (IMG submission 15306) | reverse complement strand
CCGGATCCGGCCCGCAGCCCCTTTACCAAATTGTAGTAACTGTATGGCCCGCTTGGTGGTATTACATATTATGATTCTGCCCTCTTTGCAACTTCTTGNATTGGATACTTACGAGGAACTACTTAAGAGAAANCGCACTGTGCTATAAATGCTGTTTGTCGTATTTTGTGCTTTCGTTATAAACTGTGAAAATCAAGAGTGAATCTCATTAAAATTCCATAAATTCCTAAGTTTTACCTACATCTTAAACAGCAAAGAGAACGGAATTGTTGGTGGAAATTTAGTACCGCCCGCCAGAGCTTGCAGAATTAGTTTTTGGCCCGGGACCCGGTATTGGTTGTCGATCCCTGGCGTAGGTAACTGTGGTTCTGTTACAACTAGCCCTTTGAGGGCAACCATAGTGCTGATATGGCCCCCAGTGAAAATGAATTTGACACCCCTGCTTTAAGGTATATCTTTTAAATGCTTTTAGTAGATATAAGAGATTGTTTGGGACACCAAAAGTGTTCTCAGTTATGTGTAGCTTGTGAAAACGAGGTCCATCTTTTGGAACCCGCTTCAAACGTTTTCTGAATTGATGATATAAATCATTTTCAAACTGTGGTTATTCTCTGAAAGAACGGTTAGTTCGAACAACAAAATTAGCCACTTTCTTGGCCTACAAAATGTAACCACTTCTGTGTGATACTCAACGATTTTCACAGAGAACCTGGCGTATTTAAACAAATGGAAACCTTGTCTTTGTACGCCATACTGCTCACTGCTTCTTGTTATTAGTACGTTGCACGTTATACGTGGTTAAAAAAGCATTGCCCTGAGGAAGCCCAGTTGAATAGGTGGGCGAAACGCCAGCTAATAATAAAATAATCGCCAGAAGAGCTAATTTGTCTGCTTGAAATGGAAACCTTTCTGGCGCCCACCTTTTTTTCTTCCCCCACACGCCTGGTCTGGATCCGCCACTACATTTATTTGACACGCCGTTGCATATGGTTCGAAAGCTTTTCACGGCTTCATTAGTTTCTATTTCAAGGATAGTTTCAGTTTGTGAGTGCTGGACAAGCAATCGTAAATTCTTATTCAACCTTGACATAAAAAACTAACACACAGACAATATTCTGAAGCAAGCACTTGCTTTTGAAAGGCAATACAAAGTCATCCTTTCCACTGACGTCAGTATGCTGGATTCGAATCTCGGTCGGTTCATACTGAAGACTTGAAAAACGGCTCTTGAAGGCTGTTCAGCCTCGTTCTCGGTTATTTTTGCGCACTTTCTAAAAGAATCAGGTAAGTTGGCATTTGATTTTTCACAGGTCACAATGACGTCGCATGGATGTCCTGATGACGTCACACTGTCACTCACACTGCCACACAAAATTGCAAATGCTAAGGCAGCTGTTTTCAAATTAGAAAGTCGATAAAATTCTTCATCTTCGGTGTCTTCACTGACTCTCTAGTGAGATCAGTTGACGAGTTATGATCGAAATTGCCTCGAGCCAGTACTGTGGCTTTCAAGGGTTGGATTGGTGCAAGGGAAAGTTTCACGCGCAGTGTGACCATTGGCTTGAGAATGCCAGCAATGCAGCGTTCATGCACTGCGAAAGTAGCCGCGTGTCACGGTACAGAGAAAGCGGAGGTGGGCGCCCCCAGACCACTCGCGACATTCCAAAAGGAGTACACAGCCAGTATAATGAAACCTTCTTTCATATTAATGTGCTTTCAAGCATGATACAATGCACAGTACCGCGCCTTTGTTAAAACGCCGAAATAGTCCAATAGAGAGGCAAAGAAAGTGGAAAACTTTCATTCAAGATTTACAAAAGAACATTCTATCTTCACTAATTTGCTTGATGTTGCTGTTATACTGCATAATACAAGGATTTTCAATCTCGTACATTTTTTTTGGTAAATCCAAAGCTTCGGGTTCGAGGCATGCCCGATAGACATGCAGCAAGAATGAGTAAACGATAACTGTTTAAGACTTGTACGTACTTCGCTCATGTTTTAATTTGACTTTGTTTCGTCATGGTAATGTTTAGATGGTGAAAACATTTGCGCTTCGCTTTTCACAATTTGTTTTCTTGGAAGTATCATATATTGGAAGTATATGAAAAAATTCCGGTTATAATAAATGAGTTTAAACCGGTTGGCACTTAAACCGGTTTCGCACCCATCCAACATGTTTGCTGATTTTATTTCGCAGTGTGCTCTTCCTCAGCTTGACTGCGGCGGTAATGTGCGCGGTAATTGTTTTAAAGCTGATTTTGCTGACGTATTGGAAAGCCTGCAAACTAGCGCGGGTAAATTAATATTAGGGTGTATAAAAACCACTTTTCATAGTCTCCGCGTTCTTTATAAAAAGATCCAAAAAAAATGTATATCCTTTCAGGCAATAAAGCTGTGGAACAACCTGACCAAAATATCTATAGAATTCGTATACTCATAAAAACCACGTTAATAACTTGAAAGAATATTTGTTGCGCTTTAAAGCAGCTGCAGTTCAAGACAACATGTCCAAAGCGATAGCTGTTCTTTGTACCTATGCTTTACGAATGCGCCCGAGTATAAGATTAAAAATGAGCTGTCAGTGTTTCTTAGGAGTCAAAACCGATGATTCAATGTGGTCTTATCTGTCTTCGAGATCTCTCGAAAACAGATACAAAAAGCACACGAACAACTTCAAAAATGGTGCAAAGTGGAAAGACCACGCAACACTTTCAGAATTGATTTGATGAAAGGAAGAATGGACTACACGCTTGTCCCTTGATATTTGCAATTAATAGCAAGCGTGCATGTGTTGTGGATCACAAAGGTAAGATCTGTGCCTTACACAGAAAAAAAGAAATTGCTCTAGTTGACCACTGCAAAAGTCCTAAGAAAAGAAGGGAATTAAATTAACATGTCAACGCAGGGCCGTGTTTAAGTTAACCCACGCTCCGAATACCAACGCTTTCAATTCAAATTTTACCAAACAAGAGATTTCAATGATGGGGACAAACTGGACAGTTTGCCGCAATGAACAAAAAAAAAACTCTCAGCAAAATTAATAGCAAAGCAGAGGACCATTTTTTTGTGCCTTATCATGCATTTGTTCTTTTTTGTTATGTGAAATTACGATTAAGTAATGTTGGTGTTATGCAAATCGGTCACTATGAGCGCGAAAACCGAAAGGCGAAAAAAGCTGGGACCTGCAACTCATTCAACAACCTGGTTCGAATAAATATGTGAACAGTCAATGTCACCAATATTGTTCTTATCTTTTCACTGAGACTGAATTACTCTTATTCTCGAATGCTCTTCATTGAGTTCGTTTAGACATCCTCCCCAATAGGGGCGGATCGGGGGAGCGATTGGGGCGGTCGCCCCCCCCCTGAAACCTACGAAAGTCACTTTATTCGCCATAATTTTTTGCAATTCGGAAAAGGAACATTTGCGATACAAAGCCATTTGGGCGTCCATTGTTTTGTCACAGCAGTGTTTGAAGTAAACTTCATCACTCCTACAGTAGCGAAGCCGTTATGAGACCTGACTACCAAATATTGCTTAAATCGCCCCATCCCCAAACTTTCTGGCTGGATCCGCTCCTGCTTCCCAATATTAGTAATTGGTTTTCCTTGGCTAAAATCTATTTAGAACAGCATTCTTTCTCTGAGTAGCTTGGGAATCGTTGATCATTTGTTTGTACTGTCATGGCGGCCAACTACTCATTTCCTTGATTCAAAGTTTTGCGTTTGCGTGTAATTTCACCATGTTTTGCAAGCGAATTTAACAAAATTTTGCTTTCTCTGTACTACATTCTACCAATCATTGATATTTTGTTTGTTACTGAGTTGCTGGAATGCACGTGAATATATATTTTCCGTATCTCACTTCCCCAGACACGAGAAAAAGCATTTATTCAAACGTCGGCGTTCTATCAATTTCCGGTAAATAAAACAGATGGAATTTGCTAAGCAGAGTGGAAAAACTTTTTCTGCAGCTCTGCAACGGAGGAATGCCGCTACTTATTCTTTTATGGCTCCACGGCTCCAAATATTTTTTGTTTTGTTTTTGGTAAAATTCTCAACCGTAAAACATCTCAGCTGATTCATAGAGCTGCAAATCAGGTCTTCCTTGTGATAAAGCTTGACCCACGTCTTTTTTCCGCACCACAGCTCTGTCCGAAAACCGATTATAATAGATTTGCGAACGCAACAGAAATAAATCGAAAGTTTCANGCTATTTTCAACAGAAAATATAATATTTTAGTGTTAAACGTACTTTGCTCCGCACCCGCATATTTTGCAATGAGNCCTGAGCCATACCTGCGGAAGAAGCACAAAGGACGGATTTATCTAATTGTTNGACTCTTTTCTTTTCACATTCNGACAGCATAGTTACTCTAGAGCTCTTACAGGAAATATGTTTCCTTAACACANAGCTTTCGCCTTTTTCTTCATATCNCCTCATATNTATATAGCCTATACATCACCACTGTTACTTACGTCAGGCCGCTCTTTCAGATACACCCTGCAGAGCTATATGCAATGATGATATTCCAAATAGGTTGCGTGAAGATTGTTAAAAAACTCTTGTTTATTTATTCACAATCCACCTTGACTTCACTGAAAAAAAAATTAAATCATGCATTTTTACCTGCATGTCCTGGTTATGTTACTTCGATTCAGGCCTATACTACAACGGCTCGCATGGCTGTCCATTTTACGTTTTGGACTACTTTCATTTTCAATCGTATCACGTCACCGGCTACGTTAAAAGCATAGGGCATACTTTCTTCAAGTGAAACAAATAAGATGCTGATTTCCTCTTACATTTGCCTTGCCAAAACTTTCAAGCTTATTTTAGACAAAACGTTTCAACACCGAACTTAGTTCCTTCATTACGATCATTATGAACACTTTGATCTTGACCTCTGCGAGCACATGACAAACTTGAGAAAAAACAAGGTTTACAGATTGCTTCCAGCTCCGCGGCAACTGCAAGGGGTTATGATCAGTTGGGGATAACCTTTCAAACTTGGCCCTGGGATCCATTATTGGTTGGGCATGAACTGCCTGCTTTAAAGGATCTCTAATTGCAACTCACTCAGCTAAATCAGATCTTAGCCAGTGTGTAACTGGAAACCAACAAGACCCTGAGACAAAAATTTTGTTCTGCAAGCCTACGTACATTTGTTGATTTGCTTAACAATAACATGTCTTAATTTACTGTCGCTTACATAGATTACCTGATTCTACGAAAGTTAATAACATTCATCAATTATCTCATTTCAAAAATAATATCGAACTATCTACAAAAGTATTGTNAAATGATNAAAAAAAAAATTTGAAATACAAAAAAAGAAATTACTTTTTGAAACAAACACGAATGGGCCTTTTCTCACCTTTTGCGATTCATAGCCACTTAAAAGTGGAATTAACAAACTGATATCACCGCCATCACAAATACGTAGGCCAGTGCCCCTCAACCTGTTATTGCGACGACCCAAATAATATGCGTAAAAAGAAATACATACCTTCAGCGACCTACTTTACCAAACCACTTTTCAAATTTGAGGCCCGATTTTTTAATGGATTGCACAACTGCTAACTTAATTGCTACTACGTTACCGGCCAAGAATAATACTGCAAGCATTGTGATGCCACAATGATAATAGTTACAGTAGCATGTGGTAACTACTTGACATCTCGCGTCAGAAATAGAATCATGCAAAAGAGTGCTCAGCATCAATAGGACTTTATGAAATTTCATCTAAAATGAGTAATGATTTTGCACCGACATACCAAATCAAGCGGCGAACCAGGGTCTGAGAAGCACTGGCGTAAGCTATAGGCGACTTGCTTCGTAAGATTTTTAAAAAGTTAAGTTTTAACCCAGGGCTTCCTAACCTTTCTCTTGCCATGTGCCCCTTCAGCATTTCGACAGATGAGCATGTACCCCTTCAACATTTCAACAGATAAGCATGTATCCCTTCAACATTTCGACGGATGAACATGCACTCCTAAAATTTCTTATGACAAAATATTTTATCATGAATATTCATAGATATATCTAAAAATAAGCATACAATGATTTTTATAAAATAATATTAACGGACATATGTAAATATTTGGAAATAAATAATATGTGAATATGTTTTTCTCTTCTATTGCTAACCTTAAATGTAACCCTTCAGATAGGCAAATGTACCCCTGGGGGTACATGTACCCCAGGTTGGGACCCCTTGTTTTAGCACAATCCTTGCTGTTTTTTCCGAAGATTAAAATATGAAAATAATTTTACTCCTTTTTTACAACGGAATTTTTGAAACTTTTCACAGTTTGTGACCCTTAAGTCCTAAATTCTATATGCATGAATGGTAGTAAGGAAACTGATTGTGCAGAATAAAGTTTTATTGCAAACGACAGTAAAAACAAGGAGGCAGAAAAAGTTATACAAAGCTGAAGATACACCAGGTTATATTTAAAAAAACGTTGTAAATCTGATTACTCAGCAGTGCAGGGTTGGCCAACCAGTCAGACATCAAGAGCCAGATTTCTTACTATGTCACCGCAAAGAGTCACATTATACATATGGGCACAAACGAACGTCACCCCATCTCTTCCTCACTCACACACATAGCTTTGCTCAGCTATATTTGCAAATATCGCCCACCAACTTGATAATGGCAGAAGTTTACAAGCCATTTATTGTTGCCAAACACGCTTCCACGCAATGCGCAGGTCGCATCTCGTGTGTCACCCTGACTTTCAAGGTGAACAACTGATACATCACTTAGCAACTTATACACGAATAAATACGGTATATAAGAGCCGCGGGTTGGCCAGGCCTGCAGAATGTAACTTTAAAGCACATTGGGATGATAACGAATTTTTACAATAAGGAAAATGCGCAAGGAAATTCAGTAAATTTTAAAAAATTTTTTCTGTTCCTGAATTTTTCCTATCACGCCCGACTTCTAATCAAACTTTTTTAACGTAGTCCATCCGCCTCATGATAGCACCTCACCAAACAGGCATTGAATGCAGTTTCGCGGAATAGATTGTTTTTCGTGATAACTGGGTTCATTTTCAAATACATTTCAATGGGAATCAAGAAATACCACATAAACATCACCGATCAGGAAAACATCCGCAGTCGTATACACAATGGTGAGGATGCTAGTATGGCGCGAGTTAGGAGACGGATCATCTTGCACGCGGGTAATGGTGAAACTTATAATCCTGAGACACGTAATCATGATATGGCTTAGTGTTAGGTTTACAGCAAAGTGTGTGATCAACTGGGATGGTTTTGAGTTGTGATTTCAAAGATATTTTTTCCGAATTGTAGTGTTTCCTGGGAGTTCTTAGCGGGATTGAAATATATTTCCTAGATTATTCGTGCCCCAAAACTTAATGTCGCTGAAACGAAATAACATTGCATTAGTTTTCAAAATTCCGTTTGTAAATCACAGCCTTGTAACTAAATGTAAGTTTATAAGCCGTTAGCCACACAAAAACAAAACGATTTGTTCTATTAAAAAAAATATATACGTTGAGATAAATCTCGTACAAAACTAAAAGCCTACATTTTGTGAAAACCGTTCACTACAGAACTGAAGAAATAATCGACATTTACATCAATACTACTGTTTAAGGAATAGAACCGACACCCGAAGGTAAAACGTCGAGCTCATATGTTTCCCCGTTCTGCTCGACATTCACACTCCATAACTTTCCTGGTTTCGATGCTTGTTGATCAGTGAAGTGTGTCGGTGTGGCGGATTGGCAAGCAGAAACCGCTGAAGACCGTCTGGATTCCGTCGACCGGAGCGTTGGCAACGAAGACACGGGGCCAGAAATGTCCACAGCACACTCATTTTTACTGAATGTCGATATTTTCATGGTTGACATTCTTCTTCTGCCTTCGTGAACCATTTCACGACAGCAAACGGTAAATGAATCCGAACAAGAACATGAGCGGATTCTGCTTGCAGCACTTTGAAACATATCTCTGACAGATGTCCGAAATTTTTCGTTTCTGGCATTGTAGATGAAAAAATTGCAAAAACTATTGCAAACAACCAGCACAAATGTCGCGAACTCTATGGAAAAATAAGCTGTACCTACTGCTGGCTTGTAATTGCGCGGTCGCTGGGGGTAAATGGTGGGAATGAAGATGGCAACAACCAAGACGACAATGAACGGTAGACAGCACAGCGTGAAGGCACTTACCATGAGCAAGAGGGTTTTCGCCAAACGTTGCTCAATCACTTGTGCTTGGGCTTTGGCAGCAGTAGACAACTGCATACGAATCATACCATGCCTTCTGCCAGAGTAATATGTCGCTATTGAAGCAAACCAGGTTATTAGCAATGGCACGGCCCCTAAAACAGAATAAAGAATAAGGGCATTGCGACCTTGAAGGGATCCAACAAGCGAAATAATGAAAGTGTAGCGTACGCTGTATACGACCATAGGGAGGACGGAGACTAGAGAAATTAAGATCCATGATAACAGGCAAAACCATTTGGCCACCGTTTTTGCTTTTGATTTGTTGTAGCGCAACGGCATCCACACCGCCACAAGACGATCAACACTGGCAGCCGCAAGAGTGTATATGGAGACGGCCAGAGGCATGTTCGTAACAAATCCAATATAATTGATAAAAGAGCGAGGAAAGAACCCAGCGTTTGAAGTAAAAGCCAAATGTCCCACGTTGCGGACGCGATAAACTGTCATCCACAGGCTGTAGATAAAGGAAGGAAAACCCAGCAAGCCCACCATGAGATCGGCAAAAGCTAACGACACTTTGTAGATAGCTTGACCGTGACGAAGAGAGGGGTAGAGAGCAAAAACCAACACCACCATGAGATTAACAAAGGCGATTACCAGTCCCAAGATCACGAAAACGCTGATTATTATCCAAACGCTGGCTTTACACCTGCAACACATTGAAGAACTGTTTGACTCAAGAAGAAGCTTCAAAATTACGGGGCAGACGACAAGACTATCAATTGCGCCAGATGATATTTCAAACTATGAATAGCAAGCATTTAACGCTCTTTATTTACGTGTTTGTCTCAGACCGAAGTCCATTTAAAACACGTGATAAAGCTGGTTTTCCAGATATCTTGGCAGCGCCGGATTTAGGGGGGAGCCCAAAGGGCCCGGGCCCAGGACCCCCACCTAAGAAGGCCACCCACCATGTTCATGTGTTTAGCCATATGTGCGACATGTGCGCGCCACTTAGCCATTTTTAGCGAGAAAAGTTTGTTTGCAAACGCTATCAATTATCGGTCTGCCAAACAGCAGTATTTCACTTAAAGAACATTTGATACTGTGACGAAACAACTACTACGCTTGTTGGTTTCCTGAAAGTCGGTCAGGTATCTGAATCCAGTGCAGTGCTCTTCAACCTTTTTCGTTACTGTGCACCCTTAAAAATGTTTTGACGAACTCATGCACCCTATTTACTTGAACTCATGCACCCTATTTGCTGACACGTCCCCCGTGTCTCCCACCTGATTGTGCCCATGTCTGTTTAAGCACTCTGGCCTAAATAAGCAAGTACTTTAATTCAATAACTCAGCTACATAATTCTATTGATAATGGCTCATTGTCTGTTGCTTATGAATCACAAATAATCATCTCTAGATACAACAATTAGCTTGATATGGTGTGATGCTTATGCACCACACTTTAGTTTTTAGAATCTGCAAAGTCTCGGTTAAATCCTGAAAGTCATTGGTTGGTTAATGGTTCAGTTTTGTTAACAGCAAGTTTTTGTAAAAAATATCTGATTAGTGCGACAAGTTTGTGATGCACCATTGCGAACTCTTTTTTTGTGGTGGACCGTGCACACCGGTTGAAGAGCGCAGATCTAGTGAATGCAAGGCCAAGTCACGTAGAGCACGTTAGCTTACGTCTCTACTCGTTACTGGAAGATTTTGCGTCTGCTTTTCTCAGATTTGCACAAGTCGCATATGAGTAGCATTGCTAGGTATGGCTACCATACCCCCTCTTTTCGAAGTTCATGTCCACTTTTTTCATGAGAAATGAAATATT
>JGI24021J15306_10013803_pt1 | contig 10046 bp, 7 predicted proteins | sample Ectturendosymbi1_FD_15306 | JGI IMG/M metagenome (IMG submission 15306) | reverse complement strand
TGAAACTGGACAGTAACAAAGCTAATTTAACTGCTGAGGGGCATCGACTCGACAACCTTCCGGTTCCTTCAATGCCCTGGGTGTCATTGAATTCATAATTCCTATGTGGGAGAGTCTCGTTGCGGTAAAACCAGCTCAAGGTTCTCAGAGTTGTAATAAATATTCATTGCTGAACATTTGCGCTTTTTGAAGGTCGGTCCGCGTAAAATTCTGTTTCAAACTGGACCATAGTGCAAGAAAGGTTGCCCACCTCTGGTTTAGCGTATAGCAGTGGTTCTTAAGTGATTGTCCTTTGTTTCAAGCCCCCTGACTTTGAATTAACTGTAAAAACAGACGTATTTATTGATCAAACTTTTCATGTTGTAGGGCGCGCAAGGGCTTGCGCCCTCTGTAGTGGCCCGCTCTCCCCGTTTTAAGAACCACTAGTGTATTGTATCAATGACGCGTAACTTCTTGTTCCGTCTAGAGTTGATTATGCTTATGGTAGGAATACTTTTTTTCGATGGCTACTATCGTTGTGTCACATCATAAACATATGAAGCTATAACATCATAAACATATGAAGCTATTCAAGTCATCTATTCTACACCAAATGCTATTGCGTTTTCCGTCAGAAATGGTTTTAATCGATCGATTTGTAGAACGAGAGCCGAAAACGAGATTGCAGTGTTTAGCTAGCGCGATGCTGAAATTTGTGATGCCTTCAGCAGCTAGAAAAGCGCAAATTTTCTAAGGATGCAAAGCGCTAGAATCTGGCAGTGTTAACTAAAACCCCGCGACTGAATCGCTTTTTTTTTCAGCAATACTTCCAAGTAGCAACGTTTAAGTTTGGCGTTAACCAGAGCACCTGAAAATGTAGGTTATCACGACACAAGCTTCGAAGCACTTCACACTCAGCGTGACTGGCCATATTGACATGTTATTTTTCCGGTGTTTTGGTTTGTAGTATCTGGTTTCTGCTTATTGTTCGGTGAATTTTGTTTCTTGCTGAGTCACTCTAGCCTGTGAAATATTTTTTCTTAGTAAGAATACACTTTACTATCAAGAACTCATCTCGCGGTTAACTGTATGTGCAGTTGACTAAGCACTTTGACTACTGGAAAAAGCAAACGAGAACGTTACAAACGATGACGTCATGAAATACGTTATAGAGGCCCTACAGTAAAAATTGCCCCGGGCTCCCCTACCCTTTAATCTGGTTCTGATTTAGATGGCCCACAATGACCTCACCAGCTTGTTCCATCTTTCATTTCAAGACGCCTTGAGTTTTTCGTAGAACCTTCGGCCGAATGTAATCGGGATACAAGAACTACACGTTAAGTTAATGTATGTTAGTTTTCGTACGCTCACAATCACGATGCTTCCAGCCGTCTTTGTCACAAATTTCTACCTGCGCTTAAGCATTTTGCCTTTCAAAATACAAGAAAATCATTTAAAATTAGCAACCTAAACAGGATCAAGAACAGCTTGTAAAGACCGCGCAAATGCACTCGAAAAGTTTGATAAGCTCTTTTGCAGCTCAAACGGCAGTTGAAAATCGCGTTATTACCGGACCTGCTTGCAGCTCCAAACAACTCGAAACTGACACGCTTGGCTTTCTAGGGAGAAGGCATTCTGTAGCTGTTATTCAGGCAACTGTCCGGAACCGTCTTCATGGAGGCTTGTCACACGACATGTGGCTCTGGCAAACACGATGCCACGATATGAAAAAGTAGTTGCACATAAGAGCAAAAATCGCATTGGCGAGTGTATTTTAAAATCAGTTTGTCCACGAGCTTTTCTTCATTTTCTTACTGTTTTTGTCGATTCTATTGCCATAATTAATGTTTTTGATTTTAAAGAATGAAGCAAGCATATGATTAAGATGTACTGCACTTGTCTTTACTTTATCCTTATACTGTAGTAACCAGGTGTCAGCTAATGGTAGGGGTGCTGGACTGCTTAGGCGTGACCAAAAGGGGTGCTGAGGTAGAAAAAGGTTAACGCTGGTGTATCTGGCAGATCTTTGCAACGAGCCTGAACCACTTTTTATAAAAGTAGCAAGATGCGCAACAGGCCAAAGTTTTGTTTGCCCCCCACCTCACTCACACCAGGGCTACTGTGTGTTCACCAAACAAAAGACAGTCTCGGAGCGACGCCGCGCACAGGAGCGATGACTTCACTCGTCCTCATATTGTTGGTTAAAAAAAGGGTTGCAACTCATGCGCAAAACTGGGGGATGTAGGTACCGTACTTTGGGCCATTCCCGCTGCAGTAGTAGAAAACAAGTAGCAGAAAACAAATTGTCACATGGGAGAAAATTGTCATTTTACAAGCACAAGCCAATGCTCGCATTTGCACATATCGTCATTTGGTCGACGTGACGTATAACGGCAGGACGCAAGTACGCACAAACCTCTACGCGTGTCAACTGATAATGGTTGAATTATGATGCGATCTTTTATCGAGCAAATGAACAATGACTTCTTCTGCAGGAAATCAACCACATTTCCTCCGACTTGCTGAAAACGACAAGCAAGAACAATGACAGCTTTCCTCGGCATACTGGCAGGTCGGACGAAAAGCTTTAAGGTTTTGTAGAAAACTCTTGCCCGTGCAGTTTATGCTTGAACAGAAGTTAGTCACGCGAAGCTTTCCCCAAATGAACGAGTGCACTGGCATTAAAACAGACCAAGCCGTGCAAATAATCGAGACTTATCGAGAAATTTTACTTCACACTTGGACACATTTCAATGCTATTTTGCAATTACCAAGGTATTCTAGTAATGAAATGTTCGACAAGTTTCTGCAACTGAGCGCGGGAAATCATGCAAAATCAGTCATAGACTTGGTTTAGTCTTTATTCCCATCACCTGGTTTATTATCTGGAATTGAACAATTTGCATGAGGCTGAACATAAACAGCACAGGAAAATACGAAAACTTGAGATAAATAACAAGAGTAGTGGCAACACTGGTTTACCTATCACGTTTGTGTTTGGTTAGTGGCCACGAACTCTATTGTAACGAACGCTGTCACTTGGAGAAGCCAGATTACTGAGTATCTGTTACGAAGATTCGTTGAACCAACGCTTCACGGAACTCGAAACGCAGGCTTTTTCGCTTCGCTCCACCAAAGTGGCTGACATTTTCGATCCATACAAGTGTCTTGCGGTTTTGCTCCATCCAAGCAAGCGTCATTTGATTCAATGGCATTCTAGCTTGCTCACCGCCTGCCTTGAATTACTTCGCCTACGCAAGGTCAACGGCCAAGTGGATCTCGCAAAACAGAGATAGATCTGGGCATGTCTACGTTTTGAAAATTCGCGTCCTGGCGATGCAGCGAAGTCCGGAAATCTTGCGCGGCATAAGCGTGGTCCACTACGACACTCGGAAATGTTGATGCGTAAATATTTACCGTGTTACCGGAAAATAAGAACTGGAAAAATAACAAACAAAAAAACAAACGCCGGGTCGCAGCGTCTATCACAGGAAACTAAACTTGCATGGTCCAACCGTTCGCCAAGACCCCAACACTCACACGTGCGACGCGTTGGGACATAAAGGTACCTAACAAAGTCTGATAAGTCCTCATCGCAAGAGTGTTTGCGATGTAGTTCAAGAAGCTAGGGCAAAATCCTAGTTCTGTAACAGCTCAACCCTCAATGAATCTTTCAGTCGCACAAAAAAACGTACCTGTAACATCTAGTTCGTACGTGTGATTGATAGAACCGTACCGATTGCTTACGACACATCTGTACAGTGCCCTGTCCGACAAAAGCACAGACTCCAAGACGATGATTTGGCGGTTGTGCCGGAACTGCAAAGACGACACGGTTGTCAAAGGTCGCCCATTGTCAAACTTTTCAACGCGTCGTATGACAGCCTTGAAAAGCCGTAAAAAGTTCCTATGTCATATCGCCATCAGCAAATTAGCTAATCTTCCTGATCGCTTCAAACGGTACAAATCAAATTTGAGGATACTATCTATTGGACATTAAGTTGTACTAGTTAACACAAGGCAGAGGACAGCTTTTTCTATGCATCAATACCGCAAATAGGAAAAAAAGTACTACGAATACGAATGAACTACGAACAATATTACGGAAACGACAACCTTTAATACGTGCTGCAGATATTGAAGGCACCAAACCATTGAATTCATCCTTCACCATCTCCAATCTATTCAGATTAAGGTATGCACACATCACAAGCACGGGTTAAGTTAAAGTAATGAAGTATGCAATTCTTGTACACTACAAAAGGATGTGAAATGAGAAGTACCAGCCAAATGAATCAGGATAAAGCAGGGTTCTATTCATAAAACCATACTTAGTTTGTATTTCCCTATCAGATTTAGAATCTCAGATAAAAAATTCGGTGGTTGTTACAGACTAGTACCCTGTAGCCTCCAATTCGCTGATCTCTTTCAATAAGTTGGTTGTTTTTGAACCATAGCGTTGTAACAGGTGGGGCTCCATCAGCAAGACACTTGAATTTCACGGTATTTCCAGCTGGCTCAGCATGCAACCGATTGCGCATTTTCCGAGGGTTCGTCCAAACTGGAGCGCCTACAAACCGACACAAGCACATGCAAATAATACAGTAGAACTTGTCTAATTCGATAATTCGTTTAATTCGTCACTTTTTCGTGGGTCCTGGCAGAATACCTATCTTTTGTGTACATTTCTGATCGTCTAAATCGCCATCGTCTAATTCGTCAATTTGCTTAATTCGTCACCTCTTTCAATCTCTGAGAAGCGTTTTGTTCGGCTAATTCGTCATTTGCAGTTTCGCTTTAGATGTCGAAGCAACTAGTACGTATGGGAATTCAAACAAAAAGGATCTTTATCTGAGAATCGTTGCACCTCGCAATTTGTTTATTGAATTTATACACGAGGTTCGAAGCGCAACCCGACTCCCCATTGAGAGAACGCGGAAAATGTTTTTAAAGATTTAAAAGGTGCTTGATCAAATGGAGGAGGCCAGATAGAGCAGAGAAAGTAATTGTTGTATTCAACCATAACGTCATAAACTTGTGTTTTACTTCAAATGAAAGCACCAAGTATACGAGTTACTATGGTGAAGTGTACGAGCTTCTATGATAGAGTTTTCACCTGTTTGCGTAATTCGTCAGTTCGCCTAATTCGTCAGTTTTTTATAATCCCCTTGAGGTGACAAATTAGGCAAATTCTACTGTAGTATCATTGAAGAATGCGGTGTGTTTCTTCGCGTAGTATTTTATATCGCATGTAGACCAATAGCATTTGATTTGTCAGGTCCTTTGATAAGTGCAGAAATTTGAAAACACACACCACATTCATAGTTACTGGAGAGTAAAAACACGAACAAGACAAGGAATGCAGCAAACCCGAACAAAATAAATCAAATGTTGGTTAAAATCACGCACCTTCAACATTAGCAAATATAGATGAAACTAAAATCGCATGCCTTCTAACAAAGCCACAAGTTTAAGGATTGCAGGTTTAGCAGGTAATTAGATGCGTCAGAAATGTTGGGGTCTTACTGAAAAATAATGTTAGTCTAGACATCGGGATGATGCAAATTTTAATCAATTGCACTCTAAATGGTTTGCAAGTAATAGCAAGGTAACTTATTGAAAGGTGACTTTTTACTAAAAAGTTTCAGAGGTGCAATGCAATGAAACTGATTTCTCCGCAGTGCTTGTCACCACCTCAGTCGTTATAAAAGTTTGATCCATACAACTTTGGGAAAACTCCAATGTTGTTGTGGAGATTACCTGTAAGTGTTACTTCAGGTTTCCTCAAATGGCCATCTGCAAAAAAATCAACAGATTCGCGCGAATTCATAGATTGTGTCAAATAAACAAGACACTAGAACTGCAATCCACTATGCTCATTATATTGCACTAGCAAGCTCAGTGCTTCCATGCAAGACTTTGGAATTACTATGAAAAATGCTAAATTGTTCAAAACACGTAACTATTTGTTTCATTCATTTTTAAACCTGTTTTTCCTCTCAGGAGGGTTGCAGGGACAATAGTCCTAGGCGGACTCAATACCTCAACATCACAGCAATCTTAAATAGTTCTGCTGGATCAACATTAAGACAGGACCAAGCAAGGTTGGGATGTAAGCACTAAACATGGCCCTGGTCCTTGGCCAACCACTGGCTGCCTCACCATGGGTGCAGCCAGCAGGACTTTCCTGCCAACCTCTATGAAACATTCTGGACACATGTTCGAAGAAACTTAGATGGAATCTCCTGATTCATAGAAGTGTCTCCACATTCAGCCTACAAATTTAATGACTTCAGCAAATTAAGTAATGTCATAGTGTAAACATTTCCGCAAGCACTGCTATCATCAGCAGCAATTTGATATATCACCATACTGCTGATGTTAAACAGTGTTTATTAAAATGTTTACACTACGACTTTTACTTCATTTGCTTCAGATATTGTTTTTATCATCATTATCATCATCAAACTTTGTACCACCTATGTAAAGTTAATTGGTCTACTACATCATTATGTACATCAAAAACAAAGATTGATTTATGACCAGTGACCATGACCTTATGTATGATAAGCTTTGTGAAAAGTGAAGTATTTATTCTGTCTATATTCACATTTTGTATTTTCTTCAATATAAAAAACAGGGAGTTGGGCATGTAGAAAAATTAGTTTTCAGCGTAAATCTGGTTGATACTCAACCAAAGCAGCCACCACATGCACTGTTAGCTTAAGCTGTAAGGAATTACTTGCAATCATTACCTTGCAAGCATAAGCTAAGATACCCCTCAACTACTGTTTGCATTGAGCAATAGTAAAACAAACGTAGAGCAATTGTCCAATTAATGGCCATCACAAAATTCTCATTCAGCTCTACAAATACAAAAATGGTTTAACAAAATGAACAGTCGAACTGACTGTCACATGCCATGCAAACTGCAAAGTTAATGCAGCGAAGTAGCACCAATAACAATCATTTCTGATTAAATACATTTAGGCAGATAGAAACATTAAATGTTAATCAATGATTAAATGCCAGCAGCATTTGAAACTTCACAGCGATAAGATCCTGAATCCTCTTTTTTGCATCAATAATGCAAAGCATTTCAGATGATATTTCACCTCTGCTGTCAGTTGCTGGTAGACCCAGCGACATGGTACCATTCTAAAATCTTAGATTTGGTTTATGTTAACCTTGTGACCCCACAGTTGTAATTTACTTCTACTCTGCATTTACGTTCTTTGAAGCAGCAGTGATCCCACTGGATTTGATTTCCAGGGACTGTAGCTCTATACTTAGCAAAAAAATCATTATTCGCAGAAGGAAACACAAAGACAAGCAAAACATTAAAAGAGCTTGTTTTCTCAACAAGCTTTCAGCTGTTGCATCATGCTTCACATCATATCCTTGTTCTTTCCATATCATACTAACAACATACATGAAAGCAATGTGCATTATAAAATGGCACACATAAAAACAACTGCTATGTAAAAAATGGATTAGTTTCATACTTTTTAAAGTCGCATCATCATTTTCACTGTTGACATTTTTCATTTCTTGTGCAGGTTGGATTTTATTTAAAGTTAAAGAATGGCTTAGGACAAATGACGAAAACAGAACACAGCACACATACATCTTTAACAACAGTGCCTGAATGTAGATATTACTTACAACTCTGTGAATAAAAATTAGATCAACCTCATTCTATTNGTATAAGCTCACTAAAGGTTTGTAGGTTTATTATAAATTTCAACCTGTGTGCTGTGATACTGTTAAAAAGCATGGNGCGACACCTGCTACAAAGAATGATGTAAGGAGCATTTCAGATAAGCTTGACAAGATGTCTAAGTCCCTTGTTGTCNATNACAACACCATGCTGCTTCAGTTAACTGAAGAAATCAAAGAGCTTAGAAGGACAAAATGACATTCATGTGATAAATCTATACTACAAGACCTCAACAAGGCTTTATTCAGCAAAAGAGAACAGCACTGAACAGAAGCCACGATCAAGTCAGAATGACAGTGACGAAAACGAAAGTACAAGGAATGCACAGCAAGCAATCAACGCGAGCAAATTTTTACGCTTCAGGTGATTGACTACCACGTTCTTCCTTCCTACAAATGACAACATGCGTTCAACGAACGTAAGAAAACAAAAACAGCTAAAGATTACTAAATATAGGGCACAGCACCATATCTATCAACGGGCTTTCTTTGACGAGTTCATCTTCGCACGCCACCGAAACATTATCCGACGTTTCAGGCGAGGGTACTTCTGCAAGGGAAGTGTCGCCAGCGTCAGTGAAATCCGCTGTCGTCTGGGTTCTCACCGTTATCACACACGATTGCACGCGTGACTTGCATCAGGCAAATCATGAAATAGCTGTCGTCTGGGTTCTCACCGTTATGACACACTTCATTGCACGCATAACTTGCATCAGAAAAATCACTAGCTTCAGCGTTCGCTTCGCAATTTACGAGGTTCTCAGATCCATCAGGCGAGAATGTGATTGCTTGTCGCGAAGGTGCAATGTCACGCAAAGACACAGTAGTTTCTCTACCAGTCGGAAAACGCAGACGAGCATAATACGGCGTTGCATGTACAAGGTCAACTTCTTCAACCACTGGGTCATACTTAGATGGAGTCGTGTGGCGTCGCAAGTACACACGACCAGGTGAGCTCAACCATGTTGGAACAGATACACCAAATGATGATCGACGCTTATGTCTAACCCAGGGGTCACCAACGTGGTGTCCGCGGGCGCCAGGTCGCCCGTAAGGACCAAGTCGGTCGCCCGCCGGCCTGTTCTAAAAACAACATTAACATGGTCAATGTTTTCACATTAACGAATGTCAACACTAAAATAATTGAAAAAAATTGAGCAAAATTTTTATTTCAGAAGTGAGTATCAAACTATAGTAGCCCTTCGCATTAATTGGTACACAAGAAGTAGCTCCTAGTTCCACAAAAATTGGTGACCCCTGGTCCAAACAAGCGTTCGTGCGACGTTTCATTGGTAGTGGTGCAAAGCACCGAGCGAACTGAATGCAGCACATCGGGCAACACTAACTCCCACTGCGAAATATGGAGCTTGCGAGATTCGAGAGCGAGTTTTACAGACGACCAGATAATCCCGTTATATCGCTCACATTCACTATTGCCTCTAGGATTGTAGATAGAAGTGTTGCTGCAGCTGATGCCTCGATGGTGCAAGCAAGGGCGTACGCAAGGGGGTTGGGGTTAANCCCTGGGNTTAACCCCCANCCCTTGAGATTTTACACAAACTTTATTATAAGGCGAGTGTATAGGGCTTGATTTTTTACAAAAGTAAGGGGAGTGCGTGTAGAAAAATATGCCCATTATGTCAACAAACAGGGGCGGATTAAGGGTGTGTGGGGCCCCTGGCTGAAACTTAGAAAGGGGCCATTTCTATATATATAAAACTGCCGTTAATAGGGAAAAAATAAATGAACGAACTGAAGTATTTGTATTATTGAAACGAAAAAAGCTTGAGAAAAAAAAACAAATTGTTAAATTATATGGACGTCACAGTATGAACGAAACTCACTGATTTCAAATCTCCATTTCTTGCTGGAGACTTGAAACCATATCGATACATGTTCACAAAACACTGGTGCAATGTTTTGAATATGCAGTGGCACCCCATCGACGACTACCCCGCCATCACGACCGCTTAAACGCGGTGTGCAGACAATTGAGACCAATTCATTTGAGACCATTCATTTGAGACCACGTTCATTTGAGACCTCGACATTTGAGACCTGTTTATTTGAGACCACATTTATATGAGACCTGTTCATTTGAGACCACATTCATTTGAGCCCATATTCATTTGAGACCATATTCATTTGAGACCACGTTCATTAGAGACCACAGTCATTTGAGACCACATTCATTTGAGACCACAATCATTTGAGACCACATTCATTTGAGACCACAGTATTTGAGACCGCATTCGTTTGAGACCACAGTCATTTGAGACCACAGTCATTTGAGACCACAGTCATTTGAGACCACAGTCATTTTAGATCACATTCATTTTACGCCATGT
>JGI24021J15306_10013800_pt1 | contig 10046 bp, 6 predicted proteins | sample Ectturendosymbi1_FD_15306 | JGI IMG/M metagenome (IMG submission 15306) | reverse complement strand
ATGTTTGGTTTTGGTGGTAAAAAATTCACCATTCATTCATATATGTGATATTTCACGATTTTATATTGAATTTCTCGCAGTTCACAATCTGGGAATACTTTGTGTTTTTAATGAACAAAACCGATATGATTCAATAACCTCAAATACATCGGACTGATGACCAACGGGCATCAATTTTCTTGCAGATTTTACAAAAAATGGGTGCTGCACTACTTTGACTGACGAGTGGTAAATGTTAAATTGCAGGAATTTTGTTCGGGGTGGGGCCAATCTCTGACGTCGTCAGATTTCAAGCTTTAGCTATTTTGCTCAAAGATCATTTTGATGTGACTGGTCAATTTCTGTTGCAATAGGACATGACGTCAAATATCTTCTCCCGGTTGGTATCGATTATTTTCAACTAAACAAGAAAACGTTTGCTTTCGCTTTGATCATTATCAAGTTGTTGTTAACCAAACAGTTGTCAATGAACATTAAGAGTAGCAGAAAGCGAATCGCCGTGTAATGCTGTCCTCGAGAATATCACTGATTATGCCTATTGAATTAGTCAAAATCAACTAAAAGTATGTAAGTGGGTTCATAGGAATAAACCCGTGGATGCCTATAGCCAAATTTTTACTTTACAAAATACCTGCGAGCAGAATTAAAAGATAAAGTTCTGTCTGAGTTTTTTTTTAACAACTCGTCGATAACTGTCTCAGGATCTATGTCACATCACGATTATTCGTCAAAAAAGCCAATCCATCAGACGGTTTTGCCCAGGCCCGTAACCCGCGTTGGACACCAGGTGGGGCGAAAAGTTTTCTGAGAGGAGCCCAAATTTTTAAGCTATGTCCAAGCAGGCCTGTAACCATCTTGGGTCACCAGGGGTGGAGAACAGTTTTCTGAGAGGGCTCCAAGCTTTTCAAACTATGTCCAATTGTTTTCAACTATGCCCAACAGAATTTTACAGGGGGGGGAGTTTGCAGGCATCGCCTCCATCCCCCCTGGTTACCGGTCTGTTTCCAATAGTTTTAAAGTAAGTCCAACACATTTTCCAGGGGTACGAACATTTTTCTAGTTAGTTACGAGCCTGGTTTTGCCCCATAGTGCTGCGTAGATAGGCTTGCAACTGTTGAAACGTTGAAAATGAACGTTCGTTTGTTGCTGTTCTGACTGGTAACGTTGCAAATAAGTGCAACAGTGTGTGAATGTTTGAGAAAAAGACACAAATGGAGTGTCTCTATAAGGTTTAACTCGCATTTCAGAGTTTGGGTTACTGGCTCAGGGGCTATGAGAGGGAGTTCAGCAGGTACATTGTTCCGGGGCCCGACAGCTACGGAAGGGCCTGAGACTGAAGGAGCCAGCTTGAGACACCAAGGGGGCGAATAGTTTTCTGAGAAGGGTACAATTTTTTTAACTTTGTCCAGCACATTTTTCCAGGGGTACAAAAATTTTTCTAGGCTGGTCTTCGCCACCTGCTACACCCCTATTTACGGGCCTGCTGAAGGAAAGATTGAGTATTTGTTATTTCCACACTCGGAATTATGTAGCGAAATTAATCCCGCTCTGTGATAAAACTGGTTTGGCCTATAGGATTTGGTCAGAAGTGTGATGTATTTTAATGTGAATTGCTGGCAGTGCATTTTCCTGATACGATGTATTGATAATTAGTATCAGTAATTATTGTTGAACTTGAAGTTTTGCCTACTTTGTCGAAATTAAGACATTCACGATTACTGTCCCAGTGTGTCCATTTAACTAAATATTCCCTTACGTCTTTCATTTTTAAACATTTGCAAACAAATCTTTAAGAAAAACTCTCTCTAATAAACCAAGAGTTTTAAACTAAGACATACTTCAAATGATATATGATTGGAAACATGCCAGTTCACAATACAATCTGATCTAACAGCAGTAGCCCTTAAATGTTGCCAACATGTACAAGATACTAACTGAAAAGTTTAAAATAACAAGTAACTGCAGTGCAGGACGCAAGTGTTTATAGTGCACCGCGAAGTTGTGCTGTACATTTTGCTGAATGTTGAACTTGCGCCGCAAGCTGATACAAGGCCGAATGGAATGTGAGTTTAGGATTAGCGGACATACCCTGAAATCTGAAGATTTCGAAACATACAGGAGAAACTAGCCACTTACAGTATTACGACAATGCTTTAAAGCAGTGGTCGCCGCCTTGTTGCCCATGTGACTTGTGTGAATTATTTCCAAATGTTTGTATTAGCTTGAGATTATTCTTGACAATTCCAGCTAAAGTAGCATCTGCTGAAAGAATTTTCAGCAAGCTTAAACTTGCAAAAAATTATTTGCGGTCTGCTATGTCACAAACACGACTTGTTGACCTAGCAAGATTAAACATTGAGTCTAGCATTGCCAGACAAGTTGATTTTGATAGCGGTATTAGAAGTTTTGCGAATAAAAATACCAGAAAATCGCTTATACAGTATAATAGTTAAATGATTTATTTTCTAATTTTTCCTTGATTAGATTTTACTATGAACACTTAAAAGTCATGTTTGAAAAATTGTAATATGTCACATTTCTTGAGTACCGTTGTGTTTTCATGTAATGTTTCATGTGATCTATAAACGAGCACTTCTTGTTGAAGTATGATGCACATTAATTAGCCTCAATTTTTTTTTATTTCAAAATAATTTTGCAAGTCTTAGGGCCCAAAATGGGTTTTGTTCCGCCTAATAAAATTTCTCTTGGAGGCCCTATACTGGTTCACTGCACCATGTAAATATCCATCTGTCATATTCTGCTCTCAAGACTGACGAAGAAGAGTCAACACCAGCTTTCACACAAAATCACCATGGGTGTTTGGCGACTAGTAATGGTTTGCCTGCTAATGATTTTTTATATTTGCGCTCTGAAATTGTAAGAAATGTGATATTAACAAAGTATGTGTGCTGCGCTGACAGTGACTTGCTGTACATTTCAAAATTGAGACCCTATATCACTACCTGGCATCGCATACCCCTTACCAACAATGCCAACCGTGCTGTGAGAAGCATTGTGTTGTTGCATGATACTCAATTGCGTGGTGCGCTTGGGGTTGATCATGTCTTGACCAAGTATGTTTCTATTTGGTTCGGTAATACTTCATGCAAATAATCCTCTCAAAAATGTCTCATCTGCATCTGTACTCCTTTGCAAGAAAGCTGCGCCCTTGCATTTCATTCAGGCTACACCCCAGCTCATGTTGTCCACATTAATTGGCAACTTTGCTAACAAAGTTGCATGCTTTAGTCGTATGGTTTCGCATCCAATCGCAAAAAGTCACGTCAAACCTTGGTCAGTGAGAGAACACAACACTATATGAGTCCGACTGTTCCTTCCGTTTCGAACAGTTGAGATTGATATAAAACACCAGTGAAAAATCTTAACAAGTTTTTTCGGGGGGCCGGGGGGCATGGCCTCTTCGGCCTCATTCTGGCTGCGCCTCTGGTGTCAAGCAGCCGGAGCTCCGCCACCTTCATCAGTGAATGATGAATTGTTGCTTACAAATATAAGCGAAAGTACCTAGCAAAGCTCCGGTACCTATGAAATTTCCGCTACATCTCTGGTCCGCGCATGAGCACGCGTCTTTTGTTTCAATGGAAAATTCTGTGATGTCTGGCACTGAAAAGGGTTTTGAAGAAACAGCAGCAACTATTTTAGAAACAAAGTCACCGAACTGTTTGGCAATGTTGGTAATCAACTATTCTATAAATTGAAAATACCTGGAATCTTCTTGCTTTTACTTTCCCCAAAATGGCTCGGAAAATGACTACCGCAAGTTCGTTTTGAATGACATGTTTGAAAATATTATAGTTTTTTTGAAAAGGGCGAATAGTAGTGATCAAATCAAGAGTAGTACAGTATGTTTCTCTCCTTGCAGTTTTACGTTCAAGTCTTTGAGGTGTTACACTATGTCAGCCAAAAAGCCAACTGCTTCCTTTATCATTTCTTGAAAACGCTGAAAATACCTCAGGTTTTCTTCACATATTGTTGACTTCCCGCGAAAAAACAAAATTTCATTCCTAAAGGACTAATATCTGTAAGGTTCTTCCCTTACTCAACCATCTTTCATGATTTTGCATAGTATAGTAAATTTGTATAATTGCGTTGTTTTCGACAAGAAAGGTTTCATCGCTATTTTCTAGCTTTGAATCCAATGTTTTCACCAGTTTAGATCTTATAGTGACGAGATATTGTTAAACAATTATGACGAAATAATTAGTTAGAACCAGGTAAAGATAACAAGCCCAGCTCAGGTGCGCGCTGCAATAGAGCTCAACCACTGGTGCCACTCCTAGTGATTTTTCACTAGATCTAGTGATTTTTGGGCTCATCTACGGAGTTAGTGATTTTTCGCTGCAATCTAGTGATTGTTTTCAAAGTGTGTATATGAAGAAAATCGGTTATCTTTTTTCTAACTTATCAACTTTTCAGCCCTTTTTTAAAGATTTTCAACCTTTTTTAATCCGTAAACAATTGATTATGTGAATCATTGCTTGAAGATTTGCACCAACAGAACGAACAAGTGTTTCTAATTTGAGTTTCTCATTCATCATTGTTTGCACCTCCGCGCTGTTCAGTGTTAATTGTTGCAATATTGGCCATGACAGTATTTTCAGTTCTTAGCAGAAACACTGCAGTGGAAATAATTAATTGATTGTTAGGTTGATTGCTCTAAATACTCGCGAGTAGTGTCATTTTCTGCTCTTGAGAAAAGCTTGAAGATATTGTTAGAATAAGATTTTCGAGGCTTTAACATGATCTATTTTAACAAACTTGCAAATGATGTGGAAGATTTTGGGCAATAAAATAAATAAGGACATCATTTCAAGCAAAACTGCTAATTTCGAAGCAAAAATTTTAAATCTAGTAATTTTTTTTCAGATCTAGTGAATTTTTTTTGTGAATCTAGTGATTTTTGCCGAGAAGCCTGTGGCAGCACTGAGCTGAACAACAGCTTGATTAACAATTACTTATACAGTTGTCGAGGAGTTGCTTTAGTTAGAAGTACGGCCAAAAGCGCAAGGTTTTGGGATAAAAACTTTTGGGTATAGAATAAACCTTTGAGAGGCTGACGAGGTCCGGCCGTCACCATCCAAAGGTGCGGATTCGGACCGCGGTCCGCCATTTGAGTAGCCCTGAACTAGATGATTCGGAATATCATGGAAAAGCTCTGTTAAAAGAGCAGAGTCTCAATTTATTGGCAATCTTCTCGCTTCATTGAGCAATAAGTTCTTGTTTGGGAAAGAATTATCCAGGTATAGCTGTTGGCAACAAGCCAAAGCAGAAATAAGAACGTCCGGGTCAATGCGCAAAGTAAGAAGTCGTCAGCATTCATCTTTGTTCACTGCGCGATCGTAGTTCTCATTGCAAGGTAGAATGGCGACTCTTCCAGTTAGGACTGGTTATCGTCAGGTTGAATTTGTAGCCATAATGCACAAAATTCTGGTCTTTAAGTAGGATACTTCTCAAGTTGATAGCACTGTTGAGAGATTAAATATGCGTAAATGTTAACCAAGTTATTGCAAGGCGATACCATGAAAAAAATACAGTGGGTGTGTGTTGGCTACCACCTGCTCTTCTCAAAACAAAGCGTTATTGTCGTGATGGATAGAAATTTGAGAACTCTAGGTTAGATCAACTAGTTTTCAGAAATAAAAATCAACCAGCGTCTTCTTCCAATATTTTCACTGGCAACCTGACATAAATCAGCCCAGGACAATTTGTCATTCCTGATCACAAACTCAATTGTTTGAAGCCTTCTCACAATAATTTACGTATAACGAACTTGCTGCTGCATCTTAGCCTGTAACAGTCTTAAGAAGTTAAGCTTGTTATTTTATTACGTATAACGAACTTATACTGCTACATTTCTTACAGTCGAAGCATTATCAACTATACGTGGTAGGGACAACAACAGTCTTACCTGCTGCATAGCCTGACACAGTGAATATCTCCAACGTAACTGAACTTCATTGTGAATCGACAACGCTGTTCAATGACACAGCAGAAAAGATTACGCTGGAATTTGATCCAGCGTTGAGCAAGCAGCAGCAGTGCTTGTCGCTGAGCTGAAAGATGTCATATCATTAGCGACTTTTAAAACTATAAATTTGCAACGCTTTTTTAGGGATACTTCTTCAGTGGAAATACTTCGCTAACGTTGCAAAATACCCCAAGTTGGAAAATGATTGAGAGAAACGCTACGGAAATGCGCTATTTCTGAAGCAATAGACGTGAATTACATCTGCAATGACATCGATAGCATAGGCGTGAAGGAATTCGTCCCTAGATACCAGCCCTTGCGTTGCATCTATATTTAACATCTTCGCCGGTAGATCTCAATACACATACACACTATCTCCTAATTACTGTTCGTTCCATGATCACTTTTCTGTTGTTTGCTAAATACCGGTAACCTGTGCTGTTCGTATTAATAAGTTTTTAGTTATTCATAATAATTCAGCTCAAGTTCGGCTTTTTCTCACGAATGTGGTGTTTCGTTTGTCAAATCAAACATCTTACGTTTTGCTCATCCTTTCCTAATCTATCTTGTGATGAGCGCTCAAATCACATCTGAATTCATTCTTCATTCTTTGACTTCGCACTTAGCAGTGGCGAAATACTTTCGTCTCTTTGAACCGCAAGTTCGCCATTTGTTTTCTTCCACTTACGTGTCAACTCAACATATGTAGACATTTAATTCCTTTTATGCAACTCATGTCATGATTGGCACAACTTTTGTCTAAGGTCTCTCGAACGGAGTCTGTACGAAATAGAAAAAACGTTCTTCAGCTGGCAAATTTACATTGTGATGGCGTGCCATTGCCCTTAGCCCATTTTGCACTACATCCCTAACCTGTGGAAAAGCTTCTTAAAAACTACAANACGACTTTTTAAATAGCTTATAACCATTGATTACATACCTTTTTGGTCCTGCTTGATGAAATAATTAATCAACGTCATCTGCTTGAAAAATAATTGGAAGAAAGAACTGTTTTTTTTTCGATATGCAAGCTTGTCTACTTCTGCAGCTACAGTAGTTTCGGGCCACTTCACTAGAGTGAAATTAAAACTGTAACTTATATCGTGCATATAGATATGAAGGCCGAAAATATTCGAAAATAATTGTTTAGTGTTTCTGTCATTAAAAACGTTGTACTTCAGTAGAAAGAAGTTTTTGGTTTAAAAGTTCCTTGTGCATTTTAGAGTATTTCAATTTTTTAAAACAGTAACCTTTTTGGACCCTGATTGAATTTTGAAAGTGGTAGGGGTCAGAATAACCCTCTACAAAAGTTGTTGTATCGCAGTGCTAGCAAAGTGGCGTTGTGGGTATTCGTGTACAACAGCCGGAAATATTACAACAACTTAACACAAAGATCCAATGTATGTCTCCATGAATTTTTAACCTTCAGCACAGCTGCTGTATACCGACTAACTGTTCACGTCCACTTCTTTACCTCAAGTCCACAACAGTTTCTGAACCGCAGTCGTCGCACTCATAAATATTCTATCCATCAGCTACGCAGTTTCTTCTATTACGACTCACAACCTTTCGTCATTGTCAGTACAGCCCTGCGCAAGAGCAAAGCAATATTGGTTGAGATTACACGAGGGGCGTAACGAGGTTAGATGGCGCCCGGGGCAAGGGGCAAGTTTGGCGCCCCTATGTTCGAACCTGAGGTTTTTCAGAAGCAAATGTACTTTATTGTAGACAGTACTTGTGACACTGTTGGGACTTTTCGGAGCCCAATGCAGTCATTCAGCGCCCCCACATGATTCGGCGCCAGGGGAATTGTGCCCTCTTGCCCCGCATCGTTACGCCCCTGGATTGCACGTAGTGGAATAGTTTATAGTTGTAACACACGCAGTTCTCACGAAGGAAAAAGATCGCAAATACGAACAACAACGCACGCGTTAAAATTATCATATTTATTATATTTTTGTCGTATGCTCTGTCTAGGTTTTCCCCAGTAACATCAAATTCACCTGCAGGTGGCAGCGCATGTATTACGCATTGCCGCCACAAAATTTTCATATCGCATTAACGTAATGCAATCGGAAGCTCGCGGGATGTTGGTCAAAAATATGCTTCAAGTGGGAAGCATCGCCATTATTAGATTTTCAATGACTTTGTGAATATTCGTTTGATTTGCCTTACTAGGATCTCATGTTACACATAGACCAAAACCAGCGACTTCTGTTGTCACGGCGCTCCTTCTGGGAAACACAGACGTAACACATCCGAAACAATTAATGGTTAAAAATGCAAATTCAACAGTATGTGGTGAACATAAAATAACTCATTCAATTATAGCGTCACAACATAGGTGGCAAGAGAAACATTAAACCTTATTTACTGCAAACAAGTCAGGATGATTTGTACTGATCAAACAAATAGACAAAAAACGCACATTGGCGCGAGATGTTGTGTGTTTGTGATGGAATGCCTCGCATACCGGAATGCATGAACTTTCACAACAACAACAAGACACAAGTTGTACGGATCGCGTATTTTCACATAACCCACTGCAACAAGTTTGCCGTAAAATCACGTCACGAGAAACTGCTTGAACACTCACCTGATGATGAAGGTTTCTTATTGAAAAACTGCGACTTTAATCCATTTTTGTGAAGATTTTGCTGATGGGTCATCGCGCGACGCTGCGGCACAGAAACGTTATTTGTGCTCCGCCGCACCCCCGATCGAAACCCCCCCGGTTGTGCCCCCTTCATTGTCCTTGGTAGCTTTTGCCAACACTCGTTGGTGATCTGAGGAAAAGGAATGGCGCGATTTAATTCTTTGTCCAAGAACTAGCTTGCAGTAGAGTAGAGATTCTTCAGTGGAGACACACAGCTGAAAAGCCACTGAATAAATCAATGATTTACAGTGATACGCAAAAGTTGTGCCAGGTTAATAGGAAGTCAGAAATTTCGGCATAGCTTAGTACAATCAAAGACGAATAACTCTCTTCCTGATCAGCATCAATAATGGGCTGATCTGTTTTTATATAATTCAAGCTTGTTATTAATCGCCAAACTGGTTTTAAACTAAACGAATTCGAATCGCTCAATCAAATCAAAAATTTGTGGTAAATGTTATTTTCCAATAAATGACGGTCAATTTTCGATACGATGTCTCCTACACATTTTCCTGTTTGGTTGTCTAACCCAGTATGGAAAAAATTATCTGATCACAATATTGACCAGGGGTTCACAGCATGGGGTGTACATGTACCCCATAAGGGTACATTTGTCTGTCTGAAAGGGGACATTTAAGGTTAGCAATAGAAGGGAAAATATATAATATTTATTTCCAGATATTCTTAAATTTAAAAATTCTGTGAAAAATTTCGTGCATTTCTGTTATTTTATTCAGCCTTTTCGTCATAAGAAATTTTAGAGGTGCATGCCCATCTGTCGAAATGCTAAAGGGGTGCATGGTCAAAGTAAGGTTGGGAACCCGTGATCTACATTTCGTGCAAATGAATGATGATTTTGCTCTTTTGCAGGTTCCAAAGTCTGGTGTGTTCAACAAGCCTGTCTCACCTGCTGCTTCAACAAGTTTCCCGACGAACATGGAGCATTTCTGACAAGTAAAAGCCAAACACGTCTCTACTGGCTTGCCGACATCAGCACCCCTTTGAACATATTGGACGTGTTCAGGCGACACTTCGGATTTAGGTGTATTTTTGTGAATGATGGCGCCGATCGTTTTGGGCTCTTTGAAAACAGAAGTCGATTCTGAACGAAGATTGCATCAATCATCAAAAAAAATTAAGACAGACGAAACGCACTATGCTCCATATCATTTCAGAAAGTTATTTCAAAGCTTTTTAAAAGAAAAAGGTGTGCATATAAAATTTACTGAACTACTGTATCTTTCTGTACTGTACTTCTGTATTTTACGTCTGTACTGCACTTCTGCACTGCACTTCTGCACTGCACTTCTGCACTGCACTTCTGCACTGTACGTCTGTACTGTACGTCTGTACTGTACGTCTGTACTGTACGTCTGTACTGTACGTCTGTACTGTACGTCTGTA
>JGI24021J15306_10013798_pt1 | contig 10047 bp, 7 predicted proteins | sample Ectturendosymbi1_FD_15306 | JGI IMG/M metagenome (IMG submission 15306) | reverse complement strand
CTACCGAATAATCTTCCAGTTTGCTTAACCGATTCAATTTTGCTGATTGTTTCCCTAACTAGGTGTAGTTAGCCTACAGGCAAAACTATTAAATAAATTATCCGTCATTTTTGCTACAGATTAGCTTGAACAGGCTAATATGTTCCACTGTAGTGGTTTTAGCATCAATAAGTACAGAAAAGGTTGCACAAGACTTAATACAAACCACCCAACATCTTTTCCGCTCGAATCCCTTTTTATCGGATTCTCACCCTACCTCCGCTAGTTGGATTTGCTGAATCGCAAATGGCTGAAAACATGCGCGCTCAAGCAGCTCGGTGAGACACTCACGGTCGTGCTTGAGTGATTTTTGGGATTCCCAATCCAACGCGAATCCGATAAGGGTGCAGTGTAAAGAGGGTAAATGAAACTGCTAGGTTGTTTAAGAAATAAATCTGGAATATGGGAGTTAGACAAATTCCAGTCAAAATGAAAATTTTACTTTCATTTTGAAGTTGGGCCAAAGTCTCTGTTTTATCAAAGTGTTTTCTTTGCTTAGCTTATTTCTAAACTTGCTCCACGAACAAAAAAGCAAGCAGTTGTAAGCGAAATCAAAACGTTTTGAGTCAGACGTACAACCACTTGATGTGTAAAAATCCATTGCTTCATCTTGCTCAAACGATAAAAAAATGTTTTTGAAAATTTCTGTGCAACGTCCTGAAGGCCAGAAAAAAATGTTTTGAGCTTAAAAAAGCATAATTAAAACTTAATTTGGATTCTGCGTTTCACTACCTCGACAAGACATTATTTGCCCTCCAGCTTGGTATAATTTCCCATTATTTGACTTCAAAAGAAAAATCCTATAGAGATGGGTGGTCNCATTTGCTGTGTTTTCTATCAATAATTGTATAAGATTGCTGATAGATACAAATATGTTTTAGTTGTTTTAAGTTGTTAGTAGATTTTCTTCTCNTTTTCTTTCAGAATTCATTTAACGTGTGAAAAGTCTAGTGTACGGTGCAACATGAAAAGCGTGATCGAATTTAACGAATATGTCTAACCCAAACACTACAAAATCATTGTGTTTTTTAGTTTTTCCTAAAGGTTCTGAAAAAGCTACTGAAAGCATAATGTTTTCACCAATTTTGAATCTGTTTCCGTATATGTATTAGCGAGTAATTGCACAACTCATAAAATATCTTGCCATTTTAGGCATAACATACTTCCCATTTATAGCTTACTACTTTATGGTGAGTGCAACAAAATCAGATTTTTTACGCCTAGCGTTTAAAAACCCCATAAGATGGAATCATTGTGTGCATGTTCTGTTTGCAGCAGTTTGCAGCGCAAATTGCAAGACATTAAGAAAATGCAATATTTGTGTCCTTGCAGAACTCAAGCAAGCAATACAGCATGTGGATTAGAAAGCAATTATTGCCGGAACCCCGACGGTGAAGCTCAACCTTGGTGTTACACTGTCGATCCTAATTCACGTTGGGAATTTTGTTCCATACCACTGTGCAGTAAGTTCACGAAAAGTGATGCGCAGTGGTATTGTATGACAAAACAGATCAAAGTATAATTGTTTATCAAGTAAACTGCACTAGTGCTGTTGTTGTATTAATTTCGAAGTGGATGAGCAACCTTCGGCAAAACAACGTTTTCTGTCTTGGAGTTTTATTGGTGATATTTAAAATTTAAATTTTTTGTTGGTCAAAATTAATGAAAAATTATAAGCTATCATCACAGACAGTTTGGTGCTGTAATGTTGACAGTAATTACTTTGTCTTTTTTAGATAAATTTTCAGATTTGTAACAGAAGTCTCTGTGTATCGAAAACAGTCGCTATCTAATAATAACAGCCGATGCTTTTTACAGAAATTTTAATCTTCTCAATTTTTTCGCTAACACGGATGGTGCATGAACCATCTTAGGACTAACGAGCAACACTTTTGGCCTCGGAAAGGTTTGCAAAAATCGTATAAGAAACATCAATGCAACATCTAACAGTTTTTAATCAAGTGACTGGATGTTACGTTGATGTTCTTTAGCCTACTTAACTCTTTTCGCGCAGACTATTCGTTTTCTGTCGATCCAATCACAACAACCACATCAACACTACAAACTTCCCACCCATTGCCGATGCAAACTCATGCAGGTATAAGACTGGGCGTAAATGCACTTTTGAATTAATTCTGCTTGCAGGTTTTTGTTTTGCTGACGTTAGTAACTGACTTCGCGCGTAAATTCATAAAACTGACTACATTCTGAATTCAAATTCTCGTTCTGAAGCCCCGCTGATAAGCATCAAACACTCCCACGCCATAGATTTTGGTGCATCAGCCAAGTAAAAAAACTAGAGCGGTGTGTGAAGGCACACCGTTCCGCAACCAGGGGTGGATCAACTTGGCAATTTCCCCCCTCCAAAATTTTCAAAAACATTTTGAAAGCACTAACAAATTTTTAGTTATTAGGTACAATCACAAGTTGCAATGATTTTGCTCCCACCGAAAATTTCAGCTGGTTGTGGCCTGGCCTACATAATGATGGAAAGACATCCCTTCCAAACTGCACTAAACACTCAAGAGCATGCTCAGGAGTAGGGGAGTTGCATTTTTTCTAACTCAAATTAGCATAAAAAATTCAAGATGTCATTATACAACTCACATCATTGTCGCAATAATTTGCAAATTCCAAGCAGTCCTTTCATAATTCTTCTCTTTCTTCTTCATGCCAAATGGCAACTGAATTCAATACAGGATAAATGAAAATCAATCTCTGAGGTCTTGAAGGCGAACTGCGTTCTACAATTTTAGTTTTTAATCGATTCACAATCGCGACCCTCATTGCATTTATTTCGTGTTGCGCTGTGGGTCCACTATTTCTTGCTGTTTCTCATGGCATCATTCTTTTGCAATGCGAAGACGCATCTAGTTACAGAATTTTAATAAAATGTATTCTTTGCAATTTTGCTCCTTGGATGTTCCCTGCCTTGAAAGCCTGGAGACGTCGCATTATTTCTCTTCCCTTTTGCACCCCGCTATCCTGTCTACACCTCAAAGAAAATACCATGTGTTGCGAGTACGGCAGAAGTTCCAAAAATTGTGCTCTGTTGGCAGCAATGCTTCGTTTTCACACATGCTGAGCGCCCATGGCCCGCGAAACAAGTATACGATTTACTTACAAATATCAAACACAAACAATTTAACTATTATATAGAGATGCTGACTTCGTACATATGCTGTAAAATACCACCTATTCATTTTCAAGTAACTAGTCTCCACAAAATCCAGGTGGCTTCACTCATTTCACACTTTTCACGCCGTTGTTCTCCTAACTCAATTTTTTATTGAAAAATTTTTCATCATCAGCGGGTGGTAGCCGCCCGGTGAAATCTAACCGCTAAAGATATCGTTAGCGTCCCTTCGTTCAACCTCAGAGGTCCCCTAAAAAGGCCCATTAGCGGCCCGTGCCATATCTGTCCAATCAGACGACGTCTCTGTGCAGTGCATGGCCTGAACATTTTGGATGACAAGACAATTGAATGGCTGATCAACACCGGTGCCTAGATCTAGTGCGGCCAAAAGGTGGATTCCAATAACTGGCTTAAACGATGAAGAAGAAGACACAAAAACGAGAAATAAAAATATAGGTTGTCTTGAGGCGAGGGCCGCTAAAAATGATTCTGGTTGTCTTGGAAATTTCAAAAAAATTTTTGAGGATGGGTCGGCTGGGAAAAACGTTGAGCAACAATCTCATCTAAAGATGCAATTGAAAATAAGAGGAAGCATGGGCAATTAAAGGGATTCGTCCCTTTGCTAATAGGCTGCTGCTCTTCTGCTGTTTTGAGTATGGAACTTCATTCAACAATGTGGAAAAACAAGACCTAAAATGTGTTGTGATGTTCCTGACTTCGGAGTTCTTCTGCGGTTGTCTGTACTAAGAATTAGGTTGTTATTATGAGAATTTTTTCAAATTAGACAAAAACGTGAATGCAATGTACAAGACAAAAACAATTCTACAATAAAAGAACCCAGATAAAGCGTAATCAAAATCCAACGCGAATGTTAATATTTTGTTACAAAACGCCGAGTAACTTCAATTTACTGTAGTTCTATTCTTTTTGCCCACCCGTTCAGCTCTCTTATTTTAATTAAATGTCAACGCTATTAAAACAATGATCTTCCGAGCGTGATATGCGTTGATGAAATCACATAAAATAATTTCGTGAACTATCGCTGTTGCAACGCATGCCCCAAACTTCCAACAGGATCAAATGCATCAACGTCTCCCACCAACCTGCAGAATGCCACAAGTTCAAATGATCCTACAGCATCTTCATCAATCACGGCAACATCTGCAACCAGTGCAACGCTTCTAGTCAATTCAAAGTCAATCAGGCACACAACGTCTGGCACTATTGTAACAGTACCAACCTCTGCAAGTAAGCGAAGCGCTCATAACATAGTGCTTTCTAGCACCAGATAGCATGTTGCTACCTGGCTATATTAGCCGTGGATCTGAAGACATCTCACACTTTGAAACACCTCAGGAATTTTGTAGAGTAAACTAATAAGTATTACTGTAAGCACAATGAAACGTAGTTATTTAGTCATGCACTTCCTTGCAAATTGATCCGTAACGCTTGGTTGGTTACATGCACCTTTAGTCAGTGGTGCTTTTGTAGCATGAACGCATTTCCTATTTCTTTCAGCAGTTTTCTGTCTACCAGTGTCTATGTTCGTTTCCACGCGCAACACTACATACCATTTCGAAAAGACGGAGGTCGGTTTGACGACACAATCAGTTGAAAAATGCAAAAATGGTAATTATTTTTGGATAGGCTGCTAGGCATAGAAATTTCTGGTTTCAGGTTTGAATTATTAGAATGCTGTTTTAAATATTTACCTTTTTCTTTTCTAGCTATTAGTTGATCTGAATGTAATACGTATGAACATTTGATAAACAAGGTAGCTTTAATAAAGAAATTGCTGACTCAGGTAATCCTCAAGCGTCGATAGACTGCGTACAAAATACTACAGACCTATTGACTGGATACTTCTACAATTTGCACACTATAACATGCGGAGAATCCATTCAAAACGTCATTAATCAGGTAATTAATCCTCTGAAGGTATGTTTTACGATAGGTTTATCGACCTGTGGGCCATGGAAAATTTAGACCGAACACGGTCTGGTATTCTTGAAGTTGAGTACATTTTGCAAGATGAACTCAGAGTCGAAAACGTACCACATTTTGCGGACTGTAAGGCGCACCGGGTCGGGATGATAAGCCACAATATCAGTGAACGATCACTGAGTGGTTTATTTTCATAAATAATGCTCACCGGATTTAAGGTGAATTAATCTTCCACAAATCCATTAAATTCTTCATCTTCAGTGTCTTTCGTACCAGTTGCACGATTTCGACATCATGCATGCCCAGATCCCTCTTGTCATTATCCGAGTCAGTCTCCTTGTTGTCACTTAGCTGTTCAGTGATGATTCCGGCCTTCATGAAAGCTTGCACACTATTTGAGAGTGATGCCCAAGCATCTCAAGCGGTGCGGCTTCATCAATACATACCGTGTATATTCGATTGTTAGCCGTCCTCGATTATAAGCCGCACTTGAACATAGATTACCCAAGCCTCTGGGATACTTTCGCACACTAGCACGTTTCGTGTTTGGGCAATCCTGGTAATAATGTTCACATCACTACAACTGCCTTCATCATCATAATCCCTCCTGTGACGGTTATGCATATGAACAGAATAGAATGTGAAAAGAGAGTTTGATGGACAAAACGTAGCAAGGAAAGACTGAACGTCATCTATACCTTTCGATCAGGTAAAGAAAAAAATATAAGCCGCTCTTGATTATAAGACGCATGAAATGACGAAATAAAACTTCGCAACTGCGGTTTACAATCGAATAAAAACGGATAAATAGCACTGTATAGTATATAACTCTTGAACTATGTGTTAAAAATTGCAGCAACTTGGAAGTTTTTACGTAGTCTACCAGAGGTTTTCACGTAGTCTGCCACGTTGTGCTTGAAATAATGTTGCTGAGGGAATTTTGAGGTAGACTGGCAGCTTTTGTTGTCATGAAAACGAAATCTAGAGGTGTAAATGTGGAAGATGACTTAATCTGTGCATTATCGTTTATTGCGCCTCGAATATCTTATGCTTTCTAACAACAAACAAGCTCCGCCTTCACATTGATTGTAGCACATATTGTGTTGTTAAATACTGTTTTTAGTTGTTTTTATTTCTGCTCTGTGCATGTGCAACAGTTGTCGGTTCGGAGAAATAGTACAGTCGGCGGGCCACGGACCCTCTGTTTGTTTATAAATTGGCCACATGCTTGAAAAAGTTGAGAAACCGTGTTCAACCGTATCCCCGCAGTTGTGTGGGCGAGCTCTGAATCAAGTTTCCATAATAATACACCTTCCTAAACCATGGACTTAGCGTATACAGCAATGTCCCAATATATAGGTTAAATAAATTCTATACCAGGGGTGCACAACTTTTTGGCTAGTGCCGGCCATTCCGTTAATTTTTATGAGTTACGGCTGCAAGTTAGTTCAAGTTATTTGTGTGACTTACGTTTAAGAATAGGATTTGTCCGAAAATATCCCATGTACTCGTGCCCACTGTAGAAGTATAAAAGTATGTGAAACATTTTAATCTATTCATTCAAGCACAAATCCATACATCNGTTTGGCCGTCTTTCTACTAAGTATCCGCGTACATTAGACAGAGAGTTTTTATTGCCCCACGGTCCCGTGTAATTTATATTTTAATACATGCGCACGGCCGCAGAAATTTATATCAAGACCAGCTGCGGCCTTGCCGCTGCAGAATGTGCACCCCTGCTCCATACCTTGATTGCGGTTTTGTCTTTTAGGTCAGTGTTCACAATGCTACTACCGTGTCGGTCAAATCTACTGTCACAACTCTTAAACTGTTGACCAGCAGCAGTAGCACTTTGGATGGAAATTCAGCTTCTTCTGTAGCACAAATTCTTCAACGGTTGAGCAAAACTAATCAAAATACCGTGAAGGTAAACGGCCCAAGTATAGCATATTATGTTACACGTGACGAAGAAAATGTTATAATGACGTAAATTAAAATTGTGAAAGAAACGCAGTGAAAAAGCTTTGCAAAGTACAAACGCCAGCGTTGGAGCAATTATAAAGAAGTGAAGGCATGAATGGACTGGCTAATATTTAGAATAGACAAAGTGTTGTTATCTGCTGCAACTACAGTAGAAGTATATTGTCTTCAAATGGGTAGCAAGCGTACTCTACATCTTTATAACGAACACTATAATCAGGGTCACCCTCTTCATGGACCGAAAAATAAGCATATTTGGAAAAAAATATGTCAATCACAACTTTCATCAATGATAATTATCACTTTTACCCATGGGTGTAGGGCTAAAAGAGGAAGTGGGGGAACCTAAGAAAGAACTAGCCGTTTATGCTAGGCTTCTGTGCAGGAGATAGCTTGTCATTTATTTATTTTTGTGACGTCTGGATAAGCACATAGGAAATCTGAGTGAAAAATCACAACTTCAAAAGTAAGGTTACTATGAACAAAATTTGGGAACGCTGTTCCCCTGCTTTCCCGCCACACTACAACCCTGCTTTTTCGTTATAGCTGTGGTTACCAACTTGAATGAACTCCCGACGCACTAGTCCTATGCATAAGATCAAACGACACACTGCATTGAAAATATTATCAGATTGTTATTAATCCCCCCTGTCGTAAAACAAAACTGAATTTTACGCGTGAAGTTACTGTTGCCTCGTTGTTGAAATCAGTTTCGCTATTTTTACGTCACTACCCACAATGTTTTAAATAACCAGTCCCGTCGCCACGGGGGGCTTTGATGGGCTTAGCCCCCCAGACAAAGTACCAAGCCCCCGCCCAAATTGAATTATGAAGCAAGCCCCTGCACAAACATAAAAATCCCCTATCGAAGAGATTCTGGAGACGGTTCTGCTTTTAACCACTTGCACACTCATTGACGCGTACAACAATTGGGTATTAGCAGGTTTTCAAAAAACCCCAAGATCTTGGTAGTGTACCTGAATGTAAACCTACGACGCCTTTGCAATCTCAAAATTGCGCACCATGGCGTCGCCACACGCCATTTGGGAACTTCTGACGTACACTAATTGTAACCAATCAGTTACAACGTGTAGTGCAAATGCCTATAACTCACGCAACAGGTTGCACATGAATAATGGTTTGTGATGATGTCGTAATGAAGTCAGGGAATATAATTAAGTCCATACAACAAGATCTATTGAAAGAAAACTTTTCACAGAAAAGAATCAGACACTTGAAGCAGAATATGTTAGCAGAATATGTTGCCTACTAAATGAGCAGGCATCTTTAGCTATTATTCAAATAAGTGATAATAAGTACTGAAACTTTATAGTAAAGAAAGTGGTGCCTCAGGCGATCCTCAAGCTATAACATTCTCAAATCAGTAATCAAATCACTCACTTTATGGAATCCTTGTTATAGCCTATATTTTTGCAGTCATTTTCAACGTGGGTTGGCTAGTTCAGTTTTGAAAATAAGTGTTTGAGATTAAAAAAATAACGAGGCGTTGCAATCTAAATCACAATAAAAGTAAGGGTACAACTAAAACGCAAGTACTTTTCTTTGAAATAAGCACAATTACATTTTCTCAGATATTGCTCTGCAAAATAAGCAAAATCTTTGAAATAGCCCAAGCACGATCTGGCAACCTTGACTATAAGTATAATACGGTGTTTTACTTGCTCTAGCCCAGTGTTTCTTAACCTTTTTAATATCGTTTCCCACAAGAAGAACCTGATGGATTTCAATTACCCCTTTTTTAAAAAATAACAAATTACAGATTGCAATCAAAATAATGAAACAACAAAAAACGACATCGTAATTTGCATTGAAACATCCATTAAAAATATACAGTGGGAAGGTTGATGTCGTTTTTTGTACTTCAGAAAATCTTCTTTGTAGCTTCGTTCCTTTGGAGGGATCTTAAAACCCTTTAACGACTGCGCGCGCCAATAAATTGGCGCGAGGTTTTTTGATTATAACTCGCCAGCCGCTATAGATAGAGAGTTTTTCAAACCCTCCAAGGATGCGGCAAGTCTTCTTGGTTCTTATAAAAGAAAATTTTTTTGATTTGGGTTGGGGGCTCGCCTGGGAGAGGCTCGCAAATTGGGGGTTTTGGATTTTTTGACCAACTTTGACGAGCCCTGGACGCCAATCCAATAGGCCAAAATTTTGGCTCAAACTTGTTTCAAAAACTAGATGATCTCCCGCGTCAATAGAACCCTTACTTGACCTTCTAGCATGTCTGGAACCAAAGTTATGGCTCAAAAACTCCATTTTACTCCCAAATTCAGAAAATGCATTGAGTCTCCCACTGGCGGCTACAGTAGCTCGCTATAACCCGCGATAACTCCCCACTAAAAGATGCTAGCGAGCTATACGAGCCCTTGAAAGACTCATGAAGTCTTCTAGTTTGCACTGAAAAAAGAATTTTGGATTCGGGTTCGGGGTTTTCGGTGGGTGGGGTAAGAAAAAGGGCAGTTTTGGCTCTTTTTTGGTTGCTTCATTATGACGTCATCACTTCCACAAAGGGCCAAAATTTTGGCTCAAAGTTTGGTTGTATTCTAGGCTTGAATATGAAGCTTTAGAGGCCTAGATCGACCTCCTAGCGTTTCTGGTGCCCAAGTAGGGGCCAAAAGGCCCCAAATCGTTGAGGACGTGGCTGAGTAATTTCAGGGGATCTCCCTAATTAAAATCCGGAAGTTTGGCCATAACTTTTGAACCAGAAATGCTAGAAAGTCCATCAAACCCTCCAAAGACTCGTATTGAAGCCTGGAATCCAAAAAAATTTCGAGTCACCAAATCTAATGGATGGTTCGACTCCCCGGAAGTGACGTCATTTTCCCAATGTATATAAATATGCATGAACAACCTCTGAATATGCAAACATTAACAAAAAACCCGTGATCTCAAGCTGAAAAATTTTTTTTTCAGTCTAAACTACTAGT
>JGI24021J15306_10013796_pt1 | contig 10047 bp, 8 predicted proteins | sample Ectturendosymbi1_FD_15306 | JGI IMG/M metagenome (IMG submission 15306) | reverse complement strand
TTTTGTGACTGACGTCATAAGTGAAGTAGTTTTAGGGTCATTTTGGGTCATGTTTCCTGGCCTAGGGCCCAACTGCTAGGCCAAAGTGTTTCGCTGACGTTTTCATTGGAAACTAGGCTCGAGTCCGAGTCTTTTGAGCCTTTGATTGACTTTATAACGTTTCTGGTTCAAAAGTTATGATCGAAAATAAACAAATTTATTAAGTAGCTAATAAGTCAAATATTTTTACGAACTTACATCACAACTTTTGAACCCGAAACCTCAGCAGGTCATCCAAAGTATCAAAAGACTCGGATTGTGGCCTAGTTTCCAGTAAAAACTTCATCGAAATACTGCCACCTAACGGTTGGTGCCCAGGGCCAGGCAAAGTGGGCCAAGGTGGCCTAAAAGTCCTCCATTTATGACGTCACTCACAAAAAACCCGCATCCTCCCCAAGCAAAAAAATTCTTTTCAAGTGCAGACTAGAAGACTTGCCGTGTCTTTGGGACTTTTACCGGGTCTGTAGAGCATACCGGACCGGAGAAATTCCCACGCAAAGCCACATGCGTTTAGGCGTTTTTTTCCGAAACCACACAAAGACAACCTGTAAAATTCTACCTTAAACACAAACTGGATGCATGTCAAGTGTCGCCAGCTGTTACTCATGGCATACCAAAGAAGCAAAGGAAAAATCATGCAAAGCAATAGATACAGACAGTGGTTGAAAGACTGGAGAATGCTTTTAACACATTTGTGAAGCACTGTGTTGCAATCAAGGTCGGACTGAACTTTCTTGAGATGAATGCATAGGAAAAGGCAAGTGATTTGCTTAATTTGATGCTTGTAGTTAAAGAAAATTTGCTGTCAGCAAAATCATACCTACAAAAGATGGAGCAGATACTAAAGTTTTCAATGTTGTTTGTCAGTGGATTGCCATTGCGATTGCATGTGTCCTGTATCTGTAGAATCACCTGTCAGCTTCTCTGTTTTATAGAATTGATATAAAATATCTTTTCCAGGGCAACTCCCAGATCTGTGAACCATGCACATTTTATTTTCTGTTCTGCACATAATCACAAACACCAAATCTTTGTAATCTTGCTTCAGGTTTGCAGCACTGCATAGTAAGATGGTGTTTTGGTGTAGGGTGCATACACACTGAGTGTGTACCACTGTGTGAAAGATTAATGCACCATTCAGGGCACAAACCACAGAATTGCGAAAGGCGATTTTTGATGTTAGGATGTTTCTCTTAAAATGCAAAATACAATTCCAAGTTACAAAGAATTAATCGTTTTTGCTTTTACATGTTTCCTGCAACATTACACAATCACCGTTGCCAGGCATAACCCAAGTGTATTCGTCATTCGTATAAAATGCAGCAACAGCTTCAAGTGTTGATTGAGATAACTTGTTTCTACTCTTGCAGTTGGTTTTCCTAATATACCACCTCTGACTTCTCAAACTTCGTTTCGTGATTCTCTCACCAGATATTCTGGTACTTCAAACAAATCAGCAGCTTTATTTACCCTCTATGATCTTGGTTTCATTGTCAGCAGTTTGTTATTTTTTGGAATGATTTTGCTGATAGCAATTTTTCTTTAAATTCAAGCATCATATTAAGCAAATCACTTGAATCTTTTTTCTATGCATTCAACCCAAGATGTTGGAAGTTCAGTCTGATCTTGATTGCAACACAATTCTTTACAAATAGAAGTGTTAAAAGTATCCTCCAGTGTTTGAACCACTTTCTGTATCGTTTGCTTTGCATGAACTTTCCTTTGCTTCTTTGGTGTACTGCGGGTAACAATTGGAGACACTTGACAAGCACCCAGTATGCATTTAAGGTAGCGTTTTGCAGATTGTTTGTGCAGTTCCTTCATGACTGTTAGTGGTATTGGCAGCTCCTCTAATTTAAGAGGTGCTTTCACTGAGTCTGTTAACATCACTTTTTTCAACTTCTTGGTAACAAATAGCACATAATTGTTTCCAACCTGGTAAAACTTTGATTGATTGCATTTCCCAGCCATTGCAACAGTCACCTTGTGGCTTGCATTTAATTTTTCTTGTGCTTTTTCAGTACATCACAGCATTTAGATTTTTTTTCCTTTTTTTTCCTCAAATTCTATGACATTGAATCATTTGTAGTGGTGCATACATACAGTTTCAAGTGTATCCAAGTGTTGTAGCCCAGATCTCCATTTCAGCAAGATTTTCTTGCTTCACTCTTGTATAGGTAAGTTTAATACCTTTGTCCCCTAAAGAAAGGGTGGGGAACCTGTGGCCCGCATGAAAATTTATTATGGCCCGCATCCGAATTTTCATTACTCAAGTTAGAACACAGCATCATAACAAAACGAAATTCTATGACAAGCAGACACTCAGACAGTAAGTCAAGTCAAGATAAGTATCTCACTCCTTGACGTAGACCTAGTTTTCCCTCTTTGTTTTCCTTAGGTAGATAAAGGCAGAATTTTAAGATTATTTTTGCGGCCCACCAGTGATAATGCACAATTCATGCGACCCATTAAGTTGCCCATCCTTACCCCAAAGCATTAGCTAGAGCAGTTTACAAAACTTTCCATGTTGTAGTAGCTCAGACAATGATTAATTAATGTTCAGAATCTGAAAAAAGCAAAACAAGCTAAAGATGTTGCAGCAACTTATGAATTCTGTTAAGTCATTTTAGGTAAATTTCTTGTGATCTTCAAAGTTGGATATCTTCTTTTAAGACAAAACTTACATCAATCAAAATTGGTGAAATTATAGCACCATATTTGCTTTATTGAATGACAAAAAATTTTTTTGGCAACTTTTTGCCAACGCGCCAAAATGTTGTCGCAAAGATTAGGTATCAAAAAAATTCAAAGAAAAATTTCAACCCTAAATTTTGTGTTGAAATCCTCATCTTATCAATATTTTAACTTAAAAATGAATTCCCTAAGTCGAAAAATCATAAAATAGTTGTTTTCATTGTAAAAATCCTTTAAGGTAAAGAGTTATTGCTAAAAATTGAGTGTGAGAAATGAAGAAATGGTTGTGCTCACCTCTAAAAATCTACCTAGTGGCCAGAAATTCAAAATGCTGTATCTCGGCCATCGGTAAAAAGATTTCAAAATTTTTTTTGCTATCATCGTAATTTTTCAGTGTCTATCACATATGTGAGAATTAGCAAAATCCATGACTAGTGGTTACAAGGGGTCTTTGATTATAAATGGATTGCTCCATCTGGAAAAAGTGAATAATCTACCTTAAACACTATGGCGCAGGACCCCCAGAGGCGCGGACCCAATGCAGCTGCATCGGCTTAAGGCCGGCCCTGATGGCTGGAATGGATTCTATCACCTATCATCAAATTCAGGAAGGTGGGAGCCAGGGCTGCAAAAATGTGGAAAGGAGCTTCCTGGGAAATTGTACATGGTCACAGGAAATTAATCAGCTACAAGTCAAGTGAAATCAAATAATATGCAAAGAATAGCAAGCAAATCCAAAACGGAATGTACGAATTTCCTCACTGAGTCACGGTGGCCCAACACCTGGCCTTGTGACACAAAATTCATGAAAACTAACATAACAACCAATGATTTTACTGAACTCATATTGGATGTTTTGCATAGCAGGCTGTTTTCATCATCAACAAAGATTGAAGCAGAAATGTATTACATCAGAATATAAACAGTTGATGCATAAGTGTAGAAACTATTGAACAGCTTTCTAGCGCAATCGGCGGAGGAGCTAGGGCGTTGGTCAGGCCACCGAAAACTGCTGTTTTTTTTTGCGAAAATCGTCAAAACCAACAAGAACAGGTTCTGCACAGTTTTCCTTTAATTCACATTTCTGCAGAGCTGTGCAATATCATAACTCGCCATCTGATTGAGCTAGAGAGCTGTTCAAACTTTCAACAGATTTGGGAAGTCTTGTTTTGATTGAAAATTTTTTTTTCGTTTGGGTTTATTGTGGGTGATATCATCAAGTGGGCATATTTTTGCCTTTTTGGCAAATTTTTCCTGGCCCTGGGCGCCAACCCAACAAGCCATTTTTTAGCTCAAGTTTTTTTGGAAACTAAGTTACCATCAAAGTCTTTAGAGCCTTTGATTAGCTTGCTAGCATATCTAGAGCAAAATTATGGATGAAAACCAAAAATTGTGTAAATTTCAAGTCTCATTGAGCCACGAAATGGGCTCATTTGATTGGCTGATGACGTCATAAAATCTGCTAAGCCTTCTGCAATCATGTGTCATCGACNAAAAACCCCAANCCCCCCACAAATTTTTTTCGTAAACTACAAGACTTTCTGAGTGTTTAGAGGATTTGAACAGCTCTCTATCTCAGTTGGCTGGCAAGTTATGGCCTTAAGCCAAAATGGCCAAGGTTATCTTTTGTGGNACTTGAATTTTCATCCAATTTTTGGTTTTGGAGCCATGATTTTGGCCCCAGATATGTCAGCAAGCCAATCAAAGGCTTTAAAGACTCGGATGATAGCCTAGTTTCCAAAAAAACTTGAGTCATAAAAATGGTTCATTGGGTTGGTACCCAGGGCAAGATAACATGGATTTTTAGTAGGAACTTACATATATCTGGACTAGTACCCAACATGTAAAGAGCAATTGTATTTAAATGGTTGGTTGTTACATTATTGTCTATATTAACTCTTCTCTAAGAAGAGTTTTATCCCCACTACACAAAAAATCTCTCTTCTAAGTGGAATAGTAGCCAAAGCAGTTCGTCTGAGGCAAAAGATGTGGATTCCATTGTTGGACATAGGCTGCCGGTTTCTAATACAGCCTCTCAAAGTGTGTCATTTAGAAATCCTATTGGCAGCAAGAGTTGGCCTGTGTGCAGGATAAATAAAATCATCATGCAATTTGCTAGCTTGCTATATGGAACCATGTACATATTATGGTTATACAAGATGTTTAAATGAGTTGGTTGTCATTGTGCCTTGCTTGGTGAAACTGAAAGAGTCAGCTGGTGAAGAGACTATCTGATGTATGCTGGCGCTGGTGAAAAGGTTATGGCCAAAAAAGATAAGATTGGGTTTTTTATTAGAAATGGTTAAATTTACTAAAAATTGGTAATTTTCCCTAACTTTTGAACCAGAGACCCTATAAAGCTAATCAAAGGCTCAAAAGAATCAGATTTTAACTTAGTTTCTACTAAAAACTTGAGTGAAATACTTCCACGTGTGGTTAGGCCCCTAGGCCCAATAACCTCGGCCAAAAAAGCCTAAACCTGCCCCATTTATGATGTCATCCACAAAAAATCTGAAACCCAAAACATAAACATTTTTTATTGTTGCTAACTGGAAGACTTGCCGAGTCTTTTGAGCATTTGGATAGCTCTCTAGCACAATCGACGGGCAAATCACGAAGTTGCAAAGTGGTGCAAAGTTACCAGCTTAGTGTGTGATTTCAAAGTACGATATACTTGTGCACTAGCTTCCAACGTGTTAAAAAGTAATGTCAGTTACTTGACAAAGATGGGTTTTGTTTGCCTAATGGGCAAGTAGATGAAGGGTGTGTGTAATGATTATATTCATTTCTTCTCTGTCAGTGATAAAAATGCTGTAGTATTTCATTGGCTTTAAAATAACACGCCACTTGCAACATTACGGAAGGTATAAGTTTTTCATTGATAGGTTTAAAAAGAAGTATCAACTTTCAATTTCTGCTTTTATGTTTTTTGCTTGTAAAAAATTTTGTATGAATTTGTTTGATTCATGCTTTACTTTTCTCAAATATAAAAGGGATTCACTTTTGAATGAATCCTCATGGTTGAGTAACAAAATTTTATGAGTACTTGTTAAAACAAAATTTCAGACAAAGCTGTTTATATTCAGTAATTTTTCGGTCATAGACGGAAATGTTTTTGAAATAACAAAAAAAAATTAGGTCATTTCTATCAGAATGTCTAAAAATATAGGCTAATGAACACTGTTATGGCGTGTTTTGATACAACTGTGAGCATGGGTCTTGGAAAGATTTTTCCAAGGGAGGGCTACTAGGGGATTTTTCCAAAGGGGCCAAAAGTGGTGAAATTTGTTTTTTCTTACTTGAAAGTAGAAAACAACCTTTTCTTGCTAACATTTTCAAAATCCAGGGGGACCAAGGCCCCTCCCTGCCTCTTCCTTCTGGAGCCCATGANTGTGANACAAATGACCAAAATNTCTCAGTGACTAAAGTGTCTCAACAAAAAAACCCAGAGACAGAGTTTAATTACTTGTAGAAACATGCATTAAGATCAAACATAACATTTTAAGCCAATGCCTCAGAAGACCTAAGAATATATTCAAAGCAACATATAAGCCTAATATTGCCATGTATGCAAAAACAGAAAAGTCAGTGTTAGGCTAATGAACACTGCTATGGTGAGTTTTAATACAACTATGAGACAAATGACCGATATGTTTCAGTGACCAAAATGTCTCAGGAAAAAAAAACCCAGATTACAAGTACCTTCATTTATTGGAATGGAAATGCCCTTTGCCAATCTTGCTTTACATGGCATGTATGTTTTTTTAGTCTAATGTGATCAATAATGTATTAATGATGTCGGTTTATTGTGCCCATAAAGCTTGGTTTTTGCTTGCAACTTTAAAGTTATATAGAGGTTTATGTCCATTTATAAAGTGGGTCAGCAAAAATGTAAAAATTCTAAAGAGGTCTGTGTCCACAAAGGGGTCGAAAAAACAAGGGGGAGGCCCTAAGAGTTTTAACTTTGTTTGATTTGATAAGTACCACTATGACCTACAATTGGTCAGAATATGAAGAAGTAACTATATAATGTGAAAAGGCAGCAAAACTTTTAGCTGAAATAATTGTTTTGCCATTTCCTCAAAACCTTGTTTTTGGCCATAACCCAGTTTGGTTTTACAGTGGCGATGTAAGCCTAAAATTGCCATGTATGCAAAAACACAAAAGTCGGCCTTAGAAGATGGTAGGTGTGGAAAATACAACACGTGTATACAAATACACAGTTCACTTATTCTGAAAAAACATTCTAAGTGCTAATCTTGCATAAACCATTTATAGTTGCAACTTTGCTATGGTGGAGTATTGAGGAAGTCGTTTAAGCTACAAGCATCCTGAATGACCAGGTATTATGTTGTGGTTTAATTGTCCTGAACATGCTTCCTTGATGAATGATGGTAAGCATGATTTGCTTGTGATTGGTATTTTCCATGCTTAAAATTTTTTAACTATTATTATTACATATTTTGAAGTCTTTTTACAGTTTTAAATCATTAAATACTATAATGATGTTGTAAGTACTGCAGAAGTGAAACATTCCAATCCTAAGAAAATGGAAACCCAACCAAGTCTGACAAGGTCACGTACAGAAAGGTTTGTGAAACCGGTTTGATTTGACTATCATTAGCATGTGTGTTTTCTCACTGTATCTGAGCAAAGTGCAATAGCAGGTTAAAGCTAATGTTTTGGTTCTATTTCTAAAGCAGATAAATGAATGCAAAACTTATTCATTGCTTAATCAAACATGCCTCTGCTATAATTTCTGCCTGTTGAAAAACAAGTATTTTCAATTCAATGCTATATCATACCTGATTTAATTGCTACCAAATATGTGTGGACAGAATATATTTATGGTATAGGATGGGTTTATATCATAAAATGTAATATTTGCATGTCTATAAATAAAAATTATAAAACTCGCAATGACTATTCAACAGAATTTGTTTCATTTGACCATATATTTTTTTGCTCTTTGTTGTAAAAATAACTAACCTATAACACATGTGACATACATGACAATATTCCCGTTAAATGTTTTAATCAACCACCAACATTCTGCCTATGATTTTGATGTGATTGAGACATGCCCATCATTGCGTTAAAGCAGCTGTCTGCAACTAGTTTTTTGGTCATGGGACTGAATTAAAAAAAATTGATCAATAAAAATTAGTCAATTTGGTCATAATGATCAAAACTATAGACTAATGAATATAGTTAGTGTGAGTTTTAATGCTATTATGGGCAGAGTTGTTGTAAAAAAAACTGACCCAAAACAAGCCACCCAGGTTTTTCAAAAAAATCTCACTTGAAAAAATCCAATAAAACCCACTCTTTGCTTTTCCTTTGAAAAATCTACTAAGACTTAAAAAATAAAATAAGCAGGACACTTGTACATTTATCTATAATTTTTTTTTCAATCAAACAAAACGAACAGCAACGAAATTCAAAGGACTTGATAAAAAGAGAAGAATAAGTTGAACGGTTTGAGTAAATTCTGATGATTATCTTCTTTAGCTGCTGCACAATCGGTATATTTTAACCAAGTTTTCTGCTTTCTCTATATCTAAACTTTTTCTGATTTTGGACCGTACCAAATCATATATTGAAAAAATACTCTATAGATGCTGAACTAGCAGGGCATGCACACAAACTTGACGTGAAACTGCAGAGGTTGTGTGGGAGTGGTTCTTCTCTTATTGCTGTGTGCATGCATGCCAAGCCTTACCACTTAGGAGTGAACTGATCAACAACACACTGAAAACAAAGATGGGGTACATTTCTTTACCCTCAATTTTGAATGTCATAATAGGTATAACAAGTTATTATTGTGTAATTTTGAAAATAGGGATATTGCATGATGGAATAAAAACAATTCAGAATGGGTTTTCTCTGTTTTCTTTGAAGAAAGAACAAAATCTTGTTTCTTTTTAAAAAACCCAAAAAACGGGTTTTCTTCAATATATGAGTGGACGAAAGATTGCAATCATTGTTTTATTGTCACAACACAATTGCCATTGGTTTTGGTGTGCAGATTAGCTTTTATCCACACATATTCTTTTAAAGCACTTATCCCTCTTTTAAATAGAAGCTAGACAAAAATACCCTTATTTTGAGCCTCTAAGTGACTCTTTAGCACAATTGCTTGTAGCGATATGATTGAAATTTGAAACGAAACACATAGCTGATTTCCACATAGGTCAAAAGTTTGAATCAGTAAGTTTTTTTTAAGAAATCGATTTCATGTAATGCTCAGCATCGTCAGTCCTGCAGTCTTAATCAAATAGAACCAGACCATGAGAATCAGACCAAAGATTGATTGCCAAGGTTATTATATTGACTTTAGTGGTCTTGCCTACCACATGCCAAGAGTAAGGATTGCTCCACAGAAGTGTTACATCAAGTTGAGATAAAAGAAAAGACTCTCAGACATGTACCATATTGTGCAACAATAACAAGGCACTAGGGCATTGCAGAACATGCTTGCAAAAGGGATTGGCTTTTGGTGAGAGAAAAAAGTGAAGTACATTCTGGAACATAGCATGGCACCCTGCACACAAAAAAAGTACATTTTACATTCTGGAATGTATCTTGACACCGGAAGTGTTAAAAAGTTGCTTGTTGACTTACGTCATGTTTCTGGAGACTCATTGCTTAAACAGATATGTGGAAGTCTGAATAATTGCAATGTTATGAAAGCCAAGCCCAGTCGGTTGATTCCTCATGAGTTTGCAGGAAACTCACAAGCTTTTAATTTTGTAGTTTAGACTTAATCTTGCCCATGTTGAAACCAAGTTGGATTGATATTTGTTGCTTGAAATACCCTGTGTTTTCAGCCATGTTATCAAGCTTGTTGTGGTAAATGAACTGTGATCTTGGCTTAAAATGTGTCTAGGGCTCATGTTTCGAGTAAATTGAGATCATGTAAGAGATGTTGACTAGCAATATTATATTTGTTTAAATCAGTGGTTTTCAACTGGGTTCAGAGGTTGTGAACCATTTATCAAAGGTGGCGAGTATATATTTATGTACATCATTTCATTACATTGGCTTTATTCAAGTTTTAGATGAGTTGTTGAGTTATAGTGGATTGCTATAATGGGTCACAGCATAAAAAAGGTTGAAAACCACTGGTTTAAGACAGTGTTCTCACAATTGACGAATTGTTTCCATAGACATTTATGCAGGCAGTTGTATTTTGCATCACAGGGGCATTTTTTAAAAATCCTGTTTTGCTGTAAACCTGCTGTTAGTGCTTGTAATACTTGATTACAGCATTGAAAAATGCTTGCGCCAATCTCATTGTTTTGAATTCTGTTG
>JGI24021J15306_10013793_pt1 | contig 10049 bp, 4 predicted proteins | sample Ectturendosymbi1_FD_15306 | JGI IMG/M metagenome (IMG submission 15306) | reverse complement strand
AAGTCGAAACAAATAATGCCTAGATCCGCACGGACTAGGGAGGCGCTTCTTTAGTCCAGTCGGTAAGGCGTTGGCAATTTGGCTAAAGATGAGTTCTCTCCCTGGGAATCATGATAGTTCGATTCCCGGCTTGAATTGGAACAGGCGGGCAAAAGTTCCTCTTCAGGGGGAACTTATACTAGCGATGGATTTCCTCTATTATCGAACGTCAGCAAACGTGCTCAGTTCTCGTGCTAAGGCTTTATGTCTGCGCACTACAATGGTCATCTAGCATGGTTGACTAAACACGATGAGGTCATAAAACCACTGCTCAGAGGGCCCGGCGCCTGCTAGGGCCGGCCCTGACTGCAACAGAGCACTGTAGGGAAGTCTCGCAATTGGATCGTACAAAGAGAAATGTCATACGTCACAACATTTCGCGCCGCCGTGGCAAACGTGATGTTTTTTAGTCTTTATAAAATCTTTGTTGGAAGGAGTTGCAGCACCTACACGAATCATAGTCACGAGCCACCAAGGGCAAACGCAAGGGGGAATTTTGGGGTTACAACGGCGGCGGAAGGTAGAAATGATTGGTATGGCCAGAGGCGAATAATTGCAAGAAAAAAGCGAATGATTCGTGTTTGACAAAACATCAAAAGTCAACCATAATTTTCTTTACTGAACATTGTCACAGAGATGCAAAGTCTTGTAATCAGAAGCCAAAAAAACATATAATCAGACACACGTCACACTTTTCCAAAAACCATTTGGCGTTTCTGATTTCTTGAAACAAACACTGAAGCAAACACCTACAAAAACGATATTCTACGGTGTTCCTATTGCACATTCAAACTTCCTGTACAATTTCTATGAACAGACAAAATCGTTGGGCGATTCAATCTTTGCGGTGTGCACTCGTGCACTCATTCGGAGGTGGCGTTTTCAAATGACGAATGAATGTAAAAGAACGCTTTGCAGAAGCAGTATTAACTGGCAGCAATAAGTTGCAGAAGTTTCCTAACTTTAGAAAAAATGTTGCAATTCAATCGAAGTAAATGCAAGAGTGCTAGAAACTACCTCTTTCATTTTCTCACTGACACCTGATACTGCATCACTCATAACAGCCAAATGAATACAAAACCTTGAAGCATCCACATCGTCACCGAAATGCTTTTTCACGGCTTCCAAGTTTTCTGCGCTCACGCATGCTTGCAGCCGAAATAAGCAACTCCTCGCATTTTGCATAAAGATCAAAATTTTCCTGGTTGAATGTCTTTTGCATTTCATCATTAACCCTGTCGGCAACTTCGAAGTATATCATAAGATAATAATCTTTCGGGGAATTGAATGTACATGCCCTTGAGCCAGATTGCAAGGAGGTCTACGTGCTGTCTGAATACGGGATCCGTTAGTTGTAACTCCTAAACTTGCTGCACGTTTTTTCCCAAAATGTGGAAAATGCAGCATCAGATCGAAAGCGCTGAACAGCACTGCACCTTACAGTACTTCAGCACATTTTTTGGCTTCAGTTGCAGTGATGTTCTTACACTGGAAGGTTGACTCAGCTGATCACTTAATGAATAAACTTGGTGCAAACCGCTCTGGCAAAAACAAATCAAGCGTCTCTAGCTTTGTATGAAGTCCAGTTGCTTTGGTTGTAACTTCCAAGCACGTTATCCCGTCGTTACCAACAGCAATAGAAAGCTAAGTTTCGCAATTATGCAAAACCGATTCGAAGGATCTCGCTTTGGCCGTCCACCTCTTAGGACAAAAAGGACGCAATGCAGTTCCAGTAAGGTCAAAAACTGAGTCTCATTTTGTCGAATAAATCTGTTCGTTTTGGAGAAAACTGAATAAGGTCGGAAAGCTACCGAGGTGCTTGACTGCTAATACCAGCTAGTCGTTACCTCAGTGTCGAATAACCAAATTTGCGAGCGAACACGGTGAGATGCAACAATTTTTGTTTCTGAACAATTGACAGTCTGTGGATCAGCACCTAACACCAACGAAAGGTCGAACATAATACGCCATTCTTTCTCGTTTAATGCATGTAAATTGCTGTCCAACTGCTTTGTTAAAAAACTACATTCGGATGTTTATATTAGTCTGGCCGGACCATACCGCTTCCGCCGCCCTTGGAAAATCCCCCTTCAGCTACATATTTCACAATAACTTTATTACCTGCGCAAAGGAGATTAATTCTTTTCGCATATTTTTGCCTGTTAATTTGTCGACAGAATGCAAATGCCACGGAATAAACTTGCATGCAAATTTCAAGGAACATTGTAAATGGGCTAAAAAGTAATAATTAGGTTTTGGTGGGAATATGTGTTATTGGGTTATCGTCTACGTCCGGACACGATCTCACCACTTTTTGCAGACCCTCTGTCCACTACGCATATTTAAGATTGCGTTCCGCGATAGTTCACTTTATCCAAAACAATTGTGTTTATTTTGTCTGCTAAGGCTGATCAGCGCTTGTGCTGACCGCATTGGCTAAATTACCAATTTCTGTAGCAGGATAGAACTTGCACGAGCTTAAAAACAGCTGTTTTTAACATAGAAGCATTCAGGCATTTGATAATGTCTCAGCAGGGAAAAAGGAAAACTGAAACTTTGCTGGACCTCTATACATAACAATGAAACGAATGTTTTCTTATGTACTTCATGCGCATTCTCAATTCTTGTGTGGGTTAGCAAGATTTGATCTTGCAAACCGGGGTGTGCGCCAACCAGTCCAGCCGCACACTTTCTATGCTCGACTGCTCGTATTTGACGAGACATCATCGCAGCCTGCTTCTGTAGTTGTAAATTGCTCTGACTCAGTGATGAATTTGTTTTATTCCTCTGTTTTAACTCGCAGCCTAATATTTTTGCAGTTATGAACTGCTGTGTTGTAGAGTTGATTGTATTTTTCTCCGAAATCCTAACTTGGAGAGCTGATAGTTTATATTCAGTACCCTGACAAAAAATAAGGGAGTGTGTATAGAAGAATATGTATATTATGTCAACAAACTTCGCCAAAACGTTGGTTTGGAAACGTGCATATGACGTCAAATTGTGACGTCACAAACAGTGCACACCAAATGCAAATGACCACCATATGCCACTGAATGAAACCCCCATAAAAATTTTCTGGGTGCGCTACTGCGAGCCATCTCTGTTCAGAAGTCACAACGTTTATCCAATCAAATTGATCTGAACAAAACTGAATAACAAACTTTACCATGTTCTTTCAATCATTTTGTAGATACTGAGAGTTGAGGTTCAGAGCACGGTAGTTGGAGGGTGATTTTAGCCGGGTTGCGAAAGCACGGGTAAACTGAAAGGTACTCAGAAAATATTCAAAAGGCTTCGGTCGGCGTCCACTCTAAATCGTGAGGTACACTCGGTCCAGAGTCGGCGCGTATACGGGTCATGTACTGTGAAGGTTGTTCACCGAAAGGAGGACAAGCACGAAGTTATGCGCCCTTGATTGAGAGCTGTGGGTGGTAACACTGGCAAGGTTTTCAACACACTCTTCCTTTCGCCAATTCTGCCGCCATGTGAGTTCTGTGCACTGCAGCCTCTTTACCTACAGAAATTGCTTACGCACACAAGGAAAGTAGCACCCACACTCATGGTTGCCAGCAGAACCATCGCCGGAAAGTTTTCAGTAGGGGGGCTTTACGTTTGTTCAGGGGGCTTTAGATTATGAAATTTGATAAAAACTCCCGATTTGTAGTGTTTGATAATTCAATTTGGTAGGACTTGGAGTTTTGTTTGGGGGAGCTGCGCCCCACGTGGCGACGGACTGATTGCCAGGTTGGTCTTTTTAGGCCAAATTTCAAGAATCTGGCCTCGTTTCATGTTGGTTGGCCTAAAAATTATATTTGGCTTTTTGGTCTCATTTCAAGTTGGACATTCGGCTCTTTTTACGCTGAAATAGGTTTCTCTTTAAGGATAATTAATATCAATGTTCCATTTTTTCGTCAACACATTTGAAAAAATTTTGTGATAAATGCTGTAGGCTATTACAGGGGTGGCCAACAGGTCGATCGCGATCGTCCGGTCGATCGCCGAATATCAGTTGGTCGATCGTGCCTGATTTTATATTGAATAAACAAGATACCTAAAAAGAACATTTTTCAAATGAAAATTGTTGAACGTTCTTTTCGTGTAACATTGTGAAGTACTAAATTAACCGAAACATGAAAAGACGGCTCTCGATGGTAAATCTGTGGTACATACAAGTTCGTTTACAGGACATACAAGTTGTGTGGTACATAGCCTGCAAGTTCATTTACAAAAACGTTGCATTTTATAACATTTTGTACTTGCGACTTTATTACTGAGCTGTCGATCGCGAGTTATCAAGAAATTTTCTTGTCGATCCTAGTCGAAGACAAGGTGGCCACCCCTGCTGTATTAGACCGACGTTCGCGTTCTGATGTTAGCAATATTTAAGGCAGGGGTGGGAAACTTATGGCCCGCATCACAATTTTCGTTCCCAAGCTAGCGTACATCGCGTCAAAACGAAGCTCCATGATAAGCAGATACTTGGATAGTCAGTCAAGAGAAGCCACTCTTCCTTATTGTTAGATAATGGTCGAATTTTAGGATATAATTAATTGATTTTGTGGCCCGCCAGTGATAATGCTCAATTCATGCGGCTCATGATAGTAAATAGGTTCCCCAACCCTGATTTAAGGAATGCGAGTTCCGAAATAAAAATTTTGTGTGTTATTTCACACAACGCTTGCAGACGCTCAACGCTTGCAGACTAGAATTAGATTATACCGCAGAGGCGTAGCATCCATAAATGCAAGCCTTACTTTTAGTGAACAAAACTTTACATTAAATTTAAAATCATAAACTGGAGTAAAAATGAAAAGTAGGAACTTTTCGTAAATAAGCCTTGTTAAAGCTTTCTTACAATCTAAATTAGTTCTCATAAAAGAGCAGTTCAATTGTGTTTGTTTTTGGTAGTGATTTCAATAAAAATGATTGGGGAAACATGCTAGAGATGTCACCGGCTCACATTTTTATCATCCAGACCGACCTAAACCCAACACAACAAACCCGTACCCATACCCCTCCTAAATTCTAGCCCGTACCCAGCCTGGTCCATAAAATGCCAGCGTCTATTTTGCCTCATAAGGCTAAATAGGTGAGGCAAAATAGACACTCTGGAGCTTTTTTGCCTTCTATGTACACAAGGTCATGGATCACTTACAAAGTCTGGATGAAGACATGTAGCACGACAAACATATTTTCCATAAACGCTTGCTACTAATTTTTGCTACAGTATGGAGTCTTCATGAAATAAGCATTTACATGTATTTGTGCTGTAACCAAACAAATTACTGCAGCAATTAAAACAAGTAAAAACATACTTGGCAACAAAACGCATAAATAATTCAGTTCTCGTCGGTTTTGCAGCACTCAGTTTTATAGGCTCTTTCTCAACTCAATGGTGAATCATACACTCAGGGCCGTCGCTAGGTGGTTGGGGTCCCCCCCGAACCTGGACGTTGGGGCCCCCAATATACAATACACTGCATTTAACACACAGTATTTACGTAAACAAAAACATCGATTTTTTTAAACAAATGCTTATAAAAGCATTTTCTACAGCATCAACACAACGTATAAAGTAGACAGGCTTAAACATTTGCTATGTTTCAAGCTAGGAAAATGACTTCGTAAGTTTTCAAAAATGCAAATGTTTTTGTCAACTCAAACATATCTCATACTTTAGCAGTTTCACTTTCAATTGATATCATTGCCAGATTTGTTAGCCTTTCATTAGTGATAGTTGATCTGTCAAACGTTTTGATTAGCCTCAACTTGCTGAAGCTCCGTTCAGCAGTGATCGGCAAACGTTCATTAGAATGGCCCCAAGCCCCCTTTCTACGGGCATCTGCAGTAATTTTTACAGGAGGGAAACGTCAACATTTTGCTTATACTTTTCACTTTGCTGACGATGCAGTGCAAACGAAGGTTTACAAAGCGCTTTACCCTTTCTACACAAAAAGAAATTGCTCCTTTTTACGGCAATAGTCACAAAAATTCGCTTCGTTGACAGCAACAGCCAGGTATATTGCAATAAGTTACAAAATATACTATCTGCAGATTTTAAGCTGGTTACTTTTTCGCAAAGAAGCAAATTGCCATGGTCTCAAAACCACAATCATGTCTTTATTTTGTGTAGCAAGACTTGCCAGCATCACAGTCTCAATTTACAAAAGCAGGGGCGAATGACCGTTTTGACTCCCTTGCGGACGCCCATGCATTTTCAGTCGTGATTAAAGGCCCGTGCTTTTTTGAAGGCCNAGTTTCAAACTTTATGTTGTATTTAGTTATCTGTAACATAGTAATGGTATGTTAATGTAATAAACCCTATAATGACAACATCAATGCCGTGTTAACGTCGAACAATCAATGTTCTATCGATATAGTTGTTGCAGTAGCCAATGTTTGAGCCCACGCAACCGGCGCAGCAAACACAGCCCACAACGAGTGTTGCGCGGCCCAATAAAAAGAGCTGAACAGCCCACAATTGGGCAGAGGCCCACCGCTGGGCACAGTGTTATTCGTTAAATAACTGGATTTCTCATTGGTGTAAAGTTTCGAGTTTTCATTGGACAACTCTGATGCAAGATACACTGGATATTACAGACGCGGGCTACGAATACGATTTTATATGATTATATACCGATTATTCTATACTTGCATAGTGAAAGGATACAACACAGTCTACAACAGCGGTGTGAGTGATGGGGGTACAAGGGTGCGAACCTCCCGCCTAACAAGCTAAATAAAAAAACTGAACTCCCATTTTATTTGTATTTCGGTATGCAGTATACTGTTCTGGTTTTCAGTAAGTTGTAGTTTTATGCATTTTTCGGAAGTTTTTGGACTATGTTTTTCGGGTTTAATATAGTATATAGAAATCCACATCCGGATACACTCTTATTTATAAATTTTTTTTTGAATGTTGGCAAAGGGGTCCCTGCTGTGACCAGTGGGCCTCTTTCAGCTACGTTTCCCACCCTATGGCTAAAACCTCTGGCTACGCAACTGGTCTGCAACTTAATTTTCCTGAATAACTTTTTACTATGCTATACGAAAAATGCTTACAATCAACGTGGATGCAGCAGACGTTGCCTGAACAACAGCCAGCTTACCAAGGCAAATGCTGACAACGAAGCTATTCATAATGCAATTCGCAATGATTGGCTTTAGGAAGTTACAGGTAGTGTGAAGATCAATGTCTTTGACGTATTACATAAATATGAGTATTGAAAGATAAAATGTGGGAAATCAGTTCTTGGTGAGTTCAGTTCTGTTGTCTCTATATGCCATAACAAAGGTACTCAGTGAAATTTGGGGGCCCCCTTTTTGTCCGGGGCCCCCCCAGCCAGGGGGTACGGGGGGGGCCCTTCCTCCAGCTCTGCATACACTACAGTACTATGAATGTGAACTAGTCTGTATTGTACTCTCAGTGATTCATTTTCGGAGAACATAGCTTCCTGAAAACGCATGACCTGTCCTTCACACACTACAAGCGAACACTACCACACTGCACCACCACATATCGCTCAGTTCATAGCACAACCAACACACAATGCACAAACAGCACGCACGCGTTGCTCGCAAACAGACCTCCGAAAAACTTCTAAGCAGTTCTGCCAACTCTTCTTACAACGAATGTTCCAAATGTAGTCCAAAAATATACCAAATATATACCAAATTTATATCTTTAACAAAAAACTAACAATTGAATGCTATTTTTTCAATGCCTTTTTATTGTTTCATGTAGATGATCAACAGTTGCTGTTGAGCAGTGCTATCACAGAGATGCTGCAACCTCCAATTTCTACTTTCTTAACGGAGTGACTCGGGCTATCTTATATATGCCTAATAGCACCCTGGTTAGCAAAACTGATAAATGAGTGTTTTGTACTTGGAGTTTTTCCAGGTGTTCTTAAGATATCCCGAGACACTCCGTTGTTTAAATCTGGTGATAAGTCCCTTTGCAACAATTATCGTCCAATATCTATACTATCGCATATTGCAAAAGTCTTTGAAAGATTGGTGCATGTTAGGCTTTCATCCTTTCTAGAAAAAAATGACATACAATCAAACTTTCAGCTAGGTTTTCGACCAGCTCATTCCACTCAGCATGCAATTAATTATTTACATGAAAAATTCGTTCAGGCATTAGATAATAAAGAGCATGTAGTTGCAGTTTTCCTCGATTTAAGCAAAGTTTTCGACACTGGTTTTCATGAGATCTTACTGTGCAAATTGCAAAAGTATGGAGTCCGTGGCATGACTAGTGACTTTTTCCATAGCTATCTTTCACATAGGTGTAAATTTACAAAATTTGGAGAAACAGAATCATTACGCATTAATATAACATGTGGTGTCCCACAAGGATAGATTCTTGGCCCTCTGCTATTCTTACTCTATATAAATATTCTACCTCAAGCCTCTGCCTTCCAAACTGTATTATTTGCAGATAACACTTGCCTTTTTTTAAAATCTAACTGTATGAGTACTCTACAAGCTGCTGTAAATGGTGAAATAAAACATGTCGATGACTGGTTGATATCTGATAAACTTACCTTAAATTGCAGTAAAACAAAATTTATGGTTCTAACCAGGAGTCACGAATTTAAAAAAATTTAGATTAATGTTGTCGCTAGAGCAGTTGAAGAAGTGAACCAAGTTAAATACCTTGGAGTCCTTATTGATAACCAATTGAAGTGGCAACAGCAATTAAATCATGTGTGTAAAAAAGTTGCATGTGCTTCGTACNCTCTACTTAAGTTGCGGGCCTTTTCACCTATCTCCACTCTCAAAATTGTCTACTATGCTCTTGTTCATCCACATCTTTCATATGGACTGGCTTGCTGGAGTAATGCCACTAATACATCGCTCAAAAAGATTATAATCCTACAGAATAAATTCTGCGACTGATGACCCACAGTGATCAGCGGACTCCAGCATCAGACTTATACAAATCTCTCCAAATTTTAACATTGGATAATATGACAAGACAATCGCTCACTCGTTTCATCATAAAACATTGCCAAAAATTTTTGACAACCTATTTACATATCTAAAAACATCGCATAGTTACAATACTCGAATTCGCTCCAATTAAATTTCTTTAAACCATCAGTAACACAAATATCTGAAAGAAATCAATTCAGTATAGAGGAGTAGAAGCGTGGCAGTCTCTTAAACAGGTTTAAAAAGGCTATAGTTGAGAAGCGCTTGCTTGCAGTCTTCATCGTGACCTGCGCACTTGGTCTAGCTGTTGTGTTGAACCTCTTCCAATTACACATGCATAGTGTTAGGCCTATTCCTTGCCTTTGTTCATTAGTAAAAGAATCATCGCCAGAAGGTCTTCAATTGGGAGACTGCGTTCGTGCAGTGGGACTAACATTCTAAAATTGATAAATCCACTGAGTTATAGTGTTCCACATCTCAATTTTGGGGGATTTGTAGCTTTTGGGGGGGTTAAGCCCACCAAAGTCCCCGTGGCGACGGAACGGGTTACCAACAGACGTCTATTTCGAAAACTGTATTACCAAACCACGCCAGCTGTGAAGTATAGGCTTTGGATGCTCAGCACTGATTATATCGACGGTTATTGCGATGAACAACTTTATTCAGTGCAGCTATTGCCAAGCAGCAGTGGAGGCAAAATGTTTGATTTTAGACGAATAACACTATTTTGTTTAGAAAAACGCCTCTCTAAGCACAAAATCTAGTTATATTTTCTGAAAATTTTGGCGGCATGTATCCTTTGTTCCCCCTTGGCTACGCCTACGGTAAGCTGTAGAACCATTTCGATTTGTGCTTTTTCAAATAAAAGCGTTAACCACAATCATATGTGAACATATCGTTTACCCTTGCATTAGGTTCTCAGACTAAGGTTCTTGCCTCAAATTCATCAAAATGAAAGCAGCACCTTTTTTAAGCTTTTCTTGTTGAAATAACTTTTTCTATGACTGCCAATGTTTAAAGTGCACCGTTGAACAAAGGTGACTTCATGGAAACCACGTTGCCTATCG
>JGI24021J15306_10013792_pt1 | contig 10049 bp, 6 predicted proteins | sample Ectturendosymbi1_FD_15306 | JGI IMG/M metagenome (IMG submission 15306) | reverse complement strand
AGATTCACCTATCACGTCCTGCAACAGAAAAGACATTCGTTAAAAAATGGGTTTTTTATCGAACAAAATATGGGTACGCATCTTTTTGGGTCACCCTGCTTTTCAGCATTTCGACAGATGAGCACGCACCCCTAACATTTCTTATAACAAAAAGGCTGAGTAAAATAACAAAACTCCACTGAGTTTTACAGAAATTTTAGATTTTCAGAACTATAAAGGTAGGATCGGTTTTTATGTCTCAAAGTTAATATAGAGTATTTAAGAAAAAGCATAAATTGATTTTTGAAAGTACTATTAACTGATATATGTGTAAATATTTGGTAATAAATAATATATTTTTCCTTCTATTACTAATCTTAAATGTACCCCTTCATATAGGCAAATGTACCCCAAGTGTTACATGTACCCCAGGTTGGGGAACCCCTGCTCTAAAACTATCAGCTGATCAGCGAAACCTGTGAGAAGCTTCTTTCAATTTATGTTCAAAACTTCGTAACCAAGTAAGATTTAAATCGAAGTCTGTTGCTATTCAAGAAAACAACTACGAAATATAGTAATCAGATTTTGATTGATTTATTTTCTCATATGACGCAGCACCTAGGTAGCTATGCCTAAGTAATACACATAATTCCTTCCGGAGCTTTAGGCCAGCAAGGAAGGCCTTGATGGCCCCGACCGACCGCCATTGTTTATCTTTGAAAGCATTACTTGCCCTGGTTCGCGGGGTCGAAATCTTTGCTGGGCTTGTATGTACAGGAAGATAAGAAACTGCATGCGTTTCGAGAAGCGAAAGGTTTCATTAAATTGCATGCTTCACTTTTATAGAATTTCCAATTGATCAGCACCTTTAGCGTTAACTATTGTTGCTTGAGTAAGTCAGGGCGTCTGCCATTGTTCACGGCGGAACACACTTTTTCACTTGATAGTTATCAAAAAAGCATGTAATGACTGGCTAGGTTTCACTTTTGATCCTTACGATTTTGGATTAAAGAGTCTAAGCTCTATTTTTGAGTCAAGAATTAAAACTATTACTTGTTTTTCAGCAGATTTCCTTTCATTTTGAGAAGTCAAAAGGAATAAGAGATCATTACGTTCATGAAGATTCAAGCACCGGTGAACAAAGCCATTAACCGGCTCACTCCTACTTGCAAAACTGCTGATCAGATAAGTAGGCCTACAACATTTGGCCTTAGAAAAATTCGAGCTATTCTTACATAGCGCCTTTCGGATACAGCATCCCACTTAGTTCGTTTCTTCGCAGTGAGCAATTGAACATATCCAGTCCATTCCACGAATTGGGAATAAAACGTTAAATGCAGCTTGATATACAAATTTACTGCCAGACAGCAGGATTCAGAATAAATGTTTTCATGCTAAAAACACAGCCTACCGCAAATTTTTGATGCTCCTGTTCTCCAAATCCGTACATTGTAGTGGACGGAACCCTGGTAGCAATTTGCAAGAATTGATCGCTAAACGTGAAGCCTCCCAACGATGTATCAAGAAGAACAGTGCCAGTTGATACTCGCGTTACCTGAAATAATCACGTTCTTCTATCAATGGCATTTACGAGGCCAACTCCTTTGGCCAAAGTAAATTAGTCTGAGTAGGTGGGTTGATAGCTGAAGAAGGATGCTATATTGCTGAGGTACTAAATCCCGACGAGCAACTTGCTTACTATGTTTCATGAAATGCAGCATTTCACAAATTTCAAACGTTCGTTGCATTATTCTGTACTGCTTTGTGGTCAACGAAACATAATTGGCTACGTGCTGACAACCTATTTGAATCTATCTGAACGTGGCTGTATTTTTACTACTTGTTATCCAGCGCGTTGCACCAACGTATTCAACAAAAAGAAACTATAGCAATGGCATTCGCCTGGATTCATTTAAGACATATGCATCAACTGTTAAGTTAACAAATAGAAGTATCAGCAAAATATCATCCAGTAGGCTTGTCCAAGAAAAGGGGATTCCCATGGGATTTGCTTCACAGGATGTGTCGAGACAGTGGACTTAAAATTCGTCCCATGTCCTAGCTTCAGCAAATTTGACGTCAAACAGCAGGAATTTTATGGTGTTGAATACCATTATGCATGGGCGTCGGAAGAATTTTTTCCAGGTGGGGGCCAAAAGTGGTGAAACTTGTTTTTTGCCCCTCGAAATGAAAAAACAACCTTTTTTTGCTAATAATTTCAAAATCCAGGGGGGCCAAGGTTCCCTGCCTCCCCCTTCCGACGCCCATGCCGTTATGATATGCTCACAGCACAGTAAGTATCGTACGTCGATGCTCAGTGCCATGGTGTACATTGATGCGAGGTCCCGGAAAATGGGGTTGCTTAGCCCTTGTTTAAGTGACAACTAAACATAGCCACTCAATTTTCATACGCCCCTTAGTGAACATTTTGTGGTGCTTTGTCCACTGCTCTGTAGAGGCTAGGCTTTAGGACATGCACATGATATCATGTACTTAGTATTACACTTTTCATGAAAACCCTACTAGATGAGAAAGTCACACATTTGCCATGAAATGGGATAGAAAAAAGTGTCCTCTGGGCAAGTCTACCATCCAGAAGCAGATCTTCATGAAAATAATTTTTTAGGTACTTTTATCTCAGCATTTGTCTATAATGCTAACTGTTTATGTTTTCATCATAACTCTTTCAACGCTGCATATTTGTATAAATGCTCCCAATTCAGACTAGTAAGGATCGTCAGCCGCATGACGTCTCAGAACATTTGTTCAGCCTCGACATTTTTGGTTGTTTTGTGCAAAAAAAATCTGCATTTAACAAAATGTAGCTATGCAAACGTCAACAGCTGACATGATTGCACATCGATGTCAAGTTATGTTGGCAGCCTGCGCCACTGATGTTATCATACTGTTTCTTAAGAGAACAATCCCTGTAATATCAACCTACAAAACCTGAAAAGAACCTAAAAAACGTTCTAATGCTTCTAGATTTCCTTCTTGCGCCTGAAACGCACCTCAGAAGGCACAGAATGAATATAATTAACACTTTTTTCAGACATAAAGCACACTCTTTAACGGCACTGCAGTGCACAAACTTCTTCGAGCGATTCTAATCCTTTCTGAGACATACACATTTAACTCAAATGAAATTATAAGTTCATATTTGTAGCCATATTTTTAAAAACCTGACATTTAAACAAAACTCGATAACACTCACAATAAACATTATTTTAAGATTTTGTAACACACGTGATTTTACTGGAAAACTAATGCCAAATACCAAACTAGACCGTACTGAGCAGGGCCGCAACCAGCTGATATTTTAGGGGGAACAAAATGATTGTAACGTGTTGTTGTACCTAACAAACTAACTTAATTGCGTTCATGAAACGCTGTTAAATCAGCCTTTTAAACAGTCTTTTTACCTTTTGCAAACGCTAAAATGGCGTGTTGTTGCTGAATTTGTTGTTTTAGGTCAGTGAATTTCAGCCTTTTTTTCCGAGATCCATTATAGCAACCCACTATAACCCAGCGCCCCCATCTAAAACTTGAATAAAGCAAATGTAATGCAGCTGTGTACATAAAATATCTGCTCGCGACCCCTCCAAAATTGGTTTATGTCCCCTCTGGGTGTCGCCTTCCCCAGGTTGAAAACTACTGATTTAGATAATTGCATAGAGAAAAGTTGGAAACGAATCAGTAACGATATTTTAAACGACAAGAATTGAGCCACAAGCTTGTTGACAAAGCATGGAGCAACACTACAGAGAGAGTGCTTGTGCAGCAAGTCTATTTAAGTTTTTTTCCCAGAGAAAAATTTTTACAAAATGCAACACAAATCTTCAGTTTGAAGTCGCACCTTGAAGTAGAATGACGGCGAGTTGAAGAACTCGATGTTGTAAAGCCGATTGGTGGGAGCTGCTGGGTCCGCGCCGTGTATCACAAGTGGAACTTCAAATCTTGCGTTTGATTCGTCGTAAAATTTAATGTGCAATCTGTTAATACAAAAAGAGCTGTTTGTTCAGACAAAACGCGTAGACATTTTCTACTTGGCCAGGAGCACGCAACAAACGCCGCAACTGACCTTTTGCACTTGTTGGTTCAGTCCAGAGTTGGGGTTCTTATCTTTTCCAACCCAGAGACCCCTATTTCTAAAAATATTGTGTTGGGGACAGACTCCTCACTTGCGGTTATGTCATCAGTGAAAGTGATGGTCGTTGGTTCTTGTGTATCTGATAGTTACAATAAAATACTTTGGCTTTTTCTTGTGGGACCCAGATTTTTATTGGGAACCCTGGGTTCCCTAAGAACCCCGCTAACAACCACCGGATAGGCCTATAGACAATAACACTACTCTTCTACAACACACATTCTGCCAGGGACAGAATTGGAATTCGCAATGCAATCTAGGTTTCATGTGCAGCGGCATGCCTAACCCTGAATAATGCTTTTTGTCGGGGCGGTTGTGGTAAACGCACTTGCCCAAAAAGCACGACGACGATTCAAGCAGTGGCCGTGGATCGTACGCCCAACCTTCCAACTGGGAGACGGTCACTCTACCACTGAACACATCGCCGCAACATCTGGTTGGTGGAACTCCTGAAATGTTCCCTCAACCAGATAACTCTCAATCCCGGCAATCCGATCATTGGGATGCAGCTCTTTTGATGCTGCTGGCAACTTCTCGTCTCAGCGTTTTTATCACAGCTGCCATGTTATTCGTGAAACTGTAGGTTAAGTACAAGGTATTTTGCTGAAACGTCAGTAATAGCGATTGCTAAGGGAAGCGTTCCTTCACGAGTTTTAAAGATAGTTTGTGAAGTTGGGTTTTACGCTGATGCGGTAAACAGAGCAAAACCAAACAACTTCGGATTTTTCTTTATCTGTGCATTTTTCTGTTTGCTTAGTTTGCAGCGCGCTTGTTTTTGTGGCTACTAAAGTTATGCAGTATATATCTTGGCTTCTGATGCCGAATTTATTATTGCTACATGAAAGACTGCAAATTGTTCGCTTGTTACACTTGGTTAGTTTTCGATCGTTGTTGCTGGGTAGTTTGATTCGTCGCTGATGCAAAGNAGCTTGTCGCCTGGTTTCCTGAATGGGTACATTTATTTTGTTAACGGTAAATCAAAGTTCACGTCAGGAAAATTCGCTTTCTCAGTGGTCTATTGTCGACAGAGTTTTGCCATCCTTTATTTTTAAACAAATAATTTAAGTTTTTTCTCATTCTGTCTATTACCGGCCTTCTTGCATTTTGCATTTACAGCCAAACCGTCATCTCCGTACATTTTCAGCGATTCCTTTTGCAAAAGTCAGGTCAAATTAGAAGGCCAACCACATTGTAGGCTTCATCCCCGTCAAAAGCGCCTGCGGTAGAAATGCATCCTGCTGATTTGTTTGAATTTGTAGGTTTCTTTCATCGCACAACAAATATTTTCTGAGAAGCCAGATGTTGTTTTCAACGCCATGGGAAATGTTATGGAATGCAGTGTCACTGCATGGCAATTTGGACATGATGAACAGGTAGTGAACAACAACGTCGAATTGTATTTTAACCTTGTTTTCTATTTGTTTTTATATATATTGAAAGGAATTAACAAATGACAGATTGCACTAGCAAATTTAGTCATTTTGGTGGTAAAAAAACAAATGAATTTCTGCTTGCTACCTCAAGGGGCATGCGGATGTTGCATTGTTGATATAATTAAGAGAAACTTTGCAGTTGTAAGTTGTAATTACATCTTTTCCAAACGCCTGTGTTGGATGTCATAAAATCTTTAATCAGCATATTCTTCAATAACAGCAGGTCGACAACGCTATTTTGGGCCACATCCAACAACAACCACGAAACAATGGTAGAGATTTAGCACAATCACGTTCTTGCTTGAGACATGATTGAGTCAGCAATATGGCTGCATCTAAATAGTCCCCGAACCTATTATACGTTTAATGCAGTCAAGAGAAAAGAACGTTTCAGAAACTTTCTTTAAATATCGAATCAATTTTAAGTAGGGAAACTTTCTGCAGAAACAACTGAGAATATAAACAAGTCGTATTCGTGTCCATATGCTTTTGCAAAGGTATTTGTGTCTAGCCCAAACAATTGTCATAATCACAGAATTTGTTTCAAAAAAAAGCTCCGCCTAAAGAATTTGAGCGCAGTCAAGCAAAAGGACCAACTCTTATCCTGTAACTCGATTGGAAGAAAAGTATATATATGCTGAACTTCTTCCATAGTAGTCGATAGTATTTTGTTAAAATCGCCTGATAAGCATTCTTAACGGCTTTAGTATTGGAAAATAGAAATTGTGTAAAGCTTGTCTATTGTACAGACGACGAACAAGTTGCTGGGTCAGGGCAGAAACTTTTACACAGGTTCACAAACACTTTAATTTTAGAGGATATGGCGTACTTTGAAAAAACGTCGCAGGCAGTTTTTGCATCAGGGTTTATACACGTGCTCTGCGTAAAAAAAATTATGCTTGCATTTTTCCGCTTGCAAAGAATTGCAAAATGTCTTATCGCAAAAACCCAGAAAAAAATCATTGTAAACTATTTACACACTCAACAAGCCACTACCGACGTACCTGCTGGCAGTGTCGAACGTCACTACCAGAGTCAAATCATCTACGTCATTCCCAAACATGGACCCGCTTTGAATTCGTTGAAGCTTGACGTAATATCCATCTGACGTTTCGACCGGATCCTCGGTCATCAAGTAACCATAGGTATCGTTCTGTCAAGAAAAATTACTGACTTTGGCAGAGAAACACTGTTTAATCTATTGAAACCAGAGAACAGGATGTGCTCTTGGCTGCTCTAGTGATTTTGCAAATTTACATTGATTTGTGCACGCTAAGCTTTCGTTTTTTGCTTTGTGTGGTATTTCGTTGCTTGATCGGACTAAATTTTCGTCCAAATTTGTTGTTATTCGCTTTCGCACCGTCACCTCTCAGTTTCTATTTTTAATGCACGTGTGGACGTCAAAAAAAGATGTATGGGGAATAATTGGCGAAAGTAACAACTCAGCAGTTCAGTATATCCATAATTTCTATGTCCTAGGAAAATTGAACCTTCACACAGCAACCAAACACAGTGGGCGTAAAGACATCTGTAAACAAAGATTTTTTGACAGGTGTAGAAAAAGTCATGAACTTTTTGACAAGTCAAATTATAAGAAGCTAAAACGGCCATATTCGTCAAACTCACTGACATTTTTCTGAAGTTAGGCAAGTCTTAATAACTCCGAACAATTTTAGCAGATAGAATAATTTTACAATCTTACGGACAGAGTAACCAGTAAGTTGATCAAATAAGAAAAAACAGTGCACTCCGAGAAGTAGTCATGAAAGTGAAGGCAGTATGCGGCTTATTTGTGGGGAATTAGTTTCAAAAAAGTACTACTTGCTGTTTAAGACGCGTCCTAATCCTGCCGCGGCAGGACAACCTGGCGTTTTCACTGAAGATTATAGTTCCTGCAAACACGGCAACAAAACACACGTTTTTTTCTAGTCGTCAAATGCGTATAGGACGTGCACCTGTAAATAGCATCGGTTGCAGATTTGTAGGTAAGTTAAACGATGTTCGGAATTTATCATCAATGACCAAGGTATCGCAATATAAAAGTATAATTGTTAACAACGTCAGTTGTGAAAGTATGTAAATTTAGATCGTCACCAGATAGAAAGGCATATATCTGATCTTTTTTAAACTGAAACCGATTTTCAGGATTTGCTTTGTGTAAACTACGCGTTCGAAGGAAAAATTTCGCCTATTCCAAGACACAATGAAACTGCGTCACGTAAGAGTAACAGAAATTGATGACGGCATGTTGAGCTCAATTCAGATTTTGGTGATGGATTTTGCTTTCTCTTCTCACCACCAAGGTCACAGTCAAATGCTTTGAACTTCTGATTTAGCGGCATATGAAGCGAACGATCAGTACTGTGCTTGCCACCATTTTTCCCTTGTGATGATTACAAAGCGACATTTGGAAAAGTTGCTAATAGTGTCCCGGTGTAAAAATAAACCGTTGTGCAATTATTGACGTAACACTGTTGTTCAGAACTTCACTGTCACCTGGCTGCACCTACTTTAAAGTAGCACATCGGTGCGCCTGCAGTGTTGGTGCTAGCAATTTGACATCCTCTCTCTTCGCAAGTTACTGGGGAGAATCCTCCTTCTGGTATGCAGTTAACACGTTCACTGTCAGCAATGCCTTCACCGAGGTTGGTCGTGTTGAAAAAGCACCATGGCACGTCGCCAGATCCAGTGCTTTCACACCAAATGCATCCAGCATCCTTGTAAAAATAACAGGTTGCATTTAAACAATGCCACATAACGCAAAATTTGTACTGAGCCAGGGACGTCTTGCTGAGAAAAAACATAAGGTCCCGTGAAGTGAATTATCAAAATTAAAGAAAATTTCCGTCAAATTTTTGTTGAAAAGAGCAAACATTACTGCGACTCTTTTGTGTATCGACATATTCTTACAACGTCCGCTTCACAAACAGAATCACTGTCTGGTTTTGCCGACGAACGTATAATATGAACAGTATTGCTCAAAAAATTTGGAGAGAGATCCCCTATGAATGTTGCGACAACGTTTGATGGTCATTGAGACATGTACAAAATCACCACAAACAGAAAGGAAGTTCAAGGCCTGTATGTAACAGATTTTATTAAATCCGTGAGCGATTAAACGTGTACTGTTGTCTGCTTGGTTTCAAGTTTTTGGGTGATTGCATTGCGCAACACACCGTAGGCCAGACATAGTCACGGAACCTTTACGCCAAATTCCGTTGCCAACGAGAGACATCGCGGGAGAACATTGCCTACCAAGAATCTACAGCACCTTATTATTACTGAAGGGCACGGCGTTCCAGAAGTTTATGACATCGAACTAAAAAACTGACGCTTTTGTGGCTGGTTTTGACAAAAATCCCCAAGACACGCAGCAAACACGAAGCTCAATGATTTGCTTGGATTAGCTTAGCTATTTTTATACGAATTTGCAAGACACTCACGTTTTACTGTTCCAAAACACGCTCAGCTACTTTGATCGTAACAAGTCGCATCAGTTCCGACAAAATCCTCCCTTAGGTGGTTTTGGGCACTGCACTCGAGCTGTGTTTTTACCAAACCGGATCTGGGTCTGGGATATCCGAGCAAGTTTAACTCAATTTATTACAAACGCAAAACTCAGCCTAAGTAAGCCTTATGCTTAGCTTATGCTCTTTTTCATTCTCTGACAATTACTAAAGACATTTCTTGCGCAAAAATTTCCGATTTCAACGATTTCCGTATCTTTTTTTCAATAGTTAGCCCTTGCAATGCTCTTTGCCGCTTTGAATATGCAATGCGCATAGCAATGACCACCTTGGCAAGGGACAAAATTTCGTGGTTTTAGTCTACACTTCTGTAATGCGGTGTAGCTTGTCTGCACGGGGAACTTCATTTTGGAAACCTTTTCGTGAATTTCCAGTAGAGGACTAGAAAGGCTTGTGAGAACACGTGAAAACGTTGCATGTCAACTGGGTACAGGTTTTCCACAATGCTTGTGAGCCAGTTTGCGTGTTAGCATGATGACGTTGTGGTTATTAGAAGCTGGTGTTGCGATCGGAAAGCCTGAGCGGCAAGTGTGCAAAGCTTCACACTGTGACAGCAAGCAACAATAGAGATCACACGCGGCGATTGCTCTATTATTGCTTCTTCGGGCCACATAGATATGGTTGTTATTCTTCACGCACGTTCCGTTCGTGAGGAAATGCACATTGAACGCAACGCCAACGGAGAGTTTGCAGCACTACCGATTAAATTGTTTTGCCAAACAGTTGCCGCGGTTAGTATGCGACAAAAACTGAAAGACGACAGGAAATTATTCAGTGCTTAAAAAAGCATCAGCAAGTTAGTTAGGAGTTACGCAGGGGTGTTGCCAAGTGGTACATACATTTTTTTCAAATTTGGTATATTTCAGATGGTAATGGTTTATTGTTTCATATGGCTCAGCCAACAAGCAGAAGCACCATAAAAGCCATCGCATGCAGTAAACCAACCATTAGCGAAAATTAGAG
>JGI24021J15306_10013789_pt1 | contig 10050 bp, 9 predicted proteins | sample Ectturendosymbi1_FD_15306 | JGI IMG/M metagenome (IMG submission 15306) | reverse complement strand
ACATAAGCACCCACAAACACATAAGCACACAGAAACACATAAGCACCCACAAACACATAAGCACCCACAAACACATAAGCACACAGAAACACATAAGCACACACAAACCGGACGGAGGAAATGTGAAATGGGACACAACAAACCATCAAATTTTACTTCGTGGATACATACAGCTCCATATACGAATACAGCTCCTGGTAATAACCGACTGATAAGAACAAACCCAAAAACACCATTTCACTGTTCACCTCAACAAGAGCATATTTCTCTTGACTCGAGTAATTGTATCTGGTGGCGCGTTCATATTCCTCAGCGTCATCCGGGCACTCGGGGTTGGCGTACTTATCAGTGGGATGCACCAGTTTCCAGGAATATACTTCCATCACATGCGAACTCCATTTGGACAGAAGTTGGAGTCCTAAAAAAATTACGTATTTGTCATGGGATATTTGCGAAGAGTTCAGGCGTGACACTTCCCGACAAAGTGCCCAGCTGTGGAATTCGTAAAGCCCTGAAAGGGCTCTTTCCCTTGCGACCCTCCCCGAGGAATAGCGGGCATGAAAATGAACGAATGAATATTTTGTCGGTTCGTAGAAATCTGTTGCGGTGGATTGACGTTCATCAGACGTGCTTCTCACACATGTTTTGTAAAATCCAGGATTTTAATTCTGTTTGAATAAGACTTCAGGACTGAGGATGTGTAGTGTTACATTGAAATCGATTTCCTATTTAAATAACTTGCTGTATTTGACTTTGCCGCCTTTGTTGCAGATTACTGTAGTTACTTGAAAATAGGATTATGGTTTGCATAGGATCGGGATGCTAACAATGAGCGCGGATAATCGAAGAACATAAGCAGCGCTCAAAAGTAAATCTGGGCCAACAACAAATGTGAAGAAAGTATATATCACGCAAGAACCTGTGCGGACGATTCAGACAAAATAGACGCGAAAAAACAAGGGTGTTTTCAAAAAATGCTTTAAAATAACTTTTTTTCTAAATTCACGCAAAACTACCTCGGGGAAACTACACAGGCAGTCCACAACTTGGCCAAGAAGGAATCGCACCACTAGTAATTGGCAGCAGCACAACGCCTTCAGTGTGAACAACGCTTTCACCATCTTGTTGAACTTTCACACGCATGTGAGTCCGTTCAGAGGTGCTTTTCTCTTTGCTGGCCATAACTTCATTCGTTCAATATTTCACCACGGCAGTTCGCAGTGTTGACTTTTGTTTTGTGACGGAACAATCAGAGTGTAAGAGCGCCGCTCGCAACAACGCTAACAATTCAAGGTGCTAAGCTTGCTTCCCTGAGATTATTATGAACAGGAGGCTTTGCACCGGGAAGCAGAAATCACTGGAAACGAGCAAGCTTAACTTTGTAAACATTTGCGATTAACTTTGTCAAACTGAAAAAATTTCGGCATATCCAAAATAAGCAGAAACCCTGTGGTGTCTGAACGCAACAAAAAAACTTCTCAAAAAAGTTGGAGGTCTTTTTCACGTGATTTACATTTTTTCCTCATACAAGTTGGAAACTACTCAAGATCTCCACAGCAAAAAACTAATTCAGCCAGCTCTGATCTTGCCCTAGCTTAGACGCACGGCACTAATACTTTTCTACATCGCTCTCATTTTTCGTAGAGAAACTGAACGCAAGACAAATTATCTACGAGAAAATCTGTTAAAACGATGCAATCTGATCTGAAGCAGTCACTTCGTAAGGCGCGAAAAAAACTTTCATGTGAATGAATCGCCCCCACAAACACGCGCGCGTCCCCCCTCGACCGCCAAAACAACTTCTAAGTCTGATAAGGCGCGCGTCCCCCCCTACGTCTGATAAGTTGTTACGTCACGAAAATCGGATGAAATTGAACGACCGCCGTCAAGGATGCAAAGGAAAGACAAATGTTGATTTTGAAAAAGGTATATGGTAAAATTGATGCGAAATTAGATCTATCGACATCTATCAACAAAACAAAACAAAAAAAGCGCAGAAGCCATTTCATCGTCACACACTTTGCACAGCTCTTTTGAAAAAAGTTCATTTATGCAAAACAAGCCAAACAACAGATCTGTGAAGTAACTTTCGTATTTATCAATTTTCACCACTGCACCGATCGAAATCAGTCTCACCCTTCAACGCGAGATAGTAGAGTTCTTCGTTCTCAGTGTCAGTGCGGGGTTGATCGCGTTGCGCTGTGGTGACGACCTGTCAACGCAGGCAGCTTGACAGTTTTATTGATTTCAGCCGCAAGGCCCACAAGACATGGCTAACGCACATATGAAACAAAGGAAGACACCCACGAATTGATCATACTCGAAGCAATTATGCACGCCCCAACACACACAAGACGAAGCTATCGGCGACGTGGATAGAAACAAGCATTTTAACGATGTAGAGTCGTACTTGTTCATAAAACAAAAAAACAAAACAAGTGAAACCTTGCAGCCGAGACACCGAAAAACCGGCGATGTGTTCAGACGCAGTAAGATCACGGGCGGATGGAACTCAAAGCATCAGCGAAACGCACGAAAGTGTCGAATCGTTGTGAAATAAACTGTATTCGCTTCACAACAAAAGTGCTTGCCGCGCGTCAGCAATGAGCTTTTGACGTCTCAGTAACAGAAGTAATCTTCGTTTTTCTTAACAAATACGTTTTTCAATATATTGCTAAAAATACACTTTCAAAATTTCATTAAACCTCAAAAGCAAATTGCTATTGGTTCACCACTGGGTGCGGTATTAAAAAAGCTGCTATCATCACACAACCGTTACGCATGCCCAGGGTGTTCTCAAAAGTGTTGACTGTTTCTTCTTAGCCTTAACCACGTAACTTCACTGTGGGATGTGCTGCGTCTGCAAGGTGTTCATCATCTATGAGAAACGTTGCTGTTACCAACGATGATTACCGGTGGGTGCACGCCATGACTTCTCATGTGGGTGATAATGTATCAGTTAATCAATTGCTTGGGCTCAGTCCAGTGAAACTGGTCAAACCACGTCAAGCAGGGGGTGAGAGTTAGCTATAATGGAAACCTTAACAGTTCGGAACCAAATGTTTGTGAACTTGATAGAGGTAGCATGCTCATCACTAAACAGGCTTATAAACTGTGGTTGAGGTAGGAAGCGGATTGTATGTTGAAGCGCCTGCGTCAGAGAAGATCGAATGCAGACACGCTTTAATCTTTAACGAGTTTTTCTTGTGGGTTCGTCGCTGACTTGAAATAAACGGGGATTTTCCGAACAAGTTTGTTTAATACAACATCTTTACATGACAAACGCACCTGAAGTTTGTCAAGAAACGGAAACAGGCTTTATGCACAAATTCCAAGTGGAACAGATACTTGTTTCAAGCACAAAGTCGTCGATAGATACGCAAGCTGACGAAAATTATATATCAGCTCTGCTTTTCGGCAACAACGCAAGAGACAAACATCCAACGAACAATGGGAGAAACATCGAGTTCACCTCGTTGTTGCTGTGCCTTGCCAACTCGCTGGTATATTTGATGTGGTCTTCGCGGATGGTTACCAATTGCTCGGCGAGGTTGTACTGAGGTATGATACCAGTCGACGACGTCGACACTCCGGCACTTGTGCACGACCATCTCGACTTGTTTTCCTCATAATCGCTCATATTTTGAATGTAGCTTGCCAAAGGTATTTGCATGTCTCCGAACAGGGGAACCACCTGCAATTGCTGCATAAAACCACACGCCGGCAAAGTTAGCACATCTGACTTGCCAAGTATATCTGCTTCGCACATGATGATATTCGCCATTGGGTTAACGTATTGCCAACGAAAAGGAATACCGATGAACAGTACCTTGAAAAACTTGTCAATCTTGCTCAAATTAAGTTTTTTCTTGTCCTGCAATTTGTATATGTTTACGTCCTTGTTGTTCAAGAGGAACAGCCCAAATCCCATGACCTGCGAGAATGAAATCTCATTGCGCCACTGAACGGAGCACAGATACAAGCGTCAACAGGGAATAAACGTCTTCGTGTGGTTTCGGTATTCGCCACAAGGAAATACGACGGCACACGAGATCAGTTGCGCATTGTCCACAAACGCAATCTACGTAAGCAGAAAACCAGGAAGTAGATAGTGTTGCAGAAATGACAGTCACCCGTGGAAGCCGACGAAAATGCATTACACACTTTTGAGATGGACATGCGCAACTCCCCTAAAGCAGTGGTTTTCAATCTGGGATCGCGAACACCAGAGGGGCTGTGAATCGTTTTTTGGAGGGTTCGCGGGTAGATATTTTATGTGGACAGCTGTATTGCATTTGCTTTATTCGAGTTTTAGATGGGGGTCGTTGGGTTATGGAGGGTTGCTATCATGGGTCGTGGTACAAAAAAGGTTGAAAACCACTGCCCTAAACACACGATATGGCTAAAACAAAATGCAGACCATCACAACCTTTCAAACATCACAGCGGTTATTCAAGTCTTCCAAACATCAGTAAAACTACAAAAATTCACTGAAATTTGCTTTTCTATCGACTGACTGACTGAAAAAAGTTTTGTTATCAGCTGACGCCACAGAGATTGACTTTATGTAAAAACAGCATCACCGTTTTTCTCCAGTCTGGGTGTTGAATTTTCAAAAGTGTTATATCAAATCACCCCCTTGTTTGTACCAACAACTCTTACCTTCAACAGCATGTGCTTGTCGGCAGGAAGGAGGTACATTTTGTTTTCATAATAATTCATGCTGATCGTCACAATATCGCATATCAGGTCTTCATAACCGTTGATGCCTGGAAAAGTTGACTGGGCTTGGTAAGTATTCTCGCTTTCGAGGTAAACCGACTACAATGAACAAATAGCTAGGGCTTCACACCAAACAGAGCAGTACCCTATGGACACGAAGACAACTGACAGAAAAGATCACACGTGCAGTGTCTCGATGATTTTTGGGTGATTCACACACACACGCATGTATTAGNCTTTTTGAGTGCGAATCTAGATCACAGTTTCGAGATGACTCGAACACACAGCTCCAGGCGAAGCAAATGTTCATAACCTTACACACCGGTTCTTGTCAGGGGCGGGTGGGTTTATTTTTTCAGTCATAGACCGAATTGTTTTTGAAATGACCAAAAAACATAAGTCAGTTCGGTCATAATATCTGAAAAGGTAGACTGGTGAATAGTGTTATGGCGAGTTTTACTACAGTTGTGGGACAAATGACCCGAAATGTCTCAGCAAAAAAATAAAACCCAGGTCGCGAGAACAGTAGCCCTAAGAGGGCGCCAAATACCTCACGCTTTTCAGCAACCTCTGATAATTTTGCTGGCTCCACACCAAGACGAGACCAAGCAAGGTCGGAGATGTAGTCATTCCACCTGGTCCCTGGCCGACCTCTAAGTCGTTTCCAACCTGTCAATCTATCCTGGAGCATTTTGGTCACATGGCCGAACCAACCCAGTTGGGATCTCTCGATTCGGACGAGAAGTGGATCGTCATTCAGGGCGTTACCAATTTCACAGCTGACCACTTTGTCGCGAAGTGCCATCACGTGAACTCCTTGGAAAAATCCCATTTCAACCACTTGTACTTGAGATAACACTCTTTCAGTCATTACCCAAGAATCATGACCATAGGTGAGGATCGGAACGAAGACCGATTTAAAAACTGACAGCTTTGCAGTGTTTGAAAGCTCCCGTTTTGTTGTCACTGAGCGATAAAGCTCACGCAGAACTGTGTTTGATTTACCAATCCGCGTATCAAGCTCCTTGTAACGCCTTCCGTCACTCGTGATTGCCACCCTAAGGTACTTGAACTTATCCACCTGCTTCACTGTATTGCCGCTTATTTGCACCATACACAGTCTTGGATTTCTGGCGAGACATAATATCCCCTCGGACTTTTTAGTGCTGGTATTCATTCTGGCTTGATCGCACGCAGCAGAAAACCGATCGAGTGCGTATTGAAGACCCTGTTCAGAAGATGCTAGTAGTACCAAATCGTCCGAGAATGCAAACGGTTGATCTTGCAGCTTCCAACAGCGACACTCCTGTCGATTCGGCTACAACTGTCTATCCAATTCATGTAGACTGTGAAGAGGAGTGGTAAAAGCACACACTGTTACCGGACTTCAACAGCCACTACGAATGGTTGTGATTTAACGGCGTCGGCCCGGACACAAACTTGTGAACAGGAATAAAATAACTTGACACCAGCAACAGGGGGTCATCATCATCGCATTTTCGCAGAACTCCCCGAAACTTTGTCCCGAGTGACCCGATCGTATGCTTTGTCGTGGTCAAGAAAACACATGTAGACAACTTTGGCATATTCCCATGATTTCACGAAAATTTGCTGGCGAGCGAAAATTTTGTATGTTGGACGAAAATCGCACTGCGTATCGTCTATGTTTGATTGAAATATTTCGCAGCATCTCTTTCCAAGGCTCTTGGCATGCCACTTTTCCTGGGAGGTTAAGGAAAGAGTTTACTCGGTAGTTGGTGCATTCTCTCTTCTCTCCCTCCTTGTGTAGGAGGATGATCAGGCCACTTGCCAAACACGAGTCAGACAATGAACTACTCCATTCAAGGCTTTGAGCATTTCATTGCAACCTTTCGGGTTTTCACAGCGAGGAAGACTTCAGCTGCAGTGATGGTATCTTCTTCCCCCAAATGTGTGTCTGGTGGTTTGGGAGTGACCGGGATCGAAAAGATCTTTGAAATACTCTCTTCATCTGCCAAGGATCTCCCCCTCATTGCTGAGCAAGACACGATTTTGGTCTTTGATGGATCTGGCAATATTAAATCTTTTGTCGCGGAGACATCAGATGGTTTGCTAGACAACTTCGTTGGCTTGCCGGTAATTGCAGTACGGTCTATGTCCGAAATTGTCCCAAGACTGTATTTTTAGCTTTTCTGCCACAAAGATCGCAGACTTTAACGCCTAAACATACCGCGAATGCAAAAATGCTCGACTTTGTTCTGCAGCCGGGCCGGGCCCACTTTCTCTGCTCGGATAGCGGCTTCATTTCTTGGTTGCACCAAGGGGTTACTTCTTTGCCATTATTCACTACATCTCTAAGTATTTTCCGTCCGCATACCCACGCCGTGGACGGGGCAACAGTTGCCACTATCCGCGTACGCTGTGCGATGCAGGATCTCTCAGAACAAGGAAGATACGCTGTCTACAAACGTCATTCCCATCCCACTTTATTTGTTAGGACCTCACAGCTGGTTTTTGTTCGGTCATAGACCAAAATGTTTTTGAAATAACCAAAAAAATCAAGTCATTTCGGTCAGGATGTCTAAAAATATAGGCTAATGAACACTGTTACGGCGAGTTTTAATACAACTGTGAGAAAAATGACCAAAATGTCCCAGCAAAAATTGACTGAAACGTCTCGGCGAAAATAGTCTCATAGTCCGACCGAATGGTACTGGCCTTGATACTTTTTCCAGAAGTAAGTTGCAGACCACCAGTTGGTGATTGGCCGACAGTTCTGAATTGCTTTTGCGAGGAACGTCCAACACGGATTGTAACAAGTCAGCTGAAACTATGCAGTACTCAATGAATGACCACTGACCCAACAAATCTCTGCACTAGATGTATATACTTGTGCAAATCCCTGTCGGAAGAAAGCGTTCATGGTCCATAGTGCGTTGTTACAGCAGAATCTTACCGTTATCATTTATGTCAGTATCATCATGTCGACCAATCACACCCTTCCATACACCGGCACCGTTCCAAACATAAGCATTGAAGTTGCTCAAAAGGATGGTGGATTCATTAGTTGTAACCCTACATAGGACATCACTTGTTTCATTCACGAATTCCGATTGCAGTGCACTTGCGTTTGGGTCGTTTGCCCGCATCACATATGCACTCTTCCTTCTAGTGGGGCCATTTGTCAAGACAGCCTGGAAGCTGAAGCCTTGCAAGTAGTATTCCACCCCCCAGCCAACTTAGCTGGCTCAGCGCTGCGGCAGAAGAGTTTCCACTTATCGTCCAGCTCTAGTGTTAGATTTGTCGATGAGATGCCAACAACAATTATGGAATGTCGTTTGGCTTCGTCAGCGAGTTCGTGTACTTTTCCGTGTGGGCGATGTGATGCTTCAGTCTCAATCACTTGCCACTTATGGCGAGATATCCTTTTGCTCATGGCTTTAAATCGCTCTGCGTAGAAGTCTGCACTGTCCTTGTTCACCTCCTCAGACGCATGGAGGGCGCAAAGGGGGGCTACCACTTGTGGATAGCTGATGGGGGAGTCAAAAGGTCCCTTCACCTAACGCGCTGTGTTCCAAGGTCATTGGAAACTTGTGCGACGACCGCTGTGTGATGTCATTGCCGGATTTGGCGCCACTTCGTGGTAGGGGTAGCCCAAAGAACACCGTTGGACAAATCGGTCGGACAAATTGCACAGCAACTTTCGCGATATCAGGACGTAGTGGACGTGCATTTAGTCTACTGCAATTGCAATCATGCAGCAATCACCACACCTGCAAAGGAGACGCGCTGTCACTTTTATTAACGGGACAGGGTGGATGATGCTTTTGGTTCCTGCTGCCTCATAACACCCTCACGAAGTAGACGTTATTTTTAAATTCAATTATTGGCACTGACGCAGTTTCAGAACCAGGGTTGCAGAGTCGGAGTCGTAAGGAGTCGGATTCCTAACAACACCAGGGGTCGGAGTCGGATTTTTTTGTCCGACTCCGGATGTACAATTGGTTCATTTTTTACATCACACTCCTAAATTGGGAATTCCTGTTGAAAGGGTACAATTTCTTTTGAAACATTTGTTGAATCAGAGATTTCTTGCTGTGCACCATGATTTCCATTGATTTTAACAGCCAAATTTCATTTCCTTTATGTTAAGAAGTCGGAGTTGGGAATTGTAGTCGGAAATTTTGGAAAATCGGAGTCGGAAAGGTCGGAGCTGGAGTCGGATATTTTACCTCCGACTCCGCAACCCTGGTCAGAACAACATTTGTACGATCCGTTTGACTTAAGCAAGCGCTGTGAAACACACGCCACACAGAGGACTCCTTCTCCAACCTGAAAGTGCCAGCTTAAGGGAGTGAGTGATCTTATCGTGGTTGGCCAAGAACATTGAAAGGTTCTGTGACTCTTGGATCGACTGTGGATTGGACATCTTCTTCAAAAACTGTGCCGCTCTGGTTAAAAAGAGTTATTGAAAGAACAGCAGAAACTTCTTCTAATTTGCGGATCAGATTATAAGGGCATTGCATTTTTAAAAGAAAAGTAAATGGTTAATTTGAACAATCCAGTGATTTAGTTTGCAAAACAAAACATGGCTTAAATTGCTGGTTGATGTGTCCATAACTAAATCTCAGTGTTCATGGACTTGCAACATTATTTGTCAAATGAAGCAAAACAGTGAAATGTTCTGAAACGAAAAAAAGTAACTACACAGTTAACTTCATCAAAAATCGAAATTAAACTGATTTTGTCTGAAATGAAGAACATCAAGAGTTATTGCAGAAAAAATTCCCTCATTTACAAAAAAACATCAAAATTCATTTCCATAAAGTTTATCAGAAGGCAAGATTTTACACAATGATATATTGTGTGGTAAGCTAAAAGGTGTGATAAAAAACAACGCAAAAACATGATATGTTACATCAAATATTACATATTTCAACATGATGCCTGCCAATCATGCTGACAAAATTTATTAGCAAAAAGTTTAACTTCTAATGTACAACAATTGACATGGAGCTGAGGTCTGCTGGTTTCCACAAGAAAACACATCTGGTTGGCGTAAAAAAATTATGAGTGTGTGTAAAATAAAAATTATTATGTTGTCATACCGTAATTCAGCTAGTACTGATTTTAATGGTACCATAACTTGGGATTACTGAGTTAAACATTCAACCCTTTTGAAAAATATGTTTGGGTGCACAATATGGTGCATATGACAAAATGACTGAAGGTGCAAAAATATAAATGTTGAAATTTTGCAGAATAGCTGCTAGCAAATAATAAATATCTGCAAGAATTCGCGACACGATTAAATGCAGTTAAGTCTTGAAGCAAGCCTACAACATACGG